>ERZ772924.616-NODE-616-length-17062-cov-2.475980_pt1 | contig 17062 bp, 13 predicted proteins | sample MGYA00512116_ERZ772924 | MGnify/ENA primary metagenome ERZ772924 (study PRJEB29015, sample SAMEA2737920) | human oral metagenome | biome: human oral; feature: human-associated habitat; material: dental | place: China | collected 2134 ...
ACTCGCTCATATAAACAAACTAGCTCATCAATACCAATGTCAATAATTGGCTCGTACATAAATGAATTAATATGGATGTTTGCCGGAGTGATAATATTGACCTGCTCTAGAACGTCTAATATCTCTTTTTTAGACTTATCACCCCCAAATTGATCTCGAAACGCATTGTACAATTCCCAGAATTGGTTTTTGCTAATATTTGACGGACGCTCTATATAAATAAGGATTTTTTGCTCTGCCAAGAGTCGAGTCGCCATGGCCAATACTATCTTATCCTCTAGACTTATGCCGTCATGAGGATCTTGCTGGATCTGATTGGCAACACTAAAAACAATATCTATAACTTTTTTAGTCTTATCTGGAAACTCAAACTGCACATTTAACATATTGGCAAAGACATTCTCAATATCGCTTAGTTTTATATCATAGGTAGCTGGTATGCTATTTTGATCGTCTGCTTCTTTATCATGAAGTAAGTGTGTTAGTAATAAATACTCTTGCGACTTATTCCCTTTTTGATAGTTATATAGCTCTCGTACGAACGGTATAGTAGCAACAAGCAGCTTTTCATCCTTGCTACATTTATTACGCCATTTATTAAAAGGGTCGGTAATTACTTTATCTCCACCCGGCAACAATCTAATCTCGTCATTATCTCTTTCTGCTATAAACGAATAATTCCACTTACCGCTTGCTAGTATTCGCTCTTGTAGTGTACGGTAAAAATCAAAATTATGAGTCAAAACAATGCTCTTGAAATTTTCGTTTTTATTCAAATCGTTGAGATACTGAATGATAGCGTATTTATTCTTATAGTCAAACGAGTCGGCAATATCGTCTATGATGAATATGGTTTCTTTATTTTCTTTCTCTCGTGATTTTATATCAAATATTACATTTAGTAGATAAAAAGCGCATCGCTCGCCCTGGCTTAGAACCCTCCCCGTTAGTATGCCCTGGTCCACCGGCTTACCGCCGTAACTTTATATAATAGTCGGCGTATCTTGACTTAGAATTGCATCACCTCGGTTTTCGATGCTGAAAGAAAATGGCAAACCCGTGAATCGCTCCATAAACTCATTTACCGCATCATCCCATAAACCTCTTGAGTCATTTGCTGCAGCTACAATCTTTTCAATATCTAGTTTTTCGCATTGTAGTTTTCAACTAAACCAATAACCGCAGGTTCAACTTGTTTTAGAAAACTACACCAAACCTCCTTGCGAAACTCATTATAATTAGTCAGTTTAGCAATCAGAGTCTTGTCTTTCTCTATAACTTTTTTGAAATTTCTTAGTTCTTGGTTTCCTTGTAATTTCTTGTCAATCTTGTCAAAAATATCCTTAATTTCTTGATTATCAAAAACTTTTTCAATCTCATTATCAATAATCTTCGACAATTTCTCTACACTATCAACTACAGTTCCATCTTTTAACGAAAGTTTGTGACCTGATTGAAAATATTCATCGCCTTTTATTGAATTGCAAAGAGCGCTTGCTTCAATCGTGCCAAAAGCTCGTTCTCCGTTATTTGAAAAGAACCGTGAACTTGACAACAATTCATTATATTTATCACTATACTTTTTCAACAGGTCATAATTTTCATCTAGAAAGTCACGCACTTTCCCCTTAGGATCAAATACATGATTATAAACAAAATCAAACGTACTATTTGACTGTTTTACGTCGTCTATTATGGTAGCCAAAACTTCAAATATTGAACGCTTTTTAGTTCCTGAGCCGGAAAAAGCATCAATTATCTCTTGCTCGTAATTGCTACTGCCAGTGATCTTTTTTAAGGGACTTAGTGCAGATTTTTTCTCATTGTCTAATTCCTTAAAAATATCAATGTATTGTTGACGAATCTCTTTGTTGGCAAGCAAGGTGAGAATAGCCTCTTCTGACTTAAACGCAGACTCATCATAAGACTTAATAACCTTAATTTCATCAGGTGTTATATCTCGCTCGCTTCCGCTGTCGTCTTCAACCATAACTTTGCAAGTCGGCTGCAAAGTTTCATCAAGCTGATCGTGAGGTTTAGTTTTTCCTCTAGGATCACTCATATCCTTAAAAGTTTTTGCAAAAGACGTTTTCATAGTGCCGTTCGGAGCATAAATTAGCTGCATATTAGATTTAGAAAAGTCAAAGTCGCTACATAACCTATGAATACCATAACAATGCTCAAAATTAATCCTTATCCTCCGAACACTCACTTCGTCTTACCTCCCTAACCTCTTAGCTGTTTTCTTAATATTCTCCAGATAATCCTCTTCCACGCCACTCAAATTTTTCGCCTTATACTTACGATACTCAGCTAGTGCCTTTTCTTTAGCCTGCTTGGTACTAATTTTGCCAGCATTGTCCAACAGTTTACGACCGGTCGAGCCAAGAATAGTATCAAGCTCACGAAGATGATCAGCCATACGCATTGGTTTTTCTTCCATGGCGTTAATTTCAGCAATATCAAAATAGGCTGAGACCAGGTTATTAAGCGTTTTTAACTCTTTTTGACTGAGATAATTCTTTGCCACCATAGCCTCTGCCTGGGTCGGCTGTTTACCTTTAAAATTAGTCATTCCCACAAAAGGCTTATCGCCGTCAACACGATAATAAATCACTTCGCCAGCCGTATTGCCATGCGCTGCATAGTGTAGTTTGTTTTGCACTATAGCGAAGCCTTTGGTAATATATTCCCGCAGACAATCAGTCGCCCAGATACGAAACTTCGTGGCGATATTTGACTTGATGCGGTAGCCAAGTGAGATAATTATGTCAAGATTATAGTATTCCAATTCACGTCCCACCTGACGGTCGCCCTCGGTCCGAACTGTTCGGAATTTCCGAACAACTGAATTTTTATCAAGTTTGCTCTCGTCAAAGATATTTTTTATATGCTCGCTAACATTTGCTTTACTTGATTTATACAGATCAACCAGCTGCGCTTGCGTCAGCCAAACCGTCTCATCCTGAAACCGAACATCAACCTGCGGCTGGCCGTTATCGTCAACATAGACAATGATATTGCCGCTATCTCGCATCATCGCTGCCCCTTTCGAGATCCGCAACTATGACATCAATTTCTGTCCGTAATTCCGACTGGCGAGCTACGATCTTGGCGATGTCAGCATTGAGCTCGACTATATTAATTTCTTCGTGTATATCTTCCACCTCAACGTACGAACTAACCGATAGATTATAGTCATTGGCGACGACATCTTCATAAGCAGCAACTTTTGCAAAATAATCGATATTTTGCCGATCAACAAAGCTGTCCAGGATTTTTTGCCGATTTTCCTCGCTCAGCTTATTTTTATTGCCTTTTCGCACAAACTCAGCACTGGCGTCGATAAATAATATATCGTTCGTCGCCCTGCTCTTTTTCAAAACAAGGATACAGGTACTAATCGTCGTACCAAAGAACAAATCCGGTGGCAATTGGATAACGGCATCAACATAATTACTATCTACTAGGTATTTGCGAATTTTTGCCTCAGCCCCGCCACGATATAGTGCGCCAGGAAATTCAACAATCGCTGCCGTACCACTCTCGCTGAGCCAGCTCAACATATGCATAGTAAACGCCAAGTCAGCCTTACTACGCGGCGCCAACACGCCCGCTGGACTAAAGCGTGGATCATTAATAAGCGTCGGATTACTGTCACCGTCCCATTTGATGCTGTATGGCGGATTTGAGACAATCGCATCAAACGGCTCATCATCCCAGTGCTTTGGATCTTTCAGCGTATCACCATGAGCAATGTTAAATTTTTCATAATTAATGTCATGCAGAAACATATTGATGCGGCAAAGATTATAAGTCGTGATATTGCTCTCTTGCCCATAAAAGCCCTGTCTGACATTATCCTTGCCTAAGACTTTCGCAAACTTTAGTAACAACGAACCGGAGCCTGCTGCCGGGTCATACACTTTATTCACCGAAGTCTTACCAACGACGGTAATCCTTGCTAAAAGTTCGCTCACTTCCTGCGGCGTAAAAAACTCACCGCCGGATTTACCGGCCTTACTGGCATACATGGTCATCAGATATTCGTATGCGTCACCAAAGGCGTCAATCGTGTTATCCTCAAATTTGCCGAGTCTCAGTTCGCCAATAGCATTCATTAGCTTTACTAATCGCTCGTTACGCTCCGCCACAGTCGAACCGAGCTTATCGCTATTGACATCTATGTCCTTAAACAACCCGTGAAAATCGTCCTCGCTTTTATATCCTTTAGCCGACTGCTCAATATTGCAGAATACTTTGCTAAGCGTTTCGTTCAAATTTTCGTCATTTTTAGCACGCTTACGGACATTCTCAAATAGCTCGCTCGGTAAAATATAAAACCCTTTGTCATTTACCGTGTCCTCACGACCGAACTCAGCCCGATCGTCGCTCAGCTCTGCGTAGTTAAAATCAGTCGCACCGGTTTTACGTTCTTCAGCATTAATATAATTAACTAAATTTTCCGATATAAACCGATAGAATAAGAAACCTAGCACATACGCCTTAAAGTCCCAGCCATCAACCGACCCACGCAATTCATTGGCGATCTTCCAAATAGTATTATGAAGCTTAGTGCGTTCTTGTTCTTTAAGATTATCCTCCGATGCCATAGAGATTATTATACTATGCTTGATAGAAGCTTGTGTCGATAAAATCAGATTATGCTTTGAAAACTATCTTTAGTGACGACGATGTGGTCTATTAGCGTGATCCCCAGGAGCTTGCCGGCTTCCGTCAGCCTATCGGTGACGTCTCGGTCGGCTTGGCTGATCTCCAAGCTCCCGCTCGGATGATTATGTGCCACGATGATACCGGCGGCTCGGTCGGTGATAGCATCAGCGAAGACTTCCCGTGGGTGCACCAGACTGGCAGTCAGCGTGCCGATGGTTACCACTCGTTGAGCGATCAGGCGGTTCGCCCCGTCGAGAGTTAGGCAGACGAAGTGCTCTTGCTTCTTGTCACGGATATTTGCCAGCAAAGCCATTGCCTTTTCCGGCGAGTCAACCACCGGTTGATCACTATCGACCAGATATCGCTTAGCCAGCTCTAGACTGGCTAGTATTACCGGGATCTTCGCCTCACCCAGGCCGACTACACTGCGCAGGTCACTATACGTCAGCTCGCCGTCTTTCTCTCGCAGCAATCTAAGCACCCGGCGGGCGATCACGCCGACATCCGCCTGAGCGTTACCGCTGCCAATGATCGCCATCAGTAGCTCCAGGTCGCTTAATCGCTCAGCGCCATAGCGAGCCAGCTTCTCCCTGGGTCGGTCAGCTTTAAGCTTGTCCTTAATCTTCATGACGCTAGTATATAGCATCGCCAGCAAACTGTGCTATTATATACCGCAGTAAATTATTATGACTAAGAAGCAGCCAATCATCACCGTATCTCATTTCGTCAAGCGCTACGGTAAGAAACGAGCCCTCAATGATATCTCTTTCGGAGTGTATCCGGGCGAGATCTTCGGTCTGCTCGGTCCGAATGGCGCCGGCAAGACCACTACCCTAGAGATGATTGAGACACTCCGTCAGATCGACGGCGGTAAGGCAGTGGTTGATGGTCTCGACGTCAGTAAAGAGCCTATGAAAGTCAAGAGTATCATCGGCATCCAGCTCCAATCGACCGCCTTTTACAATAAGCTAAACTTAAGAGAGCAGCTCAAGATGTTTGGTAGTCTCTACGGCACCGAAGTAGATACCGACGCCTTACTGAGTAAAGTACAGCTGACCGAAAAGGCAGATAGCTACGTAGAGGAGTTGTCGGGCGGTCAGAAACAACGTTTTGCCATCGCTTCCACTCTAGTCAATCACCCCAAGGTTCTCTTCCTTGACGAACCAACCACCGGGCTTGACCCGCAAGCTAGACGAAATATGTGGGAGCTGATCCAGCAGATTCGAGACGAGGGCGTGACCGTCGTCCTAACCACTCACTACATGGAGGAGGCTGAGCTGCTGTGCGATCGCATAGCGATTATGGACGGCGGTAAGATCATAGCGCTGGATAGTCCGCACAATCTGATCCAAGGGCTACTGGATCGGGGTTTCGTCAAGGAGCAGATCGTTGAGCAGGCCAGCCTAGAGGATGTTTTTATTGATTTAACTGGAAAGGCACTGAGGGACTAAACTATGAAGAAATACTGGGGCGGTGTTAAAGGCCAGGTAATTGCCCTGCTGAAGCGACTGCTCAGAGATAAGACGGCGCTATTTTTCACCTTCCTGTTCCCGCTGATCTTCCTCTTTATTTTCGGCTCAATCTTCGGCAATCAGACCTCCACCTTTAGTGTAGCTATCATCAATCATAGCCAAACTAAATTTGCCAGGCAATTCGTCGACAAGATCAAGAGCACCAAAAAAGAGTCAATCTTGCGAGTCAAAGATGTTGCCGATATGGCAGAGGCTAAGGAACGACTAAAACAGTCGGAGCTAGATGGTATCATCGAGCTGTCTAAAGATTTCGGCGAGATAAAAGGCGAGGGGGCGAATGCCAGACCCAGTGGCACATTAACCGCCCTCTACGCTAAGGGGTCTGAGCAAGCCGGTAACACTCTCAGCGCCCTGGTATCTCAGATAGCCGATAGTATCAACAAGGCTATGGGACAGGCTGAGCCACCGATCACAGTCACCTCTAAGGCACTAGGAGATGAGGCGCTAAAAACCTTTGACTACACCTTTACCGGACTTCTCGCCTTTAGCTTGATGAGCATGGGTGTATTTGGTCTCGCTAATCAGATGCCCGCCGAAAAGCAAAGAGGTTCTTATCGACGGTTGCAAGCCGCTCCATTCACTGCCGGGCAGCTGATTATCGCCACAGCGATCAGCTATGTCTTCGTAACCATTCTGAGTGCCTCCCTAATGGTGGCAGTCGGTATGCTACTGTTTCACTTTAATATGCGGGGCAACTGGTTACTATTCAGCGGCTTCTTAGTCCTGAGCGCCAGCCTAATGACCGGTCTTGGACTAATCGTCGGTGCTTGGGCTAAGAATGAAAACCAGGCATCGTTACTGTCAAATACCATATCCTTCCCGATGATGTTTCTCTCCGGAGCGTTCTTCCCGTCATTTCTAATGCCCGAATGGCTGAGCTCCATTAGCCGATTCGTCCCGATGACGCCCATCGTTGATGGTTTTCGTCTGATCATGACCGAACAAGCTGGCTTGGTCGGTATCTTGCCCCAGCTTGGCATGATAATCGGCTGGATAATTGTCGTTTATTTCCTCGCCATCAAGCTCTTTCATTGGGAATAGAACCAAAAAATAGCCACGCTAAGATAACGAGGCTACTGATAAACACCCACTGTGGCAATACCACGAACTACCACACTAGAAATAAAAAGACCGCTAGCAGTCGGATAATTTCCGGAAGACTGCTAGTGTCGCTTCTCCGTAACTTCGAAAATCATCCACCACAACAACTCCGATAGGTTGGTACGGCACACGCAGTCTTCCTGGATATGATAGTATCATAAGCCCACCCGGTTGCAAAGCCTCCACCAACCTCGACACCGTCTCCGGCTGTGGATAATTATAAGGCGGGTCAGCCAGTATAATATCGTACAGGTCTGACTGATTCCTAGTGTCCAACCATGTTTTGACTGGGGCACTCACTACCGTTACTTGCTCGCCCACGCCTAGAAGTTTAACATTGCTCCTAAGTACCCTTAGCGCTACTCTATCTCGCTCAACGAAGGTCACCGAGCCGGCGCCTCGGCTTAATGCTTCCAGCCCCAGCGCCCCTGTCCCGGCGAAAGCATCTAATACTTTAGCGCCGTCCATCGACCGATGAGAAAGCAACCTGGCAAACAGCGCCGAACGCACCCGGTCTCCCATAGGGTGAGTCGCTCGACCGACATCGGCGTTGATCAACCGACTACCAAATCGACCGGCGATAATTCTCAGTTTAGCCATCACACTTCTCCTCTAATTTAACGTGGTTAATTTCTGATACTTGTTAATCATCGACTTCAGCCCCTGATATCTGTCCAGATAAGATGGGTCGGCGATCAAGCGCCCCATCACTTTTTCCGCCTCATCTGACGCCTGCTTGATCAATAGCGTATCCGCCAGATTGACTCCCCTGAAATTGAGCGCACCGTGCTGAGCGGTACCGTAGATCTCGCCGGCTCCTCGCATCGCCAGGTCAACCTCCGCTAAATGAAAGCCATCGTTAGACCGCTCAATCTCTCTGAGTCGCTTAGTTGGTGTTTTACTGTCTGACTGCATCAGATAACAGTAGGCTTGTGCTTCGCCTCGCCCGACTCGCCCTCTCAGCTGGTGCAGTTGAGCCAGCCCGAACAGATCAGCATTCTCAATCACCATGACCGTGGCATTTGCGACATCTACCCCCACTTCTACCACGGTTGTCGAAACCAGGATATCTAGCTGGTGTCGCTCAAACTGACGCATCACTGCCTCTTTACTCTCAGCCGGCATCTTACCGTGTAAGATACCGACCCGATACCCTCGATAGCTACTAACCACCTTTTTATAGAGCGACTCGGCACTGGTTTTTTCTGACTGCTCCGACTCGGCGATCAAAGGAGCGATGTAATAGACCTGGTGATTGGCCTCCAGCTCCTGCTTGATTGCTTCCACCATGGTGTCTCGTTGGTTAGGCGAGACAACCTTCGTCTTGACCCGGCGTCGACCGTGTGGCAATTGGTCGAGAGTCGAGATATCAAGGTCGCCAAAAACCGTTAGCTGGAGCGACCGAGGGATGGGCGTGGCCGTCATCGCCAGTAAGTGCGGCAGGCGCCGGTCGTTAGTCTTAGCCAGCAGATCTTGGCGTTGCTTGACACCGAAGCGATGTTGCTCGTCGATCACCACGAAGCCCAACCGGTGAAACTGCACCGCAGGCTGAAACAAAGCATGAGTCCCGATCACCAGCTGAATCTCGCCCTCAGCAATCCGATCCAGCAGCTCTCGCCTGGCTTTACCTTTGATCGCTCCCGTCAGTAGACCGATCTTGACATTAGTTGAACTCAGCAGTTTGGTCATAGTGGCGAAATGCTGCACCGCCAGCACCTCAGTCGGTACCATCACCGCCGATTGATAGCCGTCTAGCGCTACCTGATATGCCGCCATGGTCGCTACTACCGTCTTACCCGAGCCAACATCACCCTGTAATAGACGATTCATCGGCATGTCTCGCTCAAAATCTTGCAAGATCTCCCACGCTGACCGACGTTGCGCTTCGGTCAAGCTAAAGGGTAACCCGGCCACGAACTGCCGGATCTCCGACTGCTTAAATGGCAATCTATACCCCTTGATTTGCTGATTAGCTCGTCGGTTCATTTTGGCGGCCAGTAGCAGAGAAAATAGCTCCTCATAAGCCCAGCGTCGCCGAGCCAAAGCTAGCTTATCCCGATTAGTCGGGAAGTGCAGCTCTCTCACCGCCGTAGCCCTATCCATTAAACCGGCCTCTTGGACAACATCGCTGGGCAAGGTTTCATTCAGCATGGTAATCAGAGGCTTGAGCTTAGCCATAATCTTCTTGATCATGGCCGGCTTGACCCCCTGTTTGGTCGAATAGACGGGCACGATCCGATCGCTGGTCACCGGCAGGTTGCGCACCGCCTCACAGGCTGGCGTCAGCAGCTGATAACGACTCCGTTTCAGGGCGAATTCACCGCTAAAGTAGAACTCACCGCCGCCTCTCAGCTGACTGACCCGATAAGGCTGATTAAACCAGACTGCCTGAATCTTGTCACCATTATCATCGACAAGTACCGCAGTGGTTATCTTCATGTTACGCCTGGCAAAGCGAGTCTCCACCGACTCTGCCCGGGCTCTGATGGTCACTTTACCCGGTCTGATCTCAGCAATGCTCTCCGCCCCCGTGTAATCATCATAAGTACGAGGCAGAAAATTGATCAGGTCGCCGGTCGTCCGAAAGCCGGCCTTAGCTAGTATCTCACCGGTCCTGGGGCCAATCCCCTGCACCTCTAGCAGTGAAGTATTAAGATTCATCTTTCTCAACTAGACGCTCATGAAGTATATTGACTATATCGGCTAGTAGTAGATTTACCAGCATCATGCCGCATAGTGTCAGTAAGTAATGCAGTGTCGCCGTTATATTTAACACCGCCCAGGCCAGCACAATAGTCACCGACCAAATAGTCAGAATGATGAAGAGCGACGCCTTCTCCGGCCGGCTATCCATCAGACTAGCCCCCAGACTCAGCATTAAGTTGCCCAGCCGAGACAACCATCGGAGCAGAATCCAGACCAGTAACGCTGCCCCCACGACGATCAAGATACCTAACGCCACTATCACCCAGCTATAAAACTGGTTAATGATATTCATTCGCACTTCCATGGAGATGTCAGGATGATAGCCGGCGTTCGATAAAGGATTACCGGCTTGATCTAGGAAGCGGTTTAGACTACCCGCCTGACCGAACACTAAGGTCATCAGCAGAAATATGCTAATCAGTCCGGCTACCGCCACCAATGACTTAGCTAAGACCGCCAGGATATCATAGGTGAGCCGAGCTAAGTTATCTTTAGTAAACAGTCTATCAGCCGGCTTGGTCGACTCAGTTGGCTTAGCCGGCCGAGGCCGCTTTATTAGCCCGGATGACTTAGCCGATTCGGTCGGCTCAGATGCCTTTAGCGGTTCAGATGCCCTAGACTGCTTCATGATTTATTAGCGCACCAGTACGAACCGGTTCTTACCTTTCCTGATTAAACTACATCGGTCAAGCGGCTGGTCAGTCGCCAGTTTGACACCGTTTACCGACACGCCACCGCCTTGGATTAGCCGTCTAGCTTCACCATTGCTACTCGCCACTCCACCGGCTAGTAGCGCCCGACCAACCGTCAGTTCGCTCGTTAGCTCTACTGTCTTGATCTCGGCACTCAGCAGGTCAAGCTCGTCGCTATCCAGCTCGTTCACCGCTCGACCGCCAAACAGCACTTCCGTCACCCGCTGCACCTTAGCTAGAGCCGCCTCGCCATGAACCAGCTTGGTCACCTCTTCAGCCAAGCGACGCTGAGCCGGTCTAGCCTCGGGGTGGGCTTGTTGCTGAGCCTCAAGCTCACTAATCTCTTCCCGACTCAAAAATGTATACACCTTAAGGTAATCGACCACACCTAGGTCGTCAACGTTAAGCCAGAACTGATAAAACTGGTAGACCGATGTCTTAGCCGAATCAAGCCAGACCGCCCCGCCCTCTGACTTACCGAATTTTTTGCCGGTTGACTTATTGATCACCAAGGGGATACCAAAGACATCAACTCTCGCCCCCTCCAGCTTATCAACCATTCGCATCCCACTAGTACAATTGCCAAATTGATCAACCCCGCACAGCTGCAAAGTAGCACCATGCGTCCGATAAAGGTGAAGAAAGTCGTAGCCCTGGATCAGCGAGTAAGAAAACTCTGCGTAGTTAATCCCTTTACCGCCGGCACCAATCCGCTTCCGGACAAAATCACGATCAAGCAATTGTGTCATCGAGAAATGCCAGCCGATATCTCGCAAGAAGTCGATGTAATTAATCTGCTGAAACCAGTCGTAATTGTCTACCGTCACGAGATCAGTACCACGCAAGATCCACTTAGCCTGCTGTTGTAGCAGCCCGACTCGACGCTTGATCGTCGCCTCATCCAGCTTGGCTCTAGTCTCATCCTTGCCATCAGGGTCGCCACCGGCCCGACCGGTCGCCCCACCGGCTAGAAAGATAGCCTTGTACCCCGCCCGAATGAAGCGTAGGCAAGTGACTAACCCAGCCAAGTTGCCAATAGTCATGCTATCAGCACTAGGATCAGCCCCGAAGTAAAAGGCTCCCGGCTGGTCAAGGGCGCTTAGGTCATCAATGGTAGTTTGCCCCACCAGTCCCCGCCACTTCAGCTCTTCGCTAAGTTTGGTGCTCATACTGATATTCTACCATGTTTGGTGCAGCCAATAATGTCGTGCTAAAATGGTAGCGTTAACTTGAGAGTGCGAGAGGGTCAATGACAAAGAAAAGTTCATCAAGTAAGACTAAGACAGTGCGCAGTAATACTAGGGGGTCGAGCGAGACCGGTCGACGCTATGCTACCTACTCCGGCCTAGCCAAGATTAGGGGCAAGAGTCAGCGAGAGATTAATAAGGAGCGTAAGCTCAGGCGTAAGGCCGAGTACCTCGCTACCTTACCGAAGAATCCGGCCAAGCGCTTGCTGGCTCGGCTCAATCCCAGGCACCTGGCTAAGTTTTGGTTCTCGATGGACGGACTCAAGATGCTGGGTAAGATCTTTGGAATCGCCCTGCTTTTGCTGGTGCTGGTAGGTATCGGCACTTACTTTTATTTCCGCAATGAGCTCAAGAGCCTTCAGCCGTCCGAGCTGGCTAAGAGAGTCCAGACTACCGTTACCAAATACTACGATCGCAATGGTCAGCTTCTCTGGGAAGATACCGGTACAGGCGAATATCGTCTGGTGGTTGACTCGAAGCAGATTAGTAAATATATGAAAGACGCCACGGTGGCGATCGAGGATCGTCGTTTCTACGAGCATAGCGGCGTATCACTCACCGGTACACTGCGAGCTATCATTAATAACGTCTTTCGTCGAGGCTCGACCCAGGGCGGCTCGACACTGACCCAGCAGCTGGTCAAGCAGGTTTTCTTTGAAGACGAAGCGGGCGACCGTGGCATTTCCGGCATCCCCCGCAAGATCAAGGAAGCAATCCTGGCGACTGAAGCGGAGCGGATCTACAGCAAAGACCAGATCCTGACCATGTATCTCAATGAGTCGCCATATGGTGGACGTCGCAACGGTGTCGAATCAGCTAGTCAGACCTACTTTGGTAAATCTGCCAAAGATCTAACCATCGACGAAGCCGCCCTGCTAGCATCTATCCCGCAGTCACCGACCCTATTTAACCCCTATAACACCGACGGTAATGCTCAGCTCCTAGAGCGCCAGAAGACCGTTATCAACTACATGATGGAGCAAGGCTTTATCTCTAAAGCGGACGGTGAGGCCGCCAAGAAAGTCGCAGTGCTGGACAAGGTCAAGCCGGCCGACAATCAGCTTAGCGGCGCCAAAGCGCCCCACTTCATCCAGATGGTCAAAGACGAGCTGACCGATAAGCTGGGGGCGAAGGTCATGGGGCAAGGCGGACTGACAATCAAGACAACCCTAGACATGCGAGTCCAAGGCGTATTAGAGGGCGAGATGACCAAGCTATTTGAGGGCAATCTATCTTGGTTACCCCGCAGCTACGGATTTGATAACGCCTCGTTTACCATGATTGATAATCAAACCGGGCAAATCCTTGGAGTAATGGGCAGTCGCAATTACAACTTCCCCGGTTACGGTGCAGTCAATGCCGCCACCTCATTTATCCAGCCCGGCTCCAGCGTCAAGCCGCTGGTTTACGCCGCCCTCATCGACAATCAGAATAATAAAAACGGTACTTACGGTGCCGGGTCAATCATCCCCGATACTCCCATCCCTCAGAGTGTTTATCGTACTTCTGATGGTACGTCAGTCCAAAATGCCGATCGACGCTTTAGGGGTAATATCCCCATCCGCCAAAGCCTAGCCGGCTCTCGCAATGTGCCGGCCATCAAGGCGATGTCGCTTAATGGCGTCGAGGCCACCCAGAAGTTCATCCGCTCCGCCGGTGACGCCAGCTACTGTACTGACGGTTCTGATACCAATGCCGGTCTCGCTTCGGCTATCGGTGGCTGTGGCGCTAAGCAGGTTGAGCACGCCAACGCCTTCGCCACGATTGCTCGAGGTGGCATCTACAAGCCCTACGAGACCGTCATCGAGGTGACTAATTCACAAAAGGAAAAGCTCTACGAATGGAAGGATGGTGACGGCACTAAGGTGATGGATAGTCAGACTTCGTACATCATCTCTGATATCCTGAGTGATGATTCAGCTAGAGTAGCCACCTTCGGCTGGCGACCGCAAGGCTTCTACGTTAACGGCGTTAAGACGGCTACAAAGACCGGTACCTCCAACCTTGGTTACTACCCGAAAGACCTCTGGATGATGAGCTACACCCCCAAGGCTACTCTAGCCGTCTGGACCGGCAATCATGTCCCCAAGGCACTGCGAGGCGGCGATGGAGCTAGCCTGGGACGAATCGTGTCAGATATCACCAGCAACGTCTACCATAATATCTTCCGAGCCGACGGTGCCTGGAAGCCGGGCGATTGGTTCACCCGACCAAACGGCATACAAACTCTGCTTCTTAATGGCGCTAAAGATATCTACCCCTCTTGGTACAATAAGAAGAGCAAGACTAGTGACGCCATCAAGATGACCTTCGACCGAGTCACTAAGCGCCGTACTACAGAGTGTACTCCCGAAGGAGCCAAGGAAACCATTGATGTGATCAGAGTGACTGACCCGGTATCACGTACCACCACTCTGACGCCACCTAATGGCTATGATGTTAATTCATACGACAACTATCACCATTGTAGCGATGTTGCTCCATTCATCTCAGACATCACCGCTACGAAGGACGCTGGCTCCGGTAAATATATCGTCTCTGTCTTAGCTAAGGCCGGCACTCACCCCATCACCGCTGTCACCATCAGCGTCAATGGTAATACTTATGATGCCAATGTTGGCGATACCGGCTCGTGGGACGCAACGATCAACGACTTATCCGGCTCGGTTAATATCAGCACTACCGTTCGAGACGAAGGTTACTATACCCAGACAATGTCTAAGACCCTGGAGTTAGCCAAGAAATGACCAAGCCGACCAAAAGAGGTACACGTAAGGCAACGAAGACCAAGGCTAAGACCATCAATCGACCATCGCAGGCCACTCCTGACACTGAGCGCAGCCATAAGTCAAGAGTGCGCAAGCTAATACCCGCTAGACAGGCAGCTTACTATATCCTCGCCTTTGGCTTCTCGGCTGCCACCATAGCTCTTTTCCCGGTCGAGGCAAACTTGTCCAAGCCACTCCTCACTCGACCGTACAACTTTTACCGCCTGGCTATCATTATCCTCGCCATCGTCTTTCTCTTGCTTGCCACCAAGCCGTCTTGGAGCAATACTCCACCTAGCCACGAGCCGTCACCTAAGGCTCGTCAATGGCTCTTGCGCCTCAGTATCGCCTTGCCGGTGATAGCCATCGTTTTCTTAGTTATCCAGCTGGTTGCCCCCCAGTTCGCCACTCTACTAGTTCGTAAAGAATCGTGGCCCTTCTTCCGTAACGCCATCTTCATCAAGAGTGCCTGTCAGCTCGTAGCCGCCATCGCCTTTATCAAAGTCGCCCGTCACTACTTTAGGCAACGTCAACGCTTGGCAATGATTCTAGCTATCGCCACGGTTCTACTCCTAGGACTAATGGTTGGCGAGGAGCTAAGCTGGGGGCAGCGAATCTTTGGCTGGGGTACGCCATCATTCTTAGCTGAGATTAATTCCCAGTCAGAGATAAACTTACACAACATCAACACTCAGCTCGCTCAAAATATTCTTTATTTTGGCGGTTGGTCACTACTCATCGGCTTCGCTTTCTGGCGAGAGAGTCTAGCCAAACTACTTCGAAAGTGCCCTAAGGCTAGGCTGGATTTCTTAATAGACTGGTTGCCACCCGGCTGTTTCGTCGGACTCTTCGCCGTTGGCTTCGCCTTCTGCGACCCTCTAGTGTCCGACAATGGTCTCTACTGCTCATCTAACTTATTTATCATCTTGGCGACAGCCTGCTTGCTATTGACTGAGTTCAAATACCGGCTCAAGCTTCGGTCTCAACCGAGCACCACTCCCGTTTTAGACAATACTGATGATAATAGACACCAGGTTCTCCGGTTAGGAATATCGTTCCTCTGCTTCGTAGCGGTACTGGTCGGCAATTTGTTTAATGCAGATCTATGGAACTACAACTCAGGAGCACCGACCGAGTATCTTGAGCTATTCATCAGTCTCGGCATCATGACCTGGGCGTTAACCGTCAAGTCTCGCCTAGTCAAGCCCAAAGTCAAGAGTTCTCCGGCTAAAACACCGAAGAGAGCCTAGAGGCTATTTATTAGCCAGTCGAACCATCTCCGCCTCAGCAACCGTGCTGTTTGACTGACGTCGAGGCGTGCGAGGACGACGTGGCTGTTTCTTCGTAACCTCATCATCGTCGCTTCCGTCGGTCTGATTCGCCTGGATATGCTTAGGCTGATTATGACGACCAGGTCGTTTCTTGGCTAGTTGGTCGGAATGAAAAGCGGATGCCAGCCGGGTCGATTTCATCTCGTCACCGCTTCGCTTCGACTTACTTGGTTCGTTCTGCCCGGTAGTTCGCACTTTCTTAGCAAACATCATCCGCCCCGCCTCGGTTTGTAGCGAACGGACGATCTCGACCGTCAAGCGATGACCGATCTGCGCCTTAGCATCCTCTACCACCACCATCGTGCCATCCTCGAGATATCCCACCGCCTGATCCCGATTCGCACCCGGCTGGATTAGCTCTACCTCTATTCGCTCACCCGGTAGCAGTTGAGCTCGGAGCATTTGCGACAGTTCATTAACGTTGATTACAGTCAGATTAATAACTTTAGCCACCTTATTCAGGTTGTAGTCAGTGGTAGCGATAGAGGCATCGTACTTTTGCGCCAGCTCAAGCAGCCGCTCATCAACTCCGCCTGAGTCAACCAAACCATCGTTAACGATAGCCACACTAACGGCATCCATCCGCTGAAGTACCCGGATATTGTCCAGCCCCTTGCGAGCCCGTAGCCTTTTATCGTGATCTGCCTTGTCAGCTAATAGCTGCAGTTCACGCACCACTGAGCGCGGAATGATAATCTCTGCCGTGATCACACCGGAGCGGGCTACGTCGACGATTCGTCCGTCCATGATTGAGCTGGTATCCAGCAGGATAGAGCCTCGAGCTACCTTAGGGTTACGCTGACGCAGTTTGAGGACCATTAGTAAGGTCGTCTCGATAAATGTCGCCACCACTAAAGCAGTAGCAAATGATTGCATGTTCATAAATCAATAATTCCTTTCAGGAGTAGTATATCATATCAAAGCGTGAGTCGGCATATGAACAGAGCGTCTTTTACTCTTCACTCTATTATCATTTCCTTCAGACCCGCCTGGCTGGCTCGTGTGCTGCTG
>ERZ772924.617-NODE-617-length-17046-cov-111.109941_pt1 | contig 17046 bp, 17 predicted proteins | sample MGYA00512116_ERZ772924 | MGnify/ENA primary metagenome ERZ772924 (study PRJEB29015, sample SAMEA2737920) | human oral metagenome | biome: human oral; feature: human-associated habitat; material: dental | place: China | collected 2134 ...
CGAGGCTGTGGAGGCGATATGTTCACCACGGAAGCGGCTCAAGCGGCGGGAGCACCCCATGCGGGTGACAAAGCTAAAGGCCCGGGCCGGCTACGACCAGTATTTATCGGATATTAACGAGTGCATTGACCGGATTTATGCTGGTGACAGCTATGAGATTTGTTTGACCAATAAGATTACGGCCCGCGGCAATATTGATGTGGTGTCGTCGTATTTGCAGCTGCGGGAGGAGAATCCCAGCCCGTTTGGCGCGTTGCTGCGGTTTGGGGATGTTGCGGTCATGTCGACGTCGCCGGAACGGTTTTTGCGGGTGGATGCTGCGGGCATGATTGAGTCGCGGCCGATCAAGGGGACCCGGGTTCGGGGGGAGACCGCGGAGGAGGATGAGCTGTTGCGGGAGGATTTAGCGACGAACCCTAAGGATCGGGCGGAGAACCTGATGATCGTTGATTTGGTTCGCAATGATTTAGCGCACGTGGCCCAACCCGGTACCGTCCATGCCGAACCCATGTTCGAAGTTGAGACGTTTTCGACGGTACACCAATTGATTAGCACGGTCACTGCGGAGCTGCGGGGCGACAAGACCCGGGTGGATCTCATCCGCTCCAGCTTCCCAGGCGGGTCCATGACGGGGGCGCCGAAGATCCGGACGATGCAGATCATTGATGCGATCGAAGGAGAGGCCCGGGGCATTTACTCGGGTGCGTTGGGGTATTTCGGGGTTGATGGGGCCATGGACTTGTCCATGGTGATCCGCTCAATCATTGTTGACGGTGATTCGCTGTCGTATGGGGTGGGGGGCGCGATTTTGGCCCTGTCGGACCCGGAGACCGAATACCAAGAGATCATGACAAAGACGGTACCGCTGCTGGACCTCACCAACCAGGATTTCCCGACCGGATAGCAGGTGGGTTGGTGATCGGTGATGCCTGAGGGCTACCGCCTGGGTACTGCAGGGTTCGTGCCGGTGCCGAGTGTGCCCCTGCTGCCGGCGCCGCCGGACCATAATGTGATCGACTCGTTTCTGCTGGTTGACGGAGTGGTGTCGGGGCTGGGGTTGCATATTGACCGGTTCGTGCGGTCTGTGTCGGGTTTTGCTTCCCTAAGGGTTTCGGCCGCGGAACTAGAATTCATGGTGCGGGCCTGTTTGCCGCAGGTGGGGGAGTGGTTTCCCCGCCTGGAATGCCACACGGTGGATCGAGGCGGGCCGTGTGAGGTGTATCTTCGGGTGCGCCCGGCCCCGCCGCGCCGGGCGGCTACCAGGTTGTGGGTGCCGGCGGGGTCGGATCCGCGGGAACGCCCAGAAATCAAGGGGTGGGATTTGCCGGTGCTGACGGATATGCGGGCGGAGGCCGTGCGACAGGGGGCGGACGATGCGCTACTACTGGCCGCAGCCACTGGCAATGCCATTGAGACCACGACGGGGGCGCTGGTCGCGTGGGTGGGGGACCACCTGGTGACGGCGGACGCGGGGGTGTTGCCGTCGGTGACGTGGCGGCGCACCATAGCGGGGGTGCGGGCGGCCGGAATCCGGGTGGTGTCCGGCGCGGTCAGCGTCAAGGAACTGCGCCGATTGCCGTGTGCGGTGGGTAATGCGCTGCATGGGTGGACTCCGGTGGTGGCGATCCATGATGCGCACACTGTGACCCGGTCCCCGGTGCCACCGGTGGATCTTAATCGGTTTCTTCGCTAGTGGCGGTGCGGTTTTCGGCGTGGGCGGTGCGGGCCTCCCGCAGCCAATCCGGCTGGTTTTCCAGCAGCGCCTTGATTTCGGCGGTGGTGAGCGGCTTGTCCATGTTGTTGCGTTTGAGGGCGGCAATGGTGATGCCGAGTTTTTGCGCTACGACGGGCCGGGGGTGCGGGCCCGTGCGTCGCAAAGTTTGCAACCATTCGGGCGGGTCGGTGTGGAGTTTCGCAAGCTCGGCGTGGGTGATCGCGGTGGCCTGGAACTCCTCTGGCGCGGCGGGCAGGTAGATGCCCAGCTTTTTCGCGGCGGTCTGCGGCTTCATGGCTGTGCCGGACGGCTGACGTACAGATTCTTCATTCACGGTCACAACAGTAACATTAAAAGTCATGTTGAGCTTAAGCTTTATTACCGGCACCGAACCCGATAAGTGGTTTCGGCGGTTTACCAACCGCACCGATCATGGGGGACTGCGCACCGTGGCCAGCGACGATGCTTTGGCGCAGCTACTGAGCGGGGATGTCGATGTGGCGCTTGTGCGGCTGCCGGATGCGCGGGTCACCGATGAAATGCATGTGGTGCGGCTTTACGACGAGCAACCGGGGATCGCGCTGCCGGTCGACCACACCCTCACGCTGCTCGAACAGGTGGGCGAAACAGATATTGTTGGTGAGCTCATTCACTACCAAGGGAGCAGTGACATTCCCGCCATCCGGGAACACCTGGGCGTGGTGGCGGCCGGCGTGGGAGTGGTCATCGCTCCCCGGCCGGTGCTCAAACTACTGAGTGGGAAGAAAATCGCCCACCGGGAATACCGCAACCCCACCTACCTACCCACCACCATTGCCCTGGTGTGGCGGAAAACCGACGACAGCGAAGCCATCCAAGACTTCGTGGGCATCGCCAAGGGCCGCACCCCACAATCAACCCGAGGCAGCCAACCTGCCAATGCGAAACCCGCGGGTCAACCCGCCCGGAAATCGGTAAAAACCACAACCAAAAACCGGGCGAAAAAACCCGCGGGTCGAAAACCTGGTCGACGCCGCGGCGGCCCCCGCCGGTCACGATAACGCGCCGTAACCTATCGGCAGGGCGACAGCTAGTCGAAGCGACTACTTGTCCCGATCCGTGTTCGCCATGGCCAACACGTCAAGACGCTTATCCAACTCCGCCTCGGTCAGCTTCTCACCATCAACAAACCCCAGGTCGATAACGGTCTGCCGGATGGTCTTGCCCTCCTTCAACGCGGTCTTAGCTACCTTGGCGGCATTTTCGTAGCCGATCGCCGAATTCAACGGGGTCACAATGGACGGGGACGACTCGGCTAGCGTGCGCATCCGCTTCTCGTTCGGCTCAATGCCGTCCACCAGCTTCGTGGCAAACACCCGGGCAGTATTGGCCAACAGCGTTGCCGACTCCAGCACGTTCCGGGCCATCACCGGGATGAACACATTCAATTCGAACTGCCCCTGGGAACCAGCAAACGCCACGGCAGTATCATTACCAATCACCTGTGCCGCAACCTGGGTGGCGGTCTCGCACAGCACCGGATTCACCTTACCCGGCATGATCGACGAACCCGGCTGCAAATCCGGCAGGTGAATCTCGCCCAGGCCGGTCAGCGGGCCTGAACCCATCCACCGAATATCGTTGGCAATCTTATTCAACGACACTGCCACCGTGCGCATCGCCCCGGAAAACTCCACCAACCCATCCCGGTTCGCCTGAGCCTCGAAATGATTCACGCACTCCTTCAACTCCGTGACATTGGTGAGCTTCACCAGCTCGGCCACAACCTTAGCGCCGAAATCAGCCGGGGTATTCAGACCCGTACCCACCGCGGTACCACCGATCGGCACCTCACCAAGGCGCGGCAATGTGGCCTCGACCCGCTCAATACCGGCGGCAATCTGCCGGGCATAACCGCTAAACTCCTGGCCCAACGTCACCGGCACCGCATCCATCAAGTGAGTGCGGCCCGACTTCACCACATGCTCCCACTCCTTGGCCTTCGCAGCCAACGAATCATGCAGCACCTTCAACGCTGGAATGAGCACGGTCACGGCAGCCTCGGTGGCGGCAATGTGGGTGGCGGTCGGGAACGTATCGTTCGACGACTGGCCCATATTTACATGATCGTTGGGGTGCACCTCAACACCATTGGCCTTAGCGATCGACGCAATGACCTCATTGGTGTTCATGTTCGAAGACGTGCCCGAACCAGTCTGGAACACATCAATGGGGAACTCGGCATCATGCTTACCGTCTGCGATCTCCTTCGCGGCCGCAATAATGGCATCCGCCTGCTCATCGGTAAGCAAACCCCGGTCCTTATTCACCTGGGCGCACGCAGCCTTCAACAACCCCATGGCCCGAATCTGGGCGGGCTGCAACCCCCGACCGGAAATCGGGAAGTTCTCCACTGCCCGCTGGGTTTGCGCCCGCCACAGGGCATCAACCGGAACCTTGACCTCACCCATGGTGTCGTGTTCGATGCGATATTCAGTCATAAAAAGACCACCTTACAAAAATAGAAAGCTATAACTATCGGTTGAGTGCCGAAAACACTACCCCTTAAAGTATGTACCAAAAATCACTCTCGGGGTGGGGCACAATCCCCGAGAGCTACGCCACACCCTGGGCGTTGACAAGCGAAAAACCCTTATGGCTTCGGCGAATAATCCACCACCGCATACTCCTGTAACTTCGCTAACTTATGCACCGACTCGATGTACCGAATCGTGCCCGACCGCGACCGCATCACCAGCGACCGGGTGGTTGCACCATTCGCGCGATACGACACGCCCCGCAACATGTCACCATTGGTCACACCCGTGGCCACGAAGAAACAATTATTCGAAGTAACCAGGTCATCCGTGGTCAAAACCTTACCTAAATCATGCCCAGCAGCCTGGGCTTTCTCCGCCTCGGCAGCATCCTTCGGCGCCAAAATTCCCTGAATCTCACCACCCATACACTTCATGGCACACGCCGCAATAATGCCCTCAGGAGTGCCCCCCACGCCCATCATGATATCCACCGAGTTGGTGTCCTGCGCCGCCGCCACCGCGCCAGCCACGTCACCATCCCGAATCAGCCGCACCTTCGCGCCCGAATCCCGCACATCCTGAATCAACTCGGCATGCCTGGGCCGATCCAACACCACCACCGTCACATCCGAAGGCGTAATCCCCTTCGCCTTCGCTACCGCCTGAATGTTATGCGACACCGGCGCCGTAATATCGATACAACCCACAGCCTCCGGGCCCACCGCAATCTTCTTCATATAAAAAACCGCCGACGGGTCAAACATTGAACCCCGCTCGGCGGCAGCCAGCACCGAAATCGCATTCGGGCGCCCCTCGGCCATGAGCGTCGTACCATCAATCGGGTCCACCGCAATATCCACCTCGGCGCCCTCACCGGTACCCACACGCTCACCGTTAAACAGCATCGGTGCCTGGTCTTTCTCCCCCTCACCAATCACCACGACACCATTCATATGAACCGAATTAATCAAGGTGCGCATCGCATCGACTGCGGCACCATCACCCTCATTTTTCTTACCGCGGCCCACCCACCGGCCGGAAGCCAGTGCGGCGGCCTCGGTGACGCGAACCAATTCAAGAGCCAAGTTACGATCAGGAATACCAGGACGAGATGGTGACATGGGGTCACAGACTCCTTCATAATCAAAAGTGAGCGCCAAAAAATATGGCATAAAATCAGTGGGAAAAGTGATAAAAAATCCCGTCTTTCATTCTTCCATTTCCATCCTGACTTGTGGGAAAAACTCTCACCCGAATTAGGGTAAAATCCGGGATTTTAGGCGACCGAAACCCAAAGATGCCAAATTTATGATCGAAAAATTTTGGTCTTGCCGCGCACACGGGTGGTAATCATGGCGTGTATGACATGGTGAGACGCCAAAACCTATCGACGCCCTCCCGGCACCACACCACCGCAGAGTGGTCGAACATGCCGGAAAACCCACCCATTCATGCCATACTTAACGCCGTGACTGACGAAAAACCCAAAATCTTCCAAAGCGGCCGAGACATCACCTACTCACTCGCCGCTATTCTCGCCGTCATGATCGCATCCGTCGCCTTCACCGGAATGTGCAGCTACGGCCGCAACACCCCCCAAAACATGCCGGTCGTGAAAGTCGACGCCGCAACCTTCTTCAACCTCGAAGCCCGCGCTTCCAGCTTCCCCGTCCGGCTTCCCCAGGTTCCCGACGACTGGACCCCCAACTCTGCGCGCCGGGGCGCGGTGGCTGGTAAGCCCGCGCCCATCGTGGGGTGGGTCATTGGTGACAACGGCTATGCGCAGCTCACCCAAACCGACGTTCCGGTCGAACAAGCGGTCGAAAACCTGGATGAGCATGTGCGGGAGCAAACCGCAACCTATGATCTAGCCGGCCACGCCGTCATGGTATACACCGGCGCCGACCGGGACACCCGTGCCGTGCGGGTGGTGGATCTTGGGGATGTGCGGCTGATCGTGACCGGCGCCGCCACGGATGACCAATTCAATGACCTGCTCACCCGCACCATAGTGGCCGACCCGATCCCGGTGGAACGCTAGCCCTGGCGGTCTCTGGGGTTACAGTGCGTCGTGGCGTGGGGCTCCGCCGTAACCGCCACCATAGGCACTACCATGCTTGGGCCCTGCAGCGGTTTCGGGTGTGTTATAGGCGCTATTTGCGCCAGCGGTACCGTTGTCGCTGGTGATGCTGGTGTTCTCGGGGGCCTCGGCGGTTTCTGTATGTGTGTTACTGGGATTGCTGGCATTGCCGTCGCTGTCGGTAGTTTTTGTTGTGCCTTGGAGGGCGGCCTCCACCCGGCGCGCAGCCCCGGCCAAATGCTCCTCGCAGCGTTTTGCCAACGCTTCCCCGCGTTCCCAATATTTGAGGGATTCATCCAAACCCATTTGGCCTAGTTCGAGGATGCGCACGACCTCGATGAGTTCATCGCGGGCCTGCTCGTAGTTGAGGCTTTCAACCGGGTCGAAAGCGTTATCGCCGGTACCTTGGCCGAAAACAGTGGTGCTGCTCATGGTGGTTACTCCTTAAAAATATAAGTGATGAGACGTTCGTTGATGGTGAGGGGTGGGTGAGCGGGTATGCGGTTTCCGACAAACCCGTTCCCACATGCTGATTCCGCGAACCGTTCTCGCACGCCCGATTCGTGATGATGCGGGATACCAGCCGGTGTCTAGGTTGGGCCTCGCTGAGGGGTCAGCTGGGTCTTGCCGGGGCACCCCGGGCCGAACACCGGCCGGCCGGCGGCTAGTCGGCGGGGGTGGTTTGCATGGCGGCCGCGGTGATAGAGCCGTCACCCACCCGGATGCGCAGTTGGCTGCCTGGCGGTGATTGGTCGATGTTCATGACCACCTCGGCGGGGCGGCCATCCCGGGGCACCACCTGAACAACAGCGTAGCCGCGGGCCAGGGTGGCCGCCGGGCCCAGAGTGGCCACCTGGGTGCGCAGGGCCATCACCTGGTTGGTTTCGGTCGTGAGCAGGTGCTGGATTTCCCGCCGTGCCGCGGTGATGTGTTGGTGCACGTCGATCCAGCGTTGCCGCAGGCCGGTGAGCGGATCGTTGAGCACCGGTCGGGAACGAATGGCCGTGAGTTGTTGCTGTTCGCGGGACACCCAACCCCGGAGGGCTGCGGCGGCCCGGCCGCGAAGCTCCCGGACTTGTTGCAGCTCCGCCAGGACGTCCGGCACAACACGTTTAGCGGCGTCGGTGGGGGTGGCGGCCCGCAGGTCGGCAACATTGTCGAGAATGGGATTGTCGGGTTCGTGGCCGATGGCGGACACCACCGGGGTGCGGCATTCGGCGACCGCGTATTGCAGGGCTTCCTCCGAGAACGGGAGGAGGTCTTCGACGGAACCGCCGCCGCGGGCAATGATAATCACATCCACGTCGGGGTTGGCGTCGAGTTCGGCGAGGGCCGCAATGATTTCCGGCACGGCCCGGGCCCCCTGGACTGCGGTGTTGATAATGGTGAAGCGGACGTCAGGCCAGCGGCCCTGAGAAACAGAGAGCACGTCGCGTTCGGCGGCGGAGCCGCGCCCGGTGATGAGCCCAATATTATTGGGCAGGAAGGGGAGGGGGTGTTTGCGGGAGTCGTCGAAAAGCCCCTCGGTGGCGAGTCTGCGGCGGAGCTGTTCGATGCGGGCCAGCATGGCGCCAATGCCCACGGGTCGAATCTCGGTGACCCATAGGGAGAACGAGCCGCGGCCTTCATAGAAGGAGGGCTTGCCGTAGACCACAACACGGTCACCCTGGGCGATGGGATTGTCGGCGCTGGTCAGCAGCGTGGTATTGCAGGTGATTTGGATGCTGGCTTCGATTTCCGGGTCGCGGAGGGTGAGGTAGGAGAATTTCCACCGGTTATTTGCCTTGTATTGGGTGATTTGTCCTTCCACCCAGACGTAGCCGAGCCGTTCGATCCAGCCTTTGACCTTGGAATTGAGCTCGCGGACGGGCCAGGCGGTTTCCGGCGTGGTGTGGTTTGCCATGGTTTTCCTTGTAAATGAGCCGTTGGGATGCGGGTGTTTGGTGTATCTGTAAAGTAGTTTAAGCTGTAGCTCATGACTTCCCCCGTTTCTCCTGTTTCTGCCACCGATGTTGATGCGACTGATGCGGCCGATGCGCCGGCGACAATAACGAAGACGAAAAAAGTTCTTGTTGCTGCCCCCCGAGGATACTGTGCGGGGGTGGACAGGGCGGTGGAAACCGTGGAACGAGCGCTAGAAAAATATGGTGCGCCGGTCTATGTCCGCAAGGAGATTGTGCACAACCGGTATGTGGTGGAGACGCTCACGGAGCGGGGTGCGATTTTTGTGCAGGAGACCGATGAGGTGCCGGAGGGAGCGCATGTGATTTTTTCCGCCCATGGGGTGAGCCCAGCGGTGCATGCGGAGGCGGCAAAGCTGTCGCTGAAAACCTTGGACGCCACCTGTCCGCTGGTAACAAAGGTACATAACGAGGCGAAACGGTTTGCGAAGCACGGGTACCACATTTTATTGGTGGGGCATGAGGGGCATGAGGAAGTGGAAGGCACGGCGGGGGAGGCGCCGGAGGTGACGCACCTGGTTGATGGGGTGGCGGGTGTAGCGAAGCTGCCGGAGTTCCTGCACGAGGTGGAGAACCTGGTGTGGTTGTCGCAGACTACATTGTCGGTGGACGAGACGATGGAGATCGTCACGGAGCTGCATAACCGGTTCCCACAGTTGCAGGATCCGCCGAGTGACGACATTTGCTATGCCACGCAGAATCGGCAGGGGGCGGTGAAGGTGATTTCGGAAAACGCCGACCTAGTGATCGTGGTGGGGTCGCGGAATTCGTCGAATTCGAAGCGGCTGGTTGAGGTGGCGTTGCAGGCGGGGGCGAAGCGGTCCTACCTGGTGGATTACGCCCACCAGATTGACGAGTCATGGCTTGATGGGGTTTCGACCATTGGGGTGACGTCGGGTGCGTCGGTGCCGGAGATCCTGGTGAATGGGGTGCTGGAGTGGCTGGCCGAGCGCGGGTTCACCTCGGTGGAGGAGGTGACGACGGTCACGGAAAAGACGGTGTTTGCGCTTCCCCGTGAGCTGCGTCCGCCCCGCGCGAAGTCCTAAGAAGCTTTTCGACGCCCACCCGTGTGCGTCATAAACCTCGTGGTGGGAGGGGGTCTTTATCTTGACGTGCCGCGACCAATATCGAAAAAATATTCGAATCGGTGGTGGCGGGGATATTACCACCGAATCGAGATCGCCCACGGCTATTAGCAGTTTATCCACATGTGTTTGTTGGGTGGATAATACCGGATTGTTACCCATATTCTGTGGGGACCATTGGTGGTGGGATAACCCCAGATGGCGACCATAGGACACTAGGCCATGTTGCTTAATACCGGTGCGAACCGGGTTAGCGGATTCTGGGGAGTCGTCAGAATCGATGAGGCAGACAGTTCCGGGCACATTCCGTTGGTGCTGGCAGTAATAATGCGATTGCAGCAACCCGGCCGTAGGATGGGCGATTTCGAACATGAAGCTGCATCCGTGTGCGCCCATTCCACTATGTACACTCGGGCCAGGACCCCAGCATGGGGGTAGCAATCTTGTTGCTATTTGTTTATTGGCACCCGTTTGATTTCCAAACCGCCGAAGGCCATTATCCCCCGAAGATCAATGACCGGAGCATCCGGAGGAAGGTCTGAGAGTTTTAAGGTAACCCCCTTCCCGTCAGTGATAGAGACACCGCCAAATAGGGGGAAAACACTTTCGATGATGCGATAATTTTCCGGCACTTTAATGTTGACACCACCGAAACACATGGCTGTTCTGATCGTGGTGACCGGCCCTGCTAATTGAGCCTGCCGTAGGTCAATATGGACTCCGCCAAAGGCGCCAAATACATTGTGCTTGGGGCCCACCAACCAGGGTCCCCGCTTCGATGAACCACTGAATATTGCTATTGATGCGGTGTTTTTAGAGGCATTTGAGTAGTTGGTGAGTGCCTGGTTTTGGGGCTGCGTCATCGCGGTGGTTGCTGCGTCAATTGCGGCAATTTCGGTGAGACCCTGCTGTTGGGCTTGGGTCAGCACATCCAGGATTTGTGGGTTTGTGGTGGCCGGAAGATTCCGGCCGAAGTTGAGGTCACTCAGTAGCGGCATAACCTCATCCATATAGGTGGCGCGGTTAGCAATGGTGGCGCGTTTTTGGGTTTCCTCGTAATCTAATTGCCCATCGTCCAGGGCAAGATTGAGGCCGTACACGAGGGCGTCTCGTTGTTGTGACCTAATGCGGGTGCGGGGAATGTCTGGTTCGTTGCTGGAAGGTACGGCTAATTCTTCGCTCACTGGCTCATCCAATCGTCGTAGTGGTTAAGTTCTCTTAAAGGATAGAACAAACCGGCGATTGGATGTGTCAGCTATATAGGTCATCGTTGAGTGCCCGGCGGCGGCGCACCCTGGGCTTGGGTGGGGTGCTACCCGTGGATTTTTGTGGATCGTGATGATCCTGCCGTGGGTTTTGTCGATCCTGTCGACTGCTTCGGGACCCATTGCTCGTGGTAGCGGCCCGACGACTCGCGGGTTGGTTGGGGGTTGCAGCCCGGCGCTGGGCTGGCTGCCCGGTGCGCTGGGTACGTTGGGTGCGTTTCTGTGGCTGTTGGGTCGACTGGCGATTGGCCTGATGCCCAGCCTGACGGGCGGCGCGCCGCCCGGTGCTGGCCTGGGAAGCCTGGGAAGCCGCCGAATGGGTACCACTTGCCGCTGAGGAGCGAGGCGTGCCTGCCGGCCGATTGCTGGCGTGGGTGGAACGCGAGCTGGGTTGTTGACGGCTGGATTGTTGACGTGACGCCTGCGGGGTGGCTTGCTGGTTGCGCTGCATCCGTGATTGTTGTTGCCGGGGCTGCTGGCCGCTGCTATGCTGCCCACTCCCGGACTGACTGGCGGCTTGGCTGCGTTGTTGCTGCCGGGGGTTTCCCTGGCGGGCGGTGAGATTATTGCCGGGTCGGGATTGCCGGGCATCGGATTGGGGCGGTTGTTGTCCACCCCGGGCCGTAGTGGCGGGGCGGACCGGTCGCTGTTGTGGCGTTGCGCGCCTCGCAGCCTGCCGTTGCGGCGGGTTTTGGCGTTGTGGTTGAGGAGTCGCCGACCGTTGCGGCTGCTGGGTCTGCCGTTGCGGTGGGACCTGCCGGGAAGAAGTCTGACGTGGATTGTGGCGGGAGGTTGTGGCCTGACCGGTGGCGTTGGTGGTTTGGCGGGGAGTGCGGGGTTGTTGGCCCCTGGGGGTGGCGGGTGTGCGGCGTGGTTTCTCTGGGGTGGCCGGGTCGTCCTCTGGAGAGCGCGCCGCCGCCTGCGCGGGCGCAGGTTTTGCCGAGGCTGGTGTCGCTGGTTTTGGCGGCTCCACCCGGCGCCGTTGGCCCTTTTGGGCGGCTCGTTGATTCCGTTTAATGAGTTCCGCCACCGTGATGCTGCCCGTGCTGGGGGGATGGGCAGGGCCACTGGTCTGCTCTGGTTCGTCGGCTGGTTCGGCAGTGTTATGCGCGGCTGTTCGCACTCGATTCGCCTGCTTAATGGCCCGCTTTTGAGTCTCGGTATCTCGCCGGCGGTCCTCGGCCGCTTTCTTCTCCGATTGCTGCACGTAGCGGGTGACGAGGTGCCATCGTAGATACGCGATGATGCCGGCGCCGATGGTGGCTATGGCCATCACTGGGAACTGTTGCAGCAGGGGATAAATCGCCGAGAGGATCTGGGTTTTCGATATGCCCCCGGATCCGTTTGGCCTACTGATCTGTTGGTTGAGGAACCAGCCGGTGGTGCCGGCTGCGATCGAGAAGAAAATGGGTATGCTCACAACCGAGAGAAACAGGGATCGTGGTTCGGTGAGCAGGACGGAAAAAACAACGCCGATAATAAAACAAAGGACGAATGGCAATCCGAGTTTGCCGCTGGCCAGGCTGATGAGCGACCCCACCAATAACCCGCCGCAGAGCACCGCGAGTGACATCCATAAAGGGATGCCAAAAAACTTCGCGCCAGATGAGCGGCTGCGGTTTTTCTCGGAGACATTAGACACGAATATTCATGTTACCGATTTATCATGAAAAGCGGGATTCGGCGCACCACGAGCCACACCGGATTTTCAGCATAATCTTTGCTTTGACTTAATAGACAACTAGGACTTAACTGGGGTTTTCCCGATTCTCTTTAACCATGTGGTAGGTATCAGATCTGTCGGGAAACTAGGTAAGATTCACCTGGTAGTTACCATATTTTAGGTCCGGTAGAACGCTTTGACTGCTGCTATGCCGGCTTTGCCTATGCGGGTTATTGTGGAGAATGCTAACCCCCCAATATGCTGTACTTTGGATACAGTGGTCAGTTTTTCCAATGAATTATTGGCGGTGTCTTCGGTGGCCTGTGCCTCCGCTTCCGCTTGCTTGGCGGCCTCGTCGTTGCGGATATAGGCCTGCCGGGCCGCCAGGAGGCGTTTTGCTACGGCCTCGTTTTGCATGCCACTGAGCGAACCTGCGGTCGTCGCAAAGCGAATTTGGGCGGCGGTTTTTTCGCCGGCGCGCAGGGCGGTCATATCGTGGAGGTAACGGAAGAGCACGGCGGCCATGGCGGCAAACGGTACGGCCAGGAATGCGCCAGCAATATTAAAGAGTGAGCCGCCAACCGTCACGGAGATCAGCACCACCACCGGGTGCAGGTTGACGGCTTTGGATTGCAACAGTGGCGAGAGAATATTGCCTTCGAGCTGCTGCACCAGGAGCACAATGATGAGTGTGATGACGGCCTCGGTCACGCCCAGGGAGACCAGGGCCACCGTTACCGATAGGGCGCCGGCGATGAACGCCCCCACGATGGGAATGAACCCGGTGATAAACGTGAGGACCGCCAGCGCTAGTGCTAAGGGCACGCCGAGGATGATAAGGCCCGATCCGATGAAGACGGCGTCCACCAGCGACACGAGCGCCTGGGCCCGGATAAAACCGCTGAGGGTGATCCAGCCGCGGGTCAGCAGTTCGGTGAGGTGCCAGCCGGCGCGTTGCCCCACCATGCCGCGCAGCCAGGGCAGGAATTTATCGCCGTCCTTGAGGAAGAAAAACGTGAGCACCAGCACTACGAGCATGGTGACCATGACCGAGCTGGCAATGCCGAGGCCGGAAAATACTTCCGATGCGATAGAGCCCGCTTTGGATTGCAGCCATTGGGCAGCGGTGTCGATGCGGTCGTCCAGGTCACTGGGGTCGAGGTTCATGGGTGGCCCCTGAAGCCAGAGTTGCAGGCGCTGCACCCCTTCGAAAGCCTGGAAATAGAGGGTTTGTGACTGGTTGACTACTGAGGGGGCGATCAGCCAGATGAGAAAGCCGAAACCGCCAAAGGAACCCAGGATGGCGATCATGGCGGCCAGACCTGCGGGGATACCGTGTTTGCGGAGCCAGGCCACCGGCGGCCACAGCACGGTGCACACAATGATGGCCAGGACGATCGGCAGGCCCCCGCGCCACACTTGGCTGAGGATGTGCCAGATGACGAAAGCGGCGGCGGCAATAATCAGCAGGCGTAGGCACCATGAGGCAAGGTGTTTAATGCCATTGCCGATGATTTCGGCACGGTCGATGTGGGCGACGGGATCCTCCGGTTGTAATTGCTCAAAGAATTGCGCGGCATCTAACTGCTCGGGCATTTCCGGTATGGTTTCCGGGGTCGTCGACTGGTACTCACTCACATCACTACATTGTGGCAAAAAATTCACCGAATGGGGTCAACCTCGGGTGTGTAACAAGTTTGCAGCCATGCTGGTGGGGGCAATATTGCGTAAATTTAACCCCCACGAAAGGAGTAATTGGCCATTGGATTGTTAACGGCAGTGACTAGATGGGGCGCTATTCAATTCCGTTATATGGGATTGTGCTGGTTGGTGCGATGGTTTTTGGATTGGGGGTACCAATTGGGGCTGCAAATATGGAGCATTTTGGCGATCTATTATTAATTACATTGATTTATGCCACATTTATTTCGGTGTCGCTTATTCATATCATCGCCGGGGTCCGCGGTGGCTGGTCGCTTATCGACGCCCCCACGGTGCCCAGGTCCATCGCATGGGCATTGATTGTGGCGGTCATAACCGGGTGGCGGGGCCACCCGGGCGCCTGGTTGGGCTGCGCGTTACACGTCGTCGCGGATTTCCTGGGCGATGAGCACCTCATCCGTGGTGAGCGGGTGCGTGCCAAAGTGGCCGGATTGTTCGTCGGGGTGGCGTTGTAAATGCACCAGCGTGGCTGCCAGTCCACCCCAAATGACGATCATGAACATAATCATCATGGTGATTGCGATGCCGGTCATGAGTGCAACTCCTCGTCTGTGTATTGTTCGATAGCGAAGCCGGCGATCCGGGGCCGTTCGTCATGCTTGTATTGCTGCGGGATCTTCGGTACCCGTTCCACCTCGGGGTCGACGCCGAAGTCCGAGCCGGGCGGGCCGTCAAGCGGCACACCCTCGGGCCATTTCATTGTGGTGAGGATGGCCGCTGCCACCAGGATAATGACGAGCACGCCCCAACCATAGATGCCCACCTGGGTGGTGGTGTAGCCACCGTATGGCTCCTTGAGCAGGCCGAATAGTTCTTGGAACAGGGTGAAGCCCAGCACCAGGGTGGTGATATTGACCACGCAAATCCGCCACATGGTGCCCACCCGGAAGGACGACACCATGTTGAGGTGGGTGGAGAATTCGTCGATGCGGCGCAGCACCCAGTCCAGGATCACGATCAGGATGAGGGCGATGGACACGATGCCAACGTTATTGGTGAACTTGTCCATGATGTCCAGGTTGACGATGCCGCCGGTATTGGCGAAGAGTGCCAGCGACAAGATCGCCATGATGACACCCATGGTGATGGCGGTTTGCTTCCGCGGCAGGTTCAGCTTGTCGCGCACGGCCGACACCACAACCTCGAATAGGGAGAACAACGAGGTGAAGCCGGCGATGGTGAGCGAGCCGAAAAACAGCACACCGAAAATGGCGCCACCCGGCATCTCATTAATGATGGTGGGGAAAGCGATAAACGCCAGGCCGATGCCGCTGGAGGCCGCATCTTTCACGGTGGTGCCGCTTTGGGCTGCCATGAACCCCAGTGCCGAGAACACGCCGATGCCTGCCAACACTTCGAACGAGGAGTTAGCGAACGCGGTCACCATGCCGGTGCCGGTCAGGTTGGTACGTGGCTTGAGATAGGAGGCGTAGGTCATCATGATGCCGAAACTCACCGACAGCGAGTAGAAAATCTGCCCGTATGCGGCGACCCACACCGATGGGTTGGAAAGTGCCGACCAGTTGGGCGTGAAGAAGGCGTTCAAGCCGTCGGCGGAGCCCTCCAGGAACAGGGCACGAATCACCACAATGACGAAGAGCACGGTCAGGATGGGCATAAAGATCTTCGATGCCTTCCCGATGCCCGAATCCACACCCATGGCAAGCACGATGATAGAGGCGATCCACACGACGGCAAGGGCGATAAAGATGGGCCACACGAATTCGGTGGACAGCACATGGGTGGCGTCCTGGTGGAGGAATTCTTTCTGGAAATATTGTTCCGGCTGGTCGCCCCAGGCTAGGGTGATGGATTTGATGGTGTAGAGGGCTGCCCAGGCAATGATTGCTGCGTAGTAAATGGTGATGAAGAAGCAGATTCCCACCTGGATCCAGCCGGCGGGTTCTGACCATTTCTTAAACCGTCGGAAGATGAGCGGCGCGGACCCGCGATACCGGTGCCCCATCGCATAGTCGAGAAAGAGCAGGGGAATGCCGGCGGTGAGCAGAGCAATGAGATAAGGAATAAGGAATGCGCCACCGCCGTTTTCAAAGGCCACGTAGGGGAAGCGCCAAATATTGCCTAACCCCACTGCGGAACCGATAGCGGCAAGCACAAATACCCAACGGGTCGAAAAGACCTCTCTCCGTTGGGTGGGAGCAGCTTCTTGTGTCATGAGACACCCTTTCCAGTAATTTTGTGCCAGGACTCCCTTGCGGGATATCGTGCTGATTCTAGTCACTCTGTCCCAAAAAATGGAAACCCTGTCCCACTTTATGAGAATAGCTTTGCCCCTAAACTACCCCTGTTAGTGAATCTGTGGCAATAGGTGGTTAGCTCCAAATGGGTGCATTGCTTGTCGACGGCCGTCGCCGTGGGTGGGCGCCAATAAGCGTGATAAAATTTGTGCCCGTGAGCTTAACCCTAGGAATCGTCGGACTGCCCAACGTTGGCAAATCAACTCTTTTTAACGCCCTGACCCGTAGCGATGTCTTGGCCGCCAACTATCCCTTTGCCACCATCGACCCCAATATTGGGCTGGTCGAACTGCCCGACGCCCGCCTTGCGCGGCTCGCCGAAATTTTCTCCTCCGAACGCATCCTGCCCGCCACCGTGTCCTTTGTCGACATTGCCGGCATCGTCAAGGGCGCCTCCCACGGCGAGGGCCGCGGTAACGCCTTCCTCGCCAACATTCGGGAAGCCGACGCCATCTGCCAGGTGGTTCGGGCCTTCGCCGACGAAAACGTCATTCACGTGGACGGCAAAGTCAACCCCACCAGCGACATTGACACCATCAATACCGAACTGATTCTCGCCGACCTGCAAACCATCGAAAAAGCCCTGCCGCGACTGGAGAAGGAAGCCCGGAAAAACAAAGAGCTTGCCGACACCGTGGCCGCAACCAAAACCGCGCAAACCATCCTGGAAGACGGCCGCACCCTCTATAGCGCCGCCCGCTCCGGCGAAATCGACCTGGCGCTCGTCCGCGACCTGCACCTCATGACCGCCAAACCATTCCTGTACGTGTTCAACTCCG
>ERZ772924.622-NODE-622-length-17027-cov-8.739689_pt1 | contig 17027 bp, 15 predicted proteins | sample MGYA00512116_ERZ772924 | MGnify/ENA primary metagenome ERZ772924 (study PRJEB29015, sample SAMEA2737920) | human oral metagenome | biome: human oral; feature: human-associated habitat; material: dental | place: China | collected 2134 ...
CCCCGCAGGGCGAAGCCCGCAGCGGGGGAGGGTGGGGTGGGGGTAGAGGCATTCATGCTATCACCGAAGCAAAAACGGCATCCGAATCTGCCCCGTCTTACTGCGGACGGAAATCCCGGTAACAACTATAGCCATCCACCGAAAGCCTCATACTGTGTTGCGCCGCTGACCGGGCACCCTAAAAAATGGCGTAGCCATTTTTTAGGAAACCCGCACCGTACAACCGCGTACTGCCTTTAATGGCGCGCCTTGTCTGAAACTTTCGGTGGACGGCTATACTGCGGCTACCGCCTAACGTCTCTCTCTTGCTCCGCAAGCAAGAGAAAGGGCTGGGGTGAGGGCAGCAAATAATTGAAAAAACAGAATTTCGGTATGTAAACGGACTTCCCCGCCGCCCCGGATAAAATCCGCTATCATTTTCCCGACCCTCTGAACAGGAGCCGCCGCCATGTCCAACCCCTCTCCCTGGCGCATCATCGACCCGGTGCGCCCGCAAATCCGCCGCGCGATGGCAATCGCCACCGCTGCCGCCGTCCTCTCCACCGCCTGATACTGCGGCCATGCCCCGCCGGGGAAATAATCGTGTTCTCCAGCAGGGCGTGCCGCTCCGCGACGCCCGTAGTCGCCAAACCCCAAAGGCAGCCTGAATATGCGGGAAGCAGTTTTCAGGTTGCCTTAAACCGATTGGAAACCTTGCCATGAATTTAACGTTTTTTCTGCGTAGCGCCTTGCTCTCCCTGCTGCTGGCCGTATGCTATCCGGGCAAAGCGGGAGACGAAAAATCGGCTAATGCACTACCTAAAACTGCACAAAATAGCGGTCGCATCGTCTTGCTGGGCGACGAACTCCGCAAAAACGTCCTGCCCGATTGCATCGCTCAAAACATCTGCCCAGCTGGCAGCGAATCCATGTTTCTGCTGCCGCCATCACAAGCCACCGCCGCCCAAGCTGCCGATACCGCGCAGCATGCCGCACTCGGTGTGTTGGTTGTCGATTCCGCAACCGGACCGCTGCCGGTTACCCGCGAGCATATCTTGGTGGCGCGGCAGGCCGATGTGCCGAAGCTGGCGGTGCTGTTCAGCCAAAGCGATGCGCTGGACGACAAAGACCTCCTGGAACTCGAAACCATGGAAATGCGCAATCTGCTCGACACCTATGAAATGGATGGCGAGCATGCGCGCATTTATGTTGGTCATCAGGGTCTGCAGCAACTGCTGGCCGATACCGCCGCGCTGGCACCGCGCCCGCAGCCGCCCAAACTGCCGCAAACAAGCCGCCGCCTGCACGGCTATATCTATAATCTGAGCCGCGAAGAAGGCGGTCATGCCCTATCGGCAGGCGACAGCACGGAAATATGGATAGGCGGGCAGACGGTGCGCTGCAGGCTGGTCTCGCCCCAAACCGTAACCGCTGGCGGCACGCCCAAAGTGCTGCTGGAAGCCGAAGAACCATTGGTAGCGAGAGAGGGACAGCGCTTTTTGCTACAACAAAACGGCAGGCTGATTGCCGCCGGTGTTGTGTCGGATGCCGAATAAACCTTGTCACTAGAAAGGCAGCCTGAAAATGAATCCAGCGTTTTCAGGCTGCCTTTCACCACCCTTCCCGTTTCCGCCCCAAATAAAAACGGCTATCATCCTGCCGCCACCTTCACAGGAGAAGCCGTCATGTCCAAAGCCCCTTCCCCTTGGCGCATCATTGACCCGGTGCGCCCGCAAATCCGCCGCGCGATGGCCATCGCCACCGCTGCCGCCGTCCTCTCCACCGCCGCGCTGCTCGTCATGGCGCAGATTCTCAAAGACCTGCCCGCCGGGCGCGCCGACTGGTGGCTCGCCGCGCTGCTTCTCGTCCTTACCCTCGCCGCCTTTGCCCTGCGCGGCTACGCCTTCCGCGTCTCGCATCTCGCCGCCTTTCGTTTGGAAACCCTGCTGCGCAACCGGCTTGCCGACCACCTTGCCCGCGTCCCGCTCGGCTTTCTCCACGACCGGGGCGCGGCGGCGCTGACCAAGGTGATGCAGGACGATGTGCGCGGCCTGCACGTTTTTGTCGCCGACAGCACCCCGCTTTACGCCCGTGCTTACGCCGCGCCGCTGATGACCTTTGCCGTGCTGCTGTTTATTGACTGGAAACTCGCGCTGGTCGCCGCCGGTGTGCTGGCTTTCGGCATGGTGATATTCGGCCTCGTCATGCGCGGCGCGGGCGAGTCCACCGCCGCCTACAACGCCGCGCGCGAACAGGTGAACATCGCCGTGGTCGAATTTGTGCAGGCGATGCCGGTGGTACACACCTTTGACGGCGGCGAAACCAGCTTTGGCCGCTACCAGCGCGCGCTGGACGATTACCTGCAAATGCTGCTGGGCTGGTACCGCTCCGTCGGCAACACCTCGCGCAGCGGTATGCTGATACTGAACCCGATGCCGCCCCTGGTCGTCTTGCTCTGGGCGGGCTTTTACTGGTGGCAGGCGGACGCGCTGCCTTTTTCCACCTGGCTGGCGGTGCTGCTGCTTGGTACCAGCATGGCCGAGGCGCTCCTGCCCTACATCTCGCTCTATCACCTGATAGAGCAGGGCAAAATCAGCGCCGCGCGCATCATCGAAGTGCTGGACGCGTCGGCGTTGCCCGTCCTCGCTCCGCCGGAGACGCCGCAGGACGCCAGCGTCAGCTTTGCGCACGTCCATTTCCGCTACCCCGGCCGCGAAGAAAACGCGTTGACCGACATCAGCTTCACCGCCCCGGCGGGCAGCCTGACCGCGCTGGTCGGCAGTTCGGGGGCGGGCAAAACCACCGTCGCCCGCCTCATCCCGCGCTTTTGGGACGTGGACAGCGGCAGCATCCGTATCGGCGGCGCCGACATCCGCCACCTCGCCCCGGAGGCGCTGATGGCGCAAGTCGCCTTCGTCTTTCAGGTCAACTTCCTCTTTAGCGGCACCATTGCCGACAACATCCGCCTCGGCACGCCCGACGCCAGCGATGCCCAAGTCGAAGCCGCTGCCCGCGCCGCCCAATGCCATGACTTCATCAGCGCCTTGCCAGACGGCTACCACACCGCCGTCGGCGAACGCGGCGCGACCCTGTCCGGCGGCGAACGGCAGCGCATCACCATCGCCCGTGCCATCCTGCAAAACCGCCCCATCCTCATCTTCGACGAAGCGACCGCCTTCGCCGATGCCGAAAACGAAGCGCTCTTGATGCGTGCACTGGCGGCGTTGATGCAGGACAAAACCGTGCTGATGATTGCCCACCGCCTCGCCACCATCCGCCACGCCACGCAGATTCTCGTCTTCGACCATGGCCACCTCGCCGAACAGGGCGACCACGCGGCGCTCATCGTACAAAACGGCCGCTACGCCCGCCTCTGGCAGGCGAGCCAAACCGCGCAAAACTGGCAAATCGGCGCAAGCCACTAACCATAAGGAACTATCATGAAAACTCGTCCCCTCGCTTTAATTATCGGCATCGTTCTTGCCAGCCAGCACGCCGTCGCTATCGACACCCCGCCCGGTTGGGAACGCAAAAATACCCAAGGCGGCGTCCAATACATCCCGAAAAACGACGAAGGGCGCGAAATTGGTGTCGAAATCTCCGACCTGATAGCGGGGCAAGGCAGTCCGGCGCAAGCATTGAACCTCTTTGCCGACGCTATAAACAGCAGTGGCATGACCATCGTCCAGCGCGGCGAAGTTGAAGAAAGCGGCAACATCGCCACGCTCTCGCTTGAAGTCGAGTATCAGGGCAAAAGCATTCTTGCCAATCTCACCGTCTATCCGGTCGGCAACGACAAAATGCGCATCATTGATTTCCAGACGGAAAAAGATGCCGAACTCTTGCAGCGCCACCAAAAAACCATCACCGCGCTGATTGCCGCGCAATATTTGGAAGACCAAGGCGGTGCGGCAAGTACGCCCGCGAGCAGCACGGCAAGCAGTAGCAGCGCCAGCACAGCGAGCAGCAGCACGTCAACTGCCAGCAGCACGGGCAGCAGCGGCAACGTCAAAGGCGGTGTCAGGCATGGCGAAGCCTTTATGCGGCAATTCAAAATGGATGGGCTGACGCCCGGTGGCGACCTGGTTTTTGGTGACTATCAATGCAAGGTACAGATTGATGGCGGTGCGCAATTTACTCTTTCGCTTTATGAGAATGGTGAATACCGTATCAGCGGATTTAAGGATCAGACCGGCGAATTCCGATACGAGAACGATGGTCGTATCAATATTAGCAGCAAGCATTTTTTGTACAATTACGAAAACTCGGATGGCGAAACCAAGGAAATCGCCTTTTTCTTCCGGCACAAAGACGGCGAATTGGGCATCTACGGGCAGAATATTGGCGACAACTTCATCAACGTCTGCCAATACCAGGGCGCGGCGAAAAACGCCTCGCCGACACAGCAGGCTGCCGATGATGCCGAAGCGCGCCGCTTCAAATGGGTTACTGCACCGGGCAAAGGCGTAGCGCTTGGCGACATCGAAGCGCTCTACAACCACGTTTACAACGGCTACAGCGGCATTGGCGTTACCCTTGAGCACGACATCTGGCTGCTTCTGAAAGACGGTCAGGCGTATAAAGACCTGCCGGTCAGCCCCGCCGATTTTGACGTTGCCGCCTCGCGCCAGCACGAGCCCGACAAATGGTACGCCTGGCGCAGAAAGGGCGATGGTTACGAGATCCAGAAAGACGGCGAATGGCAGAAGCTGGAGGGCTTGCCCAGAGCACCCGCCAAGGCCGGTGAAACCATCCAGGGCAGTTACACCCACTACTCCTCCGGCGGCACCTACTACAGCAGCTTTGCCAGCTTCTCCACCATCAATTTCAAGCGCGACGGCACCTTTACCGACAGCAGCCGCAGCACCTTTCAGGCCGATACCGCAGGTCTGGGCGATGATGGCGTGATTTCCCACAGCGGAAACTTCAGTACCGGCGCGGGCGGCCGTTACCACATCGACGGCTACACCATCGAACTCACCTACCCGAATGGCAAGACCGAGCGCGAGCTTTTCTTCTTTTGGAATAACGAGAGGAATAACCTCAATATCGGCAAGACCACCTATTCCACCGATTGAGGCGGCAAATAAGCCCTAAAACCAATAACGGTATGCCAACACCGCGCTCATGATGAGCGACATCGTAATCACCGCCGGGCGAATCAGGCGATTGCCCTTGCTGATGACCAGCCCGGCGGCGAGGCGCGCGCCGAGTAGTTGTCCTACCGCCATGGCAAGCCCCGCAGTCCAGACGACTTTGCCGCCTGCGAGAAAAACCAGCAGCGAAACCAAATTGGTGGTGGCGTTGTAGGCTTTGGCCTCAATCGTCGCCTGTTGCAGGGTGTAGCCGCGCAGGGAAATCAGCGCCAGCATAAAAAAACTGCCCGTACCGGGGCCGAGAAAGCCGTCGTAAAAACCAATCGGCAAAGCGGCGGCAGCGACAAAGCCGGCAAAGGACAGCCGCGCCTGATGCACCACCGTACCGAGCGCAGGCATGAAAAGAAAAAGCAGCGCCACCGCCACGAGCAGCAACGGCAGCCCCTTTTGCAACAAATCCTTCGGCAGAAACTGCACCGTCAGCGTGCCGCAGGCGGCGCCAATGGCGCAGGCGATGATGCCCGGCAAGAGGCGGCGAAATTGCATCTGGCGGCGTTTGACGAAATAGCTGGTTGCCAGCAGCGTGCCGCAACTACCCTGCAGTTTGTTGGTGGCAAGCGCCGCGTCCGTCGGCAACCCGGCAAGCGATAGCGCCGGAATGGTCAGCATGCCACCGCCGCCGGCGAACAGGCGCCCGTCCTCAAACGCTGCCTGCGCGACAGCATCGCCGCCGCCTGCCTGCAAGGCGCGGGATTCGCGCTGCTGCTGCCGCTGTTTCTCGCGCTGGGCGACGGCAAAAACGCCCGCGCCGTGCTGTGGCTGGCCGCGCTCACCGTACTCTTTGCCCTCGCCGCCGTCTTCCGCTGGCGCTCGCAAGACTACGACTACCACGGCAACTGCGCCCGCGCGGGCGATGCCGCCCGCCGCCGCATGGGCGAACACCTGCGCCGCATCCCCCTGCAAACCCTCTACCGCCAGCGCAGCGGCGAGCTGAACGCGCTGCTCGCCGGCACCATCGACGAAACCTACAACCACACCCTCATCGTCAGCAATATGCTGATAGCCGCCGTCTGCACCCCGCTGGCGACGGCGCTGCTGGCAATGCTGTGGGACTGGCGGCCCGGACTCATCCTGCTGCTGAGCTTCCCGCTCATCGTCCCCATCCAGTACGCGACGCAGCCGCTGATGGCACGCGCCAAAGCCCGCATCGCCGCCGCCAATACCCGCCTGAACGCCGAACTGCTCGAATACAGCCAAGGCTTGCCCGTGCTGAAAGCGGCGAACAGCACCGGCGTGCGCCTGCCGCGCCTGCAACAGGCCATCGGCGCGGTGGAAACCATCCAGCGCGAAGCGCTCCTTGCCGAAACCCTGCCCAACGCACTGCTCGGCTCGGCGGTCGAACTCATCATGCTGCTGGTACTGCTCGCGGGGATGACGTGGGTGGTCGGCGGCAGCCTCAATGCCTGGCTGCTTGCCGCGCTCATGGCCGCCTGCATCCGCTTCGCCGAACCGCTTGGGCAAATCCTCTCCATCACCAGCATCTACAGCATGGTGCAACAAGGCTACGCCCGCCTGCGCGAGCACCTCGCCATCGCGCCGCTACCCCGCGTTGGCACGGCGGACGCGCCCGCGCGGCACGACATCACCTTTGACAACGTCCACTACCACTACGACGCCAACCCTGAGCCCGTCCTGCGCGGCGTCAGCCTGCACATCCCCGAACGCGCGCTGACGGCGCTGGTCGGCCATTCCGGCTGCGGCAAAACCACCCTCGTCCACCTCATCATGCGTTACGCCGACCCGCAACAGGGTCGCGTCCTCATCGGCGGCAGTGACATCCGCGCCCTCACCCAGGAAGACCTGATGCGGCAGATTTCCGTCGTCTTTCAGGACGTGTACCTCTTTGACGACACCATCGCCAACAACATCCGCCTCGGCAAGGCCGGCGCCAGCGACGCCGAAATCGAAGCCGCCGCCCGCGCCGCGCGCTGCCACGACTTCATCATGGCGATGCCGGACGGCTACCAAAGCCGCGTCGGCGACATCGGCGGCAAACTCTCCGGCGGCGAAAAACAGCGCATCAGCATCGCCCGCGCCTTGCTGAAAAACGCGCCCGTCATCATCCTTGACGAACCCACCACCGCGCTCGACACCGAAAGCGAAGTCGCGGTACAACAGGCCATCGACGCGCTGGTGAAAGACAAAACCGTCATCGTCATCACCCACCGCCTGAGCACCATCAGCGGCGCGCAACAAATCATCGTCCTTGCCGACGGACAAGTCGCCGAAAGCGGCAGCCACGACGAACTGCTCGCGCAAAACGGGCTGTACCGCAAACTGTGGCAGGCGGGCGGCTGGGATGACGATTGAGGCTGGCGATGGGGCGGCGCGGGAATTCCCCTCGTGGGGGGCTGGAACAGCTCGCGCGCAGCGCGAGAAAGTTGGAGTGGGAAGCAAACCATCCGCGTCAGCGACTGCATCCAAAACAAATGGTAAACCGCCCCTAAATTGCTGACAAAAAAGATTCGTCAAAATCTTTCTGCAAGCGGAATGCCTTGCCATGAACATCAATACAGGCGTGCCATTCCTTGCATTGTGCCAGCGGGGCGTGCTCCGTCAAAGACTGGCATTCACGGCGCATCGCCTCATAATTGCCGAAATTGCCCAAATTCAGTCGCCGAAACAGGCGCAGCGCATATTGGTCGGCAATAAAGACTTTACGGTTGAAAATATAGAGCAGCATTGAATCGGCGGTTTCCGCACCAATACCCTTGATGGCGAGCAATTCGCGTCGCAATTCATCATCGGGAATACTATCGCAGGCAGCCAGATTAAAATCCAGACGCGCGAACCATGCCATCAGGTTTTTCAGATAGCGCGCCTTTTGCCGGTAAAAACCGGCCGGACGAATCAATATTTCCAGTTCGGATAATGATACCTGATGCAGCCATGGCGCATTCAGCCGGGTTTCCAGATTCGCCAGCGCTTTTTCTGCATTCGCCTGGGTGGTTTGCTGGATAAGGATGGTCGCAACCCAGTCAAGCAGGCGGTTTTCATGCTCCCACCAGTGTTGGGCGCCGTGGTGGGCAACCAGCGCATTGAGTACGGCGAGGCGACGCTCATGTAATGAAAGGGAAGATACGGTCATATGTTTCAGGAAAATGGCAGGCGCGATATTTTACGCAATTTCTGTCGGCGCCTGGCGACGATGCCGCACCTTTCCCGCCCGTCGCAAAATCCCTAAAATTGAGCGTCTGGAAAATGCTTTTGCCGATATTGACCGGCTGATGGCCGAGCGGCAAGGCGAGTGCCCGTTCCATTAAAAACAGGGCGGACAAAATCGTTTGAAAGCAGCGGGCGCGCGTATAATGCGCGCCTTTTTCGCAGGATGTAATGGATGGAACAGCAGGTATTGGTTTTTGGCGAGCCGGTGGCGCAGTTGCCGAAGGATTTGTTTATTCCGCCGGATGCGCTCAGGGTATTGTTGGAGACGTTTTCCGGGCCGCTGGATGTGCTGGTTTATTTGATCCGCAAGCAGCATTTTGATGTGCTGGATATTCCGGTGGCGCTGATTACCGGGCAGTATCTCGCCTATCTGGAGGTGATGGAGCAGCTCGATATGGGGCTGGCGGCGGAGTATTTGTTGATGGCGGCGACGCTGGCCGAGATTAAGGCGCGGATGCTCCTGCCACGGCCACCGCTGCCGGATGCGGAGACGGAGGAGGCGCCCGACCCGCGTGCGGCGCTGGCGGAGCAGTTGTTGCGCTATGTGCAGACGGGCAAGGCGGCGGAGGCGCTGGCGGCGTTGCCCCGTGTCGGTGCCGGGACGACGCTGTCGGCGCACGTGCCGCCCGCGGCGGCGCAACCGCTGCTCAAACCGCCGGCGGATGCGGCGAAGCTGGCGGAGATGCTGCGCAAGCTGTGGCTACGCCATGATTTGCGCCGTGCGCATGAGGTCGAGAGCGAGGAATTTTCGCTGACCGAGCGGATGGACGCGATGCAGGCAAGTCTGCGCCGTCATGACGGCTGGCAGTCGCTGGCATCGTTCTGTCAGGCGGGCGAGGGGCGCGGCGGGCTGGTGATTTCGCTGATGGCGATGCTGGAGCTGGACCGCTCGCAGTTGCTGGAATGGCAGCAACCTGCGCTGTTTGCTCCGGTGAATGTGCGCCTGCGCGGCGGGTGAGTGTAGTCATGAAAAAAGCGCCTGTTTGGCGCTTTTTTTGGCCGCCCGGTCAGGGAATGAGCGCTTCCAGCACGAAGCGGCTGCCGCTGTCTTCGCCGCAGAGGGTTTGCAGCGAGGGCAGCACGGTTTTCAGTTCGGCGGGCAGGGTGTACGGCGGGTTGATGAGGAACATTCCGCTGCCGTGCATCCCGTGCGCGCCGCTTGCCGCGCGGATGTGCAGCTCGGCGCGCAGGTAGTTGTCGCCAAACTGGCGCGTGAGTTCAACAGGGAACTGGCGGCTTTCCGCGCGCGGCAGGCAGGGATACCAAATGAGATAGCTGCCGCTGGCGAAGCGTTTGCGTGCGGCGGCGAGGGTGGCAAGCACAGTCTGGTAGTCGCTTTTTTGTTCGTAGGGTGGGTCGATGAGGATGACGGCGCGGCGGCTCGCGGGCGGCAGCAGCGCTATCAGCCCGGCGAAACCGTCGGCGCGCTGGAGGCGCAGGCGGCGACCGAGGCGCAGCGGGCGCAGGTTCTCATTCAGCGCGGCGTGGTCTGTCGGGTGCAGCTCAAAGAGGTGCAGTTTGCCGGGAGCGGGCAGGAGGCGGGCGGCAATCCAGGCGGAGCCGGGGTAGGTGTCCGGCGCGGGTTGCCATTCGCGCATTTGTTCGCGCCAGGCGGCAAGCGGTGCGGGCAGGTCGGCGGCGGCGTTCAGGCGGGCGATGCCGCTGTGGTATTCGCGGTTTTTTTGGGCATGGGCGGCGCCCAGGTCGTAGTATCCGGCGCCGGCGTGGGTGTCGATGTAGTCGTAAGGCTTGGGTTTTTCGTTGTAATAGGCGAGGGTGCGGGCGAGCAGGTAGTGTTTGAGCAGGTCGGCGTGGTTGCCGGCGTGGTAGGCATGGCGGTAGCTGAGCATGGTTCAGATGTGTGGCGGGCTGTCCGGTGCTGGAGTACGAATGTAAAAATGGTGCGCCGGGGCGCACCGTGTGAGGTTTTGCTGCGCGGTCAGCTTGTGCCAATCCGCCCGCTTTGGTAGGCGGTAATCACCACGTCCGCTGCTTGGCGGGCGAAGATGCCGTTGGTGACCACGCCGGGGATGTTGTTAATCGCTTCTTCCAGTTTGTACGGTTCTGCGATTTCGAGGTGATGCACGTCGAGAATCCAGTTGCCGTTGTCGGTGACGACGTCTTCGCGCCAGCGCGGTTCGCCGCCCAGTTTGACCAGTTCGCGCGCGACGAAGCTGCGCGCCATCGGGATGACTTCCACCGGCAGCGGGAAGCGCCCCAGCACGGGAACGTGTTTGCTTTCATCAACGATGCAGACGAATTTGGCCGAGCAGGCAGCGACGATTTTTTCGCGGGTCAGCGCCGCGCCGCCGCCCTTGATCATCGCCTTGTGCGGGTTGATTTCGTCGCAGCCATCGACGTACACGTCAATGCGGCCGACGCTGTTAAGGTCGCTGATGCGGTAGCCGAATGCTTCAAGGCGGCGGCTGCTTTCGTCCGAGGCGGTGACGATGTCGGCGAACTGCATTTTGGCCTCGCCAAGCGCTTCGATGAAGCAATTGACGGTCGAACCGCTGCCGACCCCCAGGGTGATACCGTCTTCGATATAATGCAGCGCCGCTTTGGCAGCCAACATCTTCAGGGCATTTTGTTCCATCTTTTCACCTCATTAAGGAAAATTTCATGCAGCATTATATCGAGAAAATTTTTACCGCTCCGGTTTACGACGTGGCGACAAAAACGCCGCTGGACGCGATGCCGCGCCTCTCCGACCGGCTCGGTCACAATATTCTCTGCAAGCGCGAAGACCTGCAACCGGTGTTTTCCTTCAAGGTGCGCGGCGCCTATACCAAGATGTACCGCCTGAACGAGGCCGAACGCGCGCGCGGCGTCATCTGCGCCTCGGCAGGCAACCACGCCCAGGGTGTCGCCCTTTCTGCCAACCGCCTCGGCATCCGCGCCGTCATCGTCATGCCCGTCACCACGCCCGCCATCAAGATTGACGCGGTGCGGCGTCTTGGTGGCGCGCAGGTGGAAATCGTGCTGCACGGCGACTACTACGACGCCGCCTCACAACACGCGCGCGCCTTGCAGGAGGCGCACGGTTACACCTACATCCACCCTTTTGACGACCCCGACGTCATCGCCGGACAAGGCACGCTGGCGCTGGAAATCCTCAGCCAGCACCCGCACCCGATTGACGCCATCTTCGTTCCCTGCGGCGGTGGCGGTCTGCTCGCGGGCATCGCCGTGCTGGTGAAAACCCTGCGGCCGGACATCCGCATCATCGGCGTCGAACCGGAAGACGCGGCGTCGATGACCGCAGCGGTGCGTGGTGGCAAGCGGCAGACTCTTGACCATGTGGGAATTTTTGCCGACGGCGTCGCGGTGAAAATGCCGGGCGAACTCACCTACGACATCATCCGCCGCCACGTGGATGACTTCATCACCGTCAGCACCGACGAAATCTGCGCAGGCATGAAAGACCTCTTTGACGACACCCGCGCCATCGCTGAGCCCTCCGGCGCGGTCGCCGTCGCCGGCCTGAAAAAATGGGCGGCGCAGCAGGAAGCGAAAGGCCTCACCCTGATTAACATCATCTCCGGCGCCAACATGAACTTCGACCGCCTGCGCTACATCGCCGAACGCACCGAAATCGGTGAACAGCGCGAAGGCCTGCTCGCCGTCACCATCCCCGAAGTGCCGGGAACCTTCCTCAATTTCTGCACCCTGCTCGGCAACCAGAACGTCACCGAATTCAGCTACCGCTACCAAAGCGCGGCACAGGCGCAAATCTTCGTCGGCGTCGAACTGAGCGGGGGGCGCGCCCAACTGGACGCGCTCATCGCCAAACTGCGGGGCGAAGGCTACGACACCGAAAACCTCACCGACAACGAACTGGCCAAATCGCACCTGCGCTACATGATAGGAGGGGCGAGCGCGGCGGTGGCGGGCGAACGGCTGTTCCGTTTCGGCTTCCCCGAACGCCCCGGCGCCCTGCTGCACTTCCTGCAAACCCTCGGCACGAAAAACAACATCAGCCTCTTCCACTACCGCAACCACGGCAGCGACTATGGCCGCGTCCTGGCAGGCATTCAGAGCGACGACCCGGCACAACTGGAAGCGCACCTGGCCGCCATCGGCTACGACTACAGCGAAGAAACCGGCAACAGCGCCTACCAGCGCTTCATGAAAATCGGTTGACGATTCGTCCGTATTGACCAAACAACCCTGGAGCAGCCCATGAGCGGAAACAGCATCGGCCAAAACCTCGTCCTCACCACCTTTGGCGAAAGCCACGGCACCGCCATCGGCGGCGTCCTCGACGGCTGCCCGGCGGGCATCCCGCTGGACGAAGCCGCCATTCAGGCGGAACTCGACCGGCGCAAGCCCGGCACTTCGCGCCACGTCACCCCGCGCCAGGAAGCCGACCGCCTGCAACTCCTCTCCGGCATCTTTGAGGGCAAAACCACCGGCACGCCGATTGGCCTGCTCATCATGAACGAAGACCAGCGCAGCCGCGACTACGGCGCGATTAAAGACCAGTACCGCCCCGGCCACGCCGACTACACCTACCACGCCAAATACGGCATCCGCGACTATCGCGGCGGCGGACGCGCGTCCGCGCGCGAAACCGCCATCCGCGTCGCCGCTGGCGCGATTGCCAAACAAATCCTCGCCCACCTTGCGGGCGTGCAAATCCGCAGCTACGTCTCGCAAATCGGCGAGCATCGCCTCGAATTCGCGGACTGGCGCCACGTCGGCGAAAACCCGTTCAACTGCCCGAACGACCACCAGACCGCGCTGCTTGACCGCTACCTCGCCGACATCCGCCGCGCAGGCGACAGCATCGGCGCGGAAATCACCGTCATCGCCGAAAACGTCCCCGCCGGCCTCGGCGAACCGGTCTTTGACCGCCTCGACGCCGACATCGCCAAAGCATTGATGAGCATCAACGCCGTCAAGGGCGTGGAAATCGGCGACGGCTTCGCCGTTATCGAAAAACGCGGCAGCGAAAACCGCGACGAACGCCGCGCCGCAAGCGGCTTCCAGAGCAACCACGCGGGCGGTATTCTCGGCGGCATCAGCAGCGGGCAAAGCATCCTCGCCCGTGCCGCCTTCAAACCGACCAGCAGCATCCTCATCCCCGGCCACAGCACCGATGTGAACGGCGCGGACGTGGACGTCGTCACCAAAGGGCGGCACGACCCCTGCGTCGCCCTGCGCGCCTGCCCCATCGTGGAGGCGATGCTGGCGCTGACGCTGGCCGACCACTACCTGCGCCAGCGCGGGCAGAACGGGCGCGGCTAACACGCCTTCCTTTTTATATATCGGCGGCAGGGGCGAGTTGCTTTCAGCTACCCCAATGAGCCGCCGCGCTGGGGGCGTTTATAGCCATCCTCCCTAAAAGCCTCAATCCTGTGTTGTGCCCGCGTACATAAGGTGTACTGCCTTCGGCGGCGTGTCTTGTACAGGGCTTTGTGAGTATCGCTATAAACGGTTGCAGGGCAGGGCGGTTACGCCGCCACTTCTATCACTCGTGGCAGGTGGTCGCTGTCGCGTTCGTCGCTGACGAAGCTGCGTGCGCTCAGACCGCCTTTCAGGAAAGCGTGATCGAGTGCCTTGTGCGGCCTCCAGCTGGGAAAGGTCGGACTGGTGTCGCCGAGGCGACGGTAGCCGTGTTCGGCGAGGATGCGCAGTTGCGGCGCATCCGGGGTGCAGTTGTAATCGCCGGTGATGAGCACGTTTTCCCAGGCGGCAAGCTGGCCGCGGATGAAGCGCAGTTGGCGGTGCTGGTCGAGCGCGCCGAGGCTCAGATGGATGTTGGCGACGACCAGCTCGCCACGGGTGGTTGCAACCGCCGCCGCCAGTACGCCGCGACCGGGAATGCGCGACGGCAGCGGGCGGTTCAGCACTTCGCGCAGCGGCATTTTGCTCAAAATGAGGTTGCCGTGCAGCGAGAGTTTGCCGAGGCGGCGGTTGGTCTGGGCGAGGCTGTATGGCAGGCCGGTGAGGTCGCGCAGTTGTTCGACGTGGTTGCGAAAGCCGTTGCGCAGGCCGCCGAGGTCAATTTCTTGCAGGCAGATGAGGTCAAACTGGCTGATGTAGGCGGCAATGCGGGCGAGGGTCTTGCGTTTGGCCGGGCCGGGCAGGATTTGCCGGTGCCATTGCCAGGTGTAGCTCAGGTAGCTGCGCGCGTTAATCGCCGCCTGGATGTTGTAGCTCAGGATGCGCATGGCGTCAGGCATCGGTCATTTGCAGTGCGGGCAGGTCTTCCGCGCCAATACTGAGGCGAAACCGCGCCGCGTCCGGCCAGTCCTCGCCCATCACCGCTGCCGCTTGTACCAGATAGGCGCGGGCGGTGTCGGCGTCATGCACGCCGCCCGCGATGACGAGTCCGATGTCGCGCGGGGCGGCAGCAAGGGTATTGAGCAACAGCAGTGCCGCTTCCGGCGTCGCCCCTTTTTCGGCGTAGCCGCTTGAAGTTTGCAGCATATCCGCCCCGGCACGGATGGCGGCTTCGGCGCTGGCGAGAATGTCGCCATCGGCCAACACGCCAGTTTCGAGAATGACGCGCAGGCGGGTGTCGTGGTCGTGGCAAAACTGGGCGACGCCTTCGCTGAGCTCCAGCGCGCTGCTGGCGTTGTCGTTGATAAAGGCGCGGTAGGGGAAAACGAAGGCGATTTCATCGCCGCCGTCGGCGAGGATTTGCCGCAGCGTCGCGTAAATCGCCTCCTGCGACTGCGCCCCGTCGGGGAAATTGACGACACTGGCGACCTGCACGGCAGCAGGCAGCGCCCGCCGCGCCTGGGCGACAAACGGCGGCGGTACGCACACCGCGGCGCAGTCCGCCGCTTGCAGGCAGAGGGCAGCGATGCTGCTTTCGTCCTCCGTGGCAGAAAGGGCGGCGAGTTCAAGCAGGGCAGGGGGAAAGGGCATGGCATTCTCCGGTGTGAAAATGGCGACAGCATAAGGGATTTTTGCAAGAACCGCTTTACAAGCCGCTGCGGGCGCGTACAATGCGCGCCCTTTGACGACATCGCCCGCGATCCGAAGCACGAGGCTTCCCCTGATTGTTGCCGATGAAATGAAAAATCCGGCAACCCTCATCTTCGTAACCCTCACGGCGCTGCGGTCGTCATGGTTTGCCATTGCCCCACAACCGGAGCCATCCATGCAAACCTTCACCGACCTGAGTCTCCCCGAAGCCCTGCTCAAGGCCATCGCCGACAGCGGCTATACCACGCCGACGCCCATCCAGGCACAAGCCATCCCGCTTGCCGTCGCCGGGCGCGACCTGCAACTCTCCGCGCAAACCGGCAGCGGCAAAACCGCCGCCTTCGTCCTGCCGATTCTCACCCGCCTCGTCACCGGCGAAAGCAAGGGCAAACGCCCGCGCGCGCTCATCCTCACCCCGACACGCGAACTGGCGCTGCAAGTGCATGACCAGGTACGCAAATACGGCAAAGAACTCAAATGGTTGTTCTCCGTGCCGCTGGTCGGCGGCGCGCCCTACGGCGGGCAAATCCGCGCCCTGAAAAAAGGCGTGCAAATCATCGTCGCCACCCCCGGCCGCCTGCTCGACCACCTGCGCGACGAACGCATTGATTGCAGCGCGCTCGATATGCTCGTCCTCGACGAAGCCGACCGGATGCTCGACATGGGCTTTGCCGACGACCTCAATGCCATCATCGAAGCGCTGCCGGAAGCGCGGCAGACCATCATGTCATCCGCCACCTGGGATGGCGCCGTCGGCAAAATCGCCCGCCGCTACACGCGCGAGCCGGAGCGCATCGCCATCAAGGTCGAAAGCGCGCACATCGAAGAAAAAGTCTATTTCTGCGACAACGCCGACCACAAAAACCAAATCCTCGAGCATCTCGTCGCCGACCCGGAAATGGGGCAGGCCATCATCTTCGCCGCCACCAAACGCGCCAGCGAAGAAATCGCCGACCAACTGCGCGACAACGGCTTCCGCGCCCGCTACCTGCACGGCGACCTGCCGCAAGTCAAACGCAACCGCATCGTTGAAGACCTGCGCAAGGGCAAATGCGACATCCTCGTCGCAACCGACGTTGCCGCGCGCGGCATCGACGTCCCTGCCATCAGCCACGTCATCAACTACGACCTGCCGCGCCAAGTCGAAGACTACGTGCACCGCATCGGTCGTAGTGGCCGCGCCGGCCGCACCGGCACCGCGATTAACCTGTGCAGCCTTGCCGACCGCAGCCAGCTCTCCGCCATCACCCGTTACCTGGAGCGGAAAATCGAAGAACACCGCATCGCCGGGCTGGAGCCGAAAATCACCAGCAAACCGAAAACCAAGCCGGGGAAAAAATTCCGGGGCGCGCCGGGCAAAAGCTACGGCAAGGCGGACGGCAAGAAATTCGACGGCAAACGCGACGGCAAAAAACCGTTTGCCGAACGCAAAGGCGGCAATTACCACCGCAAAGGCGAGCGGGCATAAGCGCGCCGTGAGACAAGCCCCGCTATGGCGGGGTTTTTTTTGGGCGAGCCGTTTACATACACCTTCCCCGCTATCCTGTATGTAAATGGCAGCATTGGGAAAATCCCCGTCGCGGTCGGCGGCTTTTTGTTAAGATTCCGCCACATTCGTACCGCACCGCCCGCGCAGTGCGGTTTTTTCACTACGGAGCTTTTTCAGGGAGATATGTATGAAATCACCGGTGTTACCTGCCGATTTGCGCCAGCGGCTGCATCAGGCGCTGTCGCAGCTCGCCTCGATTGTCGTCGGCAAGCAGGAGGCGATTGCGCTTTCGGTTGCCT
>ERZ772924.623-NODE-623-length-17023-cov-4.151638_pt1 | contig 17023 bp, 16 predicted proteins | sample MGYA00512116_ERZ772924 | MGnify/ENA primary metagenome ERZ772924 (study PRJEB29015, sample SAMEA2737920) | human oral metagenome | biome: human oral; feature: human-associated habitat; material: dental | place: China | collected 2134 ...
CACATCGATCCCGATGAGTCGCGGTGCGTACGTGATCACCTTGAAGGATGGTTCCGTCCATAAGGTGATTGTGAAGTAAGCATGAGTCCATATGGGGACGCTTCTGTTAGCGTCCTCGGGTGTGGGTGGATACTGAGAGAGGGTCCGCCCCACCTTTATAAAAGAATCCCCGGCACAGCCTTGTAAAGGCCTGTGTCGGGGATTCGGTGTATTTTGGGGGGAATGGGCGTGCAAGCCTATAGGCGTATGCGATGCGTTCCTACCCCGGATATCTCCTAACAACTGATTGGGGACGATTATTTGTGACGTGAATTCGACGTAAGAATGAGGGCCTTTATCCTTGGAGAATGTCTTTCATAGAGCTCCGTAAAGGCCAAAAACACTTTGGCCGTCGTATGACTCCCGTAGAAACTCTCTGCTGGCCGTTATTCTTACGTCGAACTCATGTGGGGGTTAAAGCTTTCTCGAAACGCCAAAATGAAACGCGAGACCGATCTCGGACTTCGCAAAACGCTTTCCCGCCGCACGAAACCGATCAAAACTTTCGAAAAACGCCTTCCCGCGGCGGGAAATGGGGAAAAATCTCCGAAAAACGCCTTCCCGCCGCGGGAAATGGAAAAAAACGCTCGAAAAACGGTTTCCCGCGGCGGGAAGGCGGTAAAATTTTCTGGAGATCGGTTTCCCGCCACGGGAAATGGGGCTTTTTCGCCGAAAAACGCTTTCCGCCGCCGAATCACCCTACGCGCCCCCCGCAAACCTTCCTCCACACGACTCGTTGCAGAGCAAAAAAAGTTGCAAGTAGAAACCGAGTGAGTTTCCGCTTGCAACTTTTTCGTGACCTGATGGCGACTCTACCAGCTGTCAGGACCAAGGGAAGGAGGTGATAGCATAAAAAGCGGTCGTATCGTGCCCTTGAACATAGTCGTACGCCTCCGTTTGCATGGTCGTTTTGTTGGTTCTATCTGAAGGAGCGGCTTGTTGCTCCTCGTCAAGAAAGAGGGAGTAGCACAAGACGACCACAAAGAATGATAACAGTAATGCCTTCATGTTTTTCTACTTTTTGCCCTGATGATGCGTTTGTGTACGAAACGTTGCATCGCATTGGGTTATTGTGTAGAAAGCCTTTCGTCCAATCCCCACCAAAGCAGAGGGACGACTACACCTCCCCCTGCTCCTTTCTCTCCGGAACGAACGATTCGAACGTGCCGTCGGAGTAGAAGAGTAGGATTCGCTCAACTCCTCGGGCGATGGTTTTCGGTTGCTCGGGCAGCTCAGGCGTAAAGTCAGCAGACGATTCGGAAGGTGTCGCTGTAGGGGGAAGGCCCACAAAGAGGCTGGGTGCTGGAGGTGGTGGCGTTGATTCCGGCGGCGTAGCTACCGGCTGTGAACCGCGCTTCATGGGTCCTTTTTCCATCAGTAGCCAATCCGGACTGATATCAGGGAAACGCTCCAAGATCTTTTTCATCACGTCTAAGCTCGGGTTGTTACGCCCGGACGTGATATGCGACATAGCCGCACGCTGAATGCCTATCGCCTCAGCAAACTGTGATGCTGTAAACCCTTTTTGGGCCATCACTTGCATAATTCTCTCTCTCTCACTCATAATACACAATTGTTGATTTACACATCTACCATTTGCCTTGTAAAATGGGTATACAAAGATATATGGTAATTCGGTTTTTTGAGGGGATATAATTGTATACTTCAAGTAATATACACTCGTATGTTATGGATATACAATTGTGTCGACTGTGTATATGGATAGTGCATAATGTAATGATATGATCCGTATAAATCACTTTCTCATATCATCCATATTTGATTGAATAAAAGCGTATTATTACTCCTTATATTCCTATCCATCCAGCTATACATGCTCTGACACAGACTCCGGCCCGATTTATATTTGAACGATCACTTGATTCATCATGCATAAAATGCTGATATATAGATATGATTATGCATTATATGAGGTATAGATTGGTGTTTATCAGCATATATGTTGGACGTTGTTTGCATGTATAATCGTAGCAAGAAAGCGTAACAACAGGAGAACGAAAGTATACATTTATACATCCTAATGAGAATCGTAAAATACGATGGTGTAAACATTTGTAAATCCATATAGTGTTGTATACAAATGTACGCGTATACATTAGTATTTGTGATATTGTTGTGTATCGATGAGAAGATGGATGAGGGTGCGTTAGAAATGTATCAGACGGCGGATTAGAAATGTGTTTTACCTCTTACGAAAATACCCAGCGAGTTTCTCTGAACCATTCGCCAATAGATTCCGAAGTGGTCATCGATACGTTCCGAAGTACCCGATAATAGGTCCCGAGCGTATCAAGACTACGTTCGGAACCTATCAATGACTACCTCGGAACGCATTGAGACTACGTCCAGAACATATCAATGACCGCTTCGGAACTTGTTGAGACCACGTCGAGAACCTATCCAGGGGATAGTTCGGGGCGTATCGATGGCCGCCTCGGAACGTATTACACTACGTTCGGAACGTACTAACACCACGTCCCGGACGTATCAGGGAGAGGTTCGCAAATATTGAGGGGAGGGAGGATCGACTAAGCGGTTTTCACGGCGTATTTGCCCGATGCTTCGAGCTGGCGAAACATTTTGCGACAGCGTAGACGGAAGAGGACAGCGGCCACGCTGAGCCCGAAAATGAAGGCTGCCCACACGCCAACGGCACCGAGGTGGAAGACAAAGCCGAAGAGATAGCCGAAGGGGATGTTGATGCAGATGTAGGCGATGAAGGCGTAGTACATGACGATCTTCACGTCGGTGAGGCCGCGGAGGATGCCGGCGCCGATGGTCTGTAGGCCGTCTGAAACTTGGAAGATGCCAGCCATGATGAGGAGGCGTCCGCCGATCTCGATCACGGCAGGGTCGGAGGTGAAGGCCGAGGCGATGGTATAGCGGAAGGCGATGAGGAGGGTGCCGGCCAAGGCGTTGTAGACGAGGCAGAGGTGCGTGGAGGCATTGCCGGCCTTGCGAGCAGCCTCGAGGTCGAGGACGCCGAGCTGGTGGCTGACGCGGACGGTGGTCGCGGCACCGATGCCGAGCACGATCATATAAGTGAGGTGCGACATGTTTTGTGCGATCTGATGGCCAGCCTGTGGCGTGGCGCCGAGCCAACCGACCATGATGGCCGAGAGCGCAAAGGCAAGTACCTCGAGCAGCATGTGGGCCGCGATGGGGGCACCGACTTTCACGAGTTCGATGAGGCGGCGCCAGCTGAAGATGCGCATACGGAAGGCGCGGAAATAGTCCCACCATTCGCCCCGCAGACGGATGGCAAGGAGGAACATGATGGGTATCGTTAGACGGGAAATGAGCGTCGAGACGCCCGCGCCCAGCACACCCAGCTCGGGGAAACCCCACTTGCCGAAGATGAGCAGATAGTTGAAAAGGACGTTGATGAGGTTGGAGATGATGGTGATCACCATCGCTATCATGGTGTTGCCCATCCCCTCAAGGAACTGCTTGATGGCGGTGAAATAGAGGAAGGGAATGAGGCTGAAGACAAGCGTCTTGAAATACGGGATGGCCGTCTCGACCACAGCCGCGTCCTGCCCCATATAAGGCATCAGGTGGATGACCCCCAAGAGGATGCTGCACATGAAGATGGCCGAGAGGGTGGCCAGTGTGAGCGAGTTTTGGAAGAGATCCGTCACGCGGGTGCGGTCGCCGCGCATGTAGGCCATGCCCACCAACGGGGTAAGCCCCATCAGTATGCCGATGGAGAACACAAAGCCGATGATGAATACAGAGGTGGCGAATGAGACCGCAGCCAACGGCACCGTGCCTATCCGGCCGACCATGAGCGTGTCGACCAACTGTACGAGGGCGCCGCCCAGCTGTGAGAACACAATCGGGAGTGCCACCTTGAGGTTGCGCCGATAGAACGGCAAGTAGGTACGTAAGCTGTAAGCCATCGCTTCTTATTTCAAGAGAGGGGGGGCGTTGTTCGGGGTGAGCTTCAGACGTATTTGAAGGGAGGCGGCACGGGTCGGCGGAGCACCCCGAACTGCCATTTATATAGGTATGCCAAAATGCCCACGAATAGCGCCCCCGAAAGGATCAGCTCCGGCAGATCCGCCATGGGGTTGAGCTCACGAACCATGAAGAGGGCGTCCGTCTGGATCGCCGCCCCCTCATACGTGGTCAGCAGGGCGCCGCAGAGGTTGTTCGCCGCATGTGCCCCCATCGCCACCTCGATGCCGTCGTCGAGCAACGCCGCCAATCCGAAGGCTACCCCCATGAGGATGTATTGCGGCATCATCACCCAGAAACCATACTGGGCGACCTCCGGGTTGGCCGCGTGCATGAGCCCAAACAACACGGACGGCACGACGAGCGCCCACCACCGACTGCCCGTCCACGAGGCCACACCCTGCGCCAGATAGCCACGAAAGAAGAACTCCTCCGAGGCGGACTGGATCGGGATCATCGTCACCGCCACCAGCACCAGCGGGATGAACCGCGCGGCATCAAAGCGGAACTCGAAATTGCCCGGATCCGTAACGTAGCCCACAGCCATCGAGATCACGTTGATGACGCCCCATACGGCAAAGCCACCGAAGAAATGACTCCAGCGCACCCGCTGCATCCCGTTGACCACCATCCGCCACGTGCGCCCCTGCAGCTGCTGGATCAGGTAAGCGCCCGCCACCAACAGGATCACGAAGGCGAAAAGCATCACGAAAAGCATCAGGTTCGAGTCAATCCCTTCGGTCAAAAACGAGAGGCTGCCACCGGAGAGCACCTCCGGCATGTTTTGCAGCCCCCCGGACCGCAGGATGTTCCACACAAGGACGGCCATATAGGGGATGGTGCCGAGGGTGTTCGAAATGAGGAAACTCAGAAAAAGGATCAGCAGATACCAATACCACTGGTTTCGCTGCGCAGTCACGCATTCTAAATGATTCATCTGAATGTATACGTATAATATATGTAGTCCGATTTGCGTCACCCCGGGTGTCGGGCTGACGGCCGCAAAGGTAGCATCAGGCGCGTCCTTCCAAATTCCACCCCGCTGATCGCTTCCGTCAAGCCCCTCCCGCGTGGTTTCGGCTTAGAATCACGGTTTCTGGAGCATTCCCGGCCGGTTTCAGCTTAGATACACTGTTTCCGGAGCGTTCCCGAACGGTTTCGGCTTAGAATCACTGTTTCCGGAGCATTCCCGAGCGGTTTCACCTTAGATACACTGTTTCTGGACCGTTCCCAGGCGGTTTCAGCTTAGATACACTGTTTCCGGAGCATTCCCGAGCGGTTTCAGCTTAGATACACTGTTTCCGAAGCGTTTCCGGGCGGTTTCAGCTTAGAATCACTGTTTCTGGAGCGTTCCCGAGCGGTAAGCGACTACAGTTTGGCTTATCCGCGGCTTTTCACTCCGCGTTTTCGGTCTATTTTTGCGCCGCGCTGCCGGAACAGGCCGACAGCCAATAGAATAAGAAAGGAATAAGCCAATATGGAAATGAGAATTAGAATAAACGGAATGAGTTGCAGCCATTGCCAGGCTCGCGTAGAAAAAGGACTCTCTGAACTGGACGGCGTGACGTCCGTTCGCGTCGATCTCCCGACCGCCACCGCCACCGTCGTGGGCGACGTGACCGAAGACCGCCTCCGCACTGCCCTCGACGACCTCGGTTACGAATACGGCGGCAAGCTCTGACCCCTCCCCCACCGGAACGAACGGCCCATCCCTCCTCGCGGACTGTTTTTTGGCGCCCCCCTTCCAGATTATTCAAATGGCTATATATTTGCAGTCCAAAATATTAGACGGATACATTATATATAACTATAATAGAGATATGACCAAAGCAGACATTGTAAGCGAGATCGCAAGGAGCACGGGGATAGATAAAAATACGGTCTTGACAAGCGTGGAATCGTTCATGGAAGAGGTAAAGAAATCACTCGCAGCAGGCGAGAACGTGTACCTCCGTGGATTTGGCAGCTTTATCGTCAAGAGACGCGCACAAAAGACCGCCAGAAACATCTCACAGAACACCACGATGATCATTCCCGAGCACGACATCCCGTCATTCAAGCCAGCTCGAATCTTCATGAATCAAGTAGCGAACAAATAAAACAGGAACACTTATATAACCCATTTAATTATTCAAAGTCATGCCAAGCGGAAAGAAAAGAAAGAGACACAAGATGTCCACGCACAAGCGTAAGAAGAGACTGAGAAAGAATCGGCATAAGAAGAAGTAAGTCTCAACCCCGGAACTTTTGGAAGAACAAACTCTGAGCGCTCAGCTTTTACGTTTGTTCTTCCATTTCATATATACACGAATAAGCAACAAGATCAAATTGTGGTAAGCGAATTAATTGTAGACGTCAAGCGTGACGAGATCTCGATCGCCGTACTCGAGGACAGGAGCCTGGTGGAACTGCAAAAGGAACAGCAGAGCGACTCCTTCGCCGTGGGCAACATCTATCTGGCACGCATCAAGAAGCTACTGCCGGGGCTGAACGCCGCCTTCGTCGACGTGGGATATAAAAAGGAAGCCTTCCTGCACTATCAAGACCTGGGCCCCACCTTCAAGACGCAACAGAAGTTCCTCAAGCAGTGGCGGGGCGACCCCAAACGCCGACAGCCCGTGCAGAAAGTCAGCCTACAGCCCGACATCGATAAGGACGGCACCATCGGCGACGCCCTAACCGTGGGCGACGAGATACTGGTGCAAATAGCCAAAGAACCCATCTCGACAAAGGGCCCACGACTGACGGCCGAAATATCCTTCGCCGGACGATTCCTCGTCCTGATCCCCTTTGCGGACAAAATATCCGTCTCCACCAAAATCAAATCGAGCGAAGAGCGAGCCCGCCTTCGCCAACTCATCCAAAGCGTAAAGCCGAAAAACTTCAGCGTCATCGTCCGTACCTCTGCCGAGGGCAAACGCGTGGCCGAACTGGACGGCGAGCTGCGCATCCTACAAAAACGCTGGGAGGACAACATCCTCAAAGTGGCCGCCAAGACGAAAGCCCCACTCGTCATCTACGAGGAAACGGCCCGCACCGTCGCCCTACTGCGCGACATCTTCAACGCCTCGTTCCAAAACATCTACGTCAACGACCAACACGTCTTCGAGAGCGTCTACGACTACGTCAGCCTCATCGCTCCCGAACAGAAAGAAATCGTCAAACTCTACACCGGCGAGCTCCCCATCTTCGACAACTTCGGCGTCACGAAACAGATCAAGTCGCTCTTCGGCCGCACCGTCACCTACAAAGGCGGCGCCTACCTCATCATCGAGCACACCGAGGCCATGCACGTCATCGACGTCAACAGTGGCAACCGCGTCAAGGGGAACACCGAGCAGGAAAAGACGGCCTTCAACGTCAACATCGCCGCCGCCGAAGAGATAGCCCGACAGCTCCGACTGCGCGACATGGGCGGCATCATCGTCATCGACTTCATCGACCTCACCGAGGCCTCCAACCGCCAGCAACTCTTCGAGCATATGACCAAGGCGATGGCCAATGATCGCGCCAAGCACAACATCCTCCCCTTGAGCAAATTCTGCCTCATGCAGATCACACGCCAACGCGTCCGCCCCATCCTCGACGTGCAGACCACCGAAAGCTGCCCCTCATGCTTCGGCACAGGCGTGGTCAAGTCGTCCATCCTCTTCACCGACAACCTCGAGGGCAAGATTGACTGCCTCGTCAACCGCCACAACGTGAAGCGACTCACCCTCAACGTCCACCCCTACGTGGCGGCCTACATCAACAAGGGCATTTTCTCGCTGGCCATGAAGTGGAAGATGAAATATACGCACCAACTCAAGGTCGTGCCCGACCAGAGCCTCGCCTTCCTGGAATACAAATTCTACGACCAGGACAAGAACGAGCTGGACATGCAGGAAGAAAAAGAAATCGTCAAGAAGTGAAGCGTGGGGCGGAGCGGCCGACGCTCCCCCACGTTCCCACATATATATAATGTATCTCACCCCCCTCCTTTTTCTACACGATTCCCCCCTCTTCTCCCCTAAAACAAACGATTGAGCGATGAAGCACTTTATCCTCTTATGCGTCTGCGTGGGCTATATGCAGACGGCCGCGGCGCAGGACAAACCCATCAAACTCTTTCCCGAAGGCGTGCCCGGTGGCGCCGACACCGTGGCCGAAAAAAGAAATACGGATGGCAACCGCGTGGCCGGTGGAAACGTGCTGCGCATCACGAACGTCAGCCAACCCACCATCACCGTCTATCAACCCCCGCAGGAGTTTGCCGCCGGATCGGCCGTCATCGTCTGCCCGGGCGGCGGGTACGACCTCCTGGCCTACGACCTGGAGGGCGACGAGGCCTGCCTCTGGCTCAACGATCTGGGCATCACGGCCGTGCTGCTCAAGTATCGCGTGCCCCAACGTGAGGGCCGACCGCCCTACGAGGCACCCCTCGAAGACCTCCAGCGCGCCATCAGCTACGTGCGTGCCCATCGCTCCTCGCTCAACATCGACCCGGAGCGCATCGGCGTGCTCGGCTTCTCGACCGGCGGACATCTGGCCGCCCTGGCCGCCACACAGTTCGACCGCCGCACCTACCCGCTGCGGGCCGTCGACAAAGCCTCCTGCCGCCCCAACTTCTGCCTCCTCGTCTACCCCTCCCACCTCGGGGCCCGCGCCACCGACAGTTGTTTGCAGACGGCGCCCGAGTTGCGCGTCACCAAGCGCACCCCCCCGACGATGATCGTGCAAACCGAGGACGACAAGTCCTTCATCGACGGCAGCCTCTCCTACTATCGCGCCCTGAAGTCGGCCGGCGTGCGCGCCTGGCTATTCCTCTACAGCCGCGGCGGCCACGGCTACGGGCTGCGCGACACGGGCGCGATGGTCAACAGTTGGCCCGACCGCGCCGAGGACTGGTTTCGCGAGATCGGCGTCATCACGGCCGACACCGACGATTGACGGGCGTCCCTCCAAGTGCGATATTCAAGACTAAAAACACCGCGTTATGCGTACAAGCAAGCCCAAAAGATGCGCCTGCCCTTATTGCGGAAATAGGCTTCGCCTGAGGGATATGTTTGGCATGAAAAAGACCGTGACGTGTCGAGGCTGCGGTCGAGAGCTAAAGGTGAAGAAACGAGGCCTTTCTCTCATGGGGTTGCTCTCTATCGCAGGCGTTTCTATTACAGTGATAGTGCTTGGTAACATATTAAGGATGAGTGGTGTTAGCTTTCTGCACACCATGCTGATATTATCAGGCCTTGGATTGGTGATCATATCTATCGCTTGCCTTGTGGACTACCTCTTTAGCGACTTTGAATAGTCGGGGTGAGTGGGGCCGTTCCTCTCAGCGGGGGCCTCGGAACCTATTCCAATACGTTCCGAACCTATTCTAATACGTTCCGAACCTATTAGAACCACCTCACCAACGTATTCCAATACGTTCGGAACGTATTCCGACCACCTCCCTAACGTATTCCAATACGTTCGGAACGTATTACGACCACCTCACCAACGTATTCCAACCACCTCGGAACGTATTACAATACGTTCCGAAGGGGGTGAAAACAAATTCGGAACCTACCCCCAGTGGGATAGATTCCGAATGTCATACGGATCACGTGTATAGCTCTCCTATTATTCCTCCGGCAGGTGGATATCGGGGCCGCCGTTATCGGGCTTTTTCTTGTCGTCTGGCTTTTTGTCCTCCGGTTTCTTGTCTCCCGGCTTCTTTCCATCCGGCTGCTTACCCTTATCCGCAGCCTTTCTTCCGGGATAGTGCTGCCTCAGATCCTGATAGATGGTCGTCGTACCCGGCTCATTCTGATCGGCCAAGAATTTCACGTAACGATAATAGGCCTGTGCCACTTGCAGGTTGTCGTAGTCGAGCAACGTCTTCGTGTCGCGCAGCTTTTCAGCCACCATGGTCAGCTCGCGGAGTGGTGTCTCCACCTGTCCACGCGCCGCATAGTCGCGGTCGAACTCGGCCTTGTCGATCGTCTTCGGCACGGTGTGCGGCGCCTTCTCCATGTAAAACTTAGCCTTGTCTACCAGCAACTTATTGCGGTCGGCAATGCTGCCATACTGTCGGCGATCCTCGGGCGTAAGGTTGATAGCCTTGCCCTTGAGTATCGTGTTGATCTGCTCAATGGCTGCGGAGATCTTCGTCAGCTCCTCGTCGGTGAATGAAACCGAAATCAAATTGTCTAATGCCATGGGTGATGTTCCTTTCTTTTTAATGTGTATGTGATCGTTATGGGTTATGATGATGTCTTCATCGGCCGCAAAAGTAGGCCCACATGGATCATATCCAAAAGTGAGGATCGCGATTTCATGTCCTCGCTGCCCCTCAGATAGGCTCGTTTCATCCCACCTGCCCCTCTACCAAGTGCCTCAAGCCAGATAATAACTTGTTGAAAAGTAATTCGCAAGATGCTTGGGAATGTCGATTGTTCTTTTTCTGGGTGATTCTTTTTGGACAACATTTCGGCCTACTCAAAATCATTATACGCTTGTTTATAGCAGATTAGAGAATCGTTTCGGGAAACTTCTTCACTTGCGCCATCTTTTAGGTGCCTTCTTTCCACAAACGAGGCATAGAGAAAAGTCTACCTTTGCGGCACAAAACGAATCTACAAACGCATACATATACACCTCAATGAAAAAGATTCACTTCATGGGCGCAGAGACGGAAACGTACACCTTTGACGAGGCCTACGCCGCATCGCTCGACTACTTCACTGGCGACGAACTGGCCGCCAAAGTCTGGGTCAACAAGTACGCATTGAAAGATGCTTACGGGAACATCTATGAACAGTCGCCCGCCGACATGCACCGCCGCCTGGCACGCGAGATCGCCCGCGTGGAGCGCAAGTATCCCAACCCGCTGACCGAAGACCAGCTCTTCGAACTCTTCGACCACTTCCGCTACATCGTGCCCCAGGGCAGCCCCATGACGGGCATCGGCAACGACCATCAGATCGCCTCGCTCTCGAACTGCTTCGTGATTGGCGTCGAGGGCAACGCCGACTCCTACGGCGCCGTGATCCGCATCGACGAGGAGCAGGTGCAGCTCATGAAGCGGCGCGGCGGCGTCGGCCACGACCTCTCGCACATCCGCCCCAAAGGCTCGCCCGTGAAGAACTCCGCGCTCACCTCCACCGGCCTCGTGCCCTTCATGGAGCGCTATTCGAACTCCACCCGCGAGGTGGCGCAGGACGGCCGACGCGGTGCCCTCATGCTCACCGTCTCCATCAAGCACCCCGACGCCGAATCATTCATCGACGCCAAGATGACCGAAGGCAAAGTAACGGGTGCCAACGTGTCAGTCAAGATCGACGACGAGTTCATGAAAGCCGTCGTCAACGACACCCCCTACCGCCAGCAATACCCCATCGCAGGCCCCGATCCGATGGTAAAAAAGGACATCAGCGCCCGCTCGCTGTGGAAGAAGATCATCCACAACGCATGGAAATCAGCCGAGCCAGGCGTGCTCTTCTGGGACACCATCCTGCGCGAATCCGTGCCCGACACCTACGCCGACCTCGGCTTCCGCACCGTCTCCACCAACCCCTGCGGCGAGATTCCTCTCTGCCCCTACGACAGCTGCAGATTGCTGGCTATCAACCTCTACTCCTACGTCGTCAACCCCTTCACACCCGATGCCCATTTCGACTTCGACCTGTTCAAGAAGCACGTCGGACTGGCTCAACGCATCATGGACGACATTATCGACCTCGAGTCTGAGAAGATCGACAAGATCCTCGAGAAGATCGATTCCGACCCCGAAGCCGACGAGATCAAGCGTGCCGAACGCGAACTCTGGCAACGCATCCGTCGCAAGACACTCATGGGCCGACGCACCGGCGTAGGTATCACTGCCGAGGGTGACATGTTGGCAGCCCTCAATCTCCGTTACGGTACGGAAGAGGCTACCGACGTGGCCGAAGAGATACAGAAGACACTCGCTCTGGCCGCCTACTCCTCGTCTGTCGAGCTGGCCCGCGACCGTGGCGCCTTCGAGATCTACGACGCCGAACGCGAAAAGAACAACCCCTTCATCGCTCGCCTGCGCGAAGCCGACCCGGCCCTCTACGAACGCATGACGAAGTTCGGCCGACGCAACATCGCCTGCCTCACCATCGCCCCCACCGGCACCACGAGCCTCATGACGCAGACCACGTCCGGCATCGAGCCCGTCTTCCTGCCCGTCTACAAACGCCGCCGCAAGGTGAACCCGAACGACACGGACGTACATATAGATTATGTGGACGAGACGGGCGACGCCTTCGAGGAGTACGTCGTCTTCCACCACAAGTTCGTCACCTGGATGATGGCCAACGGCTACCCCGCCGCCAAGAAGTACACCTCGGCCGAGATCGACGACATGATCGCGCACTCACCTTATTATAAGGCCACATCGAACGACGTCGACTGGGTGCAGAAGGTGAAGATGCAAGGCCGCATTCAGCGTTGGGTCGACCACTCGATCAGCGTGACGATCAACCTGCCGAACGACGTCTCTGAGGACCTCGTAGATCAGCTCTACGTCGAGGCTTGGCGCTCGGGTTGCAAGGGCTGCACCGTCTATCGCGACGGATCGCGTGCCGGCGTACTCATCTCCGCCGAGGACAAGAAGAAGAAGGGAGAGACCAAGATGGCTCCCCCGCAGATCGTCTCCACCCGCCCGCAGGAACTGGACGCCGACGTGGTGAAGTTCCAGAACAACCGTGAGAAATGGATCGCCTTCGTAGGCCTGCTCAACGGTCGCCCCTATGAGATCTTCACCGGTCTGGCCGACGACGAAGAGGGCATCATGTTGCCCAAGACGGTCGAGAAAGGCTCCATCATCAAGAGTTACGACTCCGATGGTCGCAAGCATTACGACTTCCAGTTCAAGAACAAGCGCGGCTTCAAGATGACGCTCGAGGGCCTCGACAGCAAGTTCGAGCCGGAGTATTGGAACTACGCGAAGCTGATCTCCGGTGTCCTGCGCTACGGCATGCCCATCACGCAGGTCATCAAGCTGGTGCAGGAGATGGAACTGAATAACGAATCGATCAACACGTGGAAGAACGGCGTGGCCCGCGCGCTGAAGAAGTACCTCCCGAACGGCACGGAGGTGAAGGGTCAAGAGTGCCCCAACTGCGGCAGCGAGACGCTGGTTTACCAAGAAGGCTGCCTACTCTGCGCCAACTGCGGCGCCACGGAGTGCGGATAATCTTTCCCCTATGACTCTCACTTTCCACCTCTTCTACCCCGCACCGACGGGCCACACCGTGCAGCTTGTCAGCCGAGACATCGCGACAGCTGCCGGTGCTGACCCCGCCGTGGGTCTACCGATGACCTCCACCGACGGGGCGCATTGGTCGCTCTCGCTCGATGTGCCCACGTCGTTGCTGGAGGCCGACTATGCCTATCGATCCGTCGACGCTGACGGGCAACCGTCTGCCGAGCCTTGGAGACCGATGCGCCACGTATCGCTCGACCCGACTCACGCTGTCTACACCCTGCATGACCGTTGGCAGACTATCCCCGACGACAGCCCACTCTACACCGCGGCCTTCACCCACGCACACTTTATCAGGCACGAGCCACAATCTCCGACCAAGGCGACTCACCTGCGCAGCCTTATCCTACGTGTACCGGCCCCACGCGTCGGAAAGGATGAGCACGTGGCCATCGTCGGTAGCTGCGACAGCCTCGGCAACTGGGATCCCACGCGAGCCGTACGAATGAGCGACGCTCACTTCCCCGATTGGGAGGTCTGCTTAGACTTGGATACGCTCACCCTTCCGTTCGAATACAAGTTCATCCTCCGCAATACCGACGGCCAACTCCACCAATGGGAGGCCGATTTTAACCGTACGTGGACAGGGAGTACGCCACGAGCGTCCGAGGTCGTGATCGTGTCAGAAACACCCTTCCGCGACGCACGTACGCAGTGGAAGGGCGCTGGCACGGTGATTCCTGTCTTCTCCCTGCGATCGGAAACGAGCTTCGGCGTAGGCGACTTGCACGACCTGCGACTCCTCATAGACTGGGCCGCCGAGACGGGACAGTCCGTCGTGCAGGTGCTGCCGATGAATGACACGACCGCCACCTACACCTACCGCGACTCCTACCCCTATAGCGCCATCTCTGTCTACGCCCTCCACCCCATCTATCTCTCCCTGATCGACCTCAAGCCGCTAAAAGACGCGCATCAATCGGCCGTCTTTCAACGTATGCAACGCCAACTCAACGCGTTGCCGGATATGGATTATGTAGCGGTACTAAAGGGCAAGCTGGACTATTGCCGCGCCTACTTCAGCGAGTCGGGGGCGAAGGTGTTGCAGAGCGTCGGCTATCGCCGTTTCGTCAGGGAGAACCGCACATGGCTCATGCCTTATGCCGTCTTCTGTTACTACCGCGACCTACACGGCACGGTCGACTTCACCCGCTGGGGCGACGATGCGACGTACGACGCCGACCGGGTGCGGGCGCTCTTCGATGCACAGTGGAAGACGTCTGGCGAGGTGGGTTACCACTGCTTCCTGCAATACATCCTGCACACACAGTTCAGCGACGTGGCCGACTATGCACGCCGTCGAGGTGTGATCCTCAAGGGCGATCTACCCATCGGTGTCAACCGGGCCAGCGTGGACGCGTGGGCCGACACGCCGTATTTCAACCCGCAACAGCAGGCAGGCGCTCCGCCCGACGATTTCTCCACCGTGGGGCAGAACTGGGGCTTTCCGACCTACAACTGGGAGGTGATGGAGCGCGACGGTTTCGCATGGTGGAAGGCGCGACTCGGTAAGCTCAGCGAATACTTCGACTGTTTCCGCATCGACCATATCCTCGGTTTCTTCCGTATTTGGGAAGTACCGATCGACTATGTGCGTGGCCTTTGTGGGCACTTCCGCCCGGCCCTGCCACTCACCCCGGACGAGATTGAATCCTTTGGGTTGCCCTTCGATGTACGTTATGCCCGCCCTATGATCCGACGTGAATGCCTCACAGAAGTATTCGGTGATAAGTCGGACGAAGTGTTGACACGTTTTCTTACTTCTATCGATGACGCGTATCTGGTTCCGAGCGCCTTTTGTGACACCCAACAAAAGATCGCCGCACTGTTTCAGCACACCAACGACATCGGTCTGCGCGATGCCCTCTACCGTCTCACCGAAGAGGTGCTCTTCGTGGAAGATCCCTACACGCCTGGCCATTACCATCCGCGTATTTCGGCCGATCGCTCACTACGTTACCACACACTGACCGAGGCCCATCGTATCGCCTTCGACCGACTCTATGCCGACTTTTTCTTTGTCCGCCACCACGACTTCTGGCGCGACACGGCCCTCCGTCGCCTCCACCCCCTGACGGCCTCGACCGACATGCTTGTCTGTGGCGAAGATCTCGGCATGATCCCCGATTCGGTGCACGAGGTCATGGACCGCCTGCGCATCCTCAGTCTTGAGCTGGGGCGCATCTCCAAGATCTACGGCGTAGAGTTCACCGATCTCCGCCGCGCGCCCTACCTATCCGTCTGCACCACCTCCACGCACGACATGGCGCCGCTGCGCCTCTGGTGGCAAGAGGATGCCGAACGCACCCACCGTTATATGCACGCCCTCTCCTACCCTACCCACAATGAAGAAGCTACGCCCGAAGCCGCTGAGTGTATCGTTCGCGACCACCTTCAGGCGGCCTCCATCCTCACTGTCCTCCCTCTCCAGGACTGGCTGGCAATGGATGACAGTCTGCGTGCACCAGACCCAACTCGCGAGCGGATCAACATCCCCGCCGATCCGGATCATTACTGGCGTTACCGCATGCACCTCACACTCGAGGAGCTACTCGGAGCTGAGGCATTCAACAAAAAAATCGGTGCGATGCTCCGAGAGAGCAACCGCACCGATTGAAGGCGATTGTGTGTGAAACGAATAAAAGATGTGGGAGGGCTACTTCTTATTGAGCGGCGTGACGTTCGACTTGTTGTTGCCCTGTGTACGCGGATCGTCCACCTTGCCTGACATCGTACACGTACCGTTGAAGTGAGCACCCGGCTCGATCTCCAGCGTTTGCGTGAAGATGTCGCCCTTGATGATGGCGGTCGACTTGAAGACCAGCTTCTCCTTGATACGGATCGAGCCTTCTACATCGCCCAAGATCTCAGCATTGTCGGAGATAATGTTACCGACTATGCTACCCTTAGGGCCGATGACGATCTTGCCCTTGCAATTGATGTCGCCCTCGATACGTCCGTCCAACCGGAAGTCCGATTCCGAGGCCACGCTACCCGTTACGACCGTTCCCGCGGCCAGCACATTGTGCATCCCACCGCTACTCAGCGGTATCTCTTCGTTCTTTGTTCGTACCATGATTTTTTATGTTTGGTTTTCGCAAATATAGACAGTTTTTCCGGCGGCGAAAGACAGAACGAACAGAGACGAGATCTATTCCTACATGGCAGCAACCCGGCTAAAGGCCGTAACTACCAACGATTATCGAGGGTGAAGCCCTCAAAACCAGTCGGCCCTATGGCCCTAACAATCTCTGATTATGAACGGAAAAATCGCCCTACGCGGCATGAAATTCTACGCCCATCACGGCGTCTTTGAACAGGAAACTGTGATCGGCGGATACTACACCGTCGACGTGGCCTTCGCCCTGCCCACCCTTGCTTCAACGGAGACGGACGAGCTGTCGGACACGGTCAACTATGCCGAAATATACGACCGAGTGCAGGCCGAGATGGCCCGTCCCTCGCGCCTGATCGAGCATGTGGCCGGACGCATCCACCGCGCCCTGCACGCCTATCGATCTGACCTGACCGAGCTATGCGTCACGGTCACCAAACATCACCCGCCTCTCGGTGGCGAAGTCCGTGACGCCACCGTGACGCTGGAGGACTGAAGCGGGGTGCTATCGTTGATTATTGGTACCCGGGGCGTCTGCGAATTTGGCCGGGCACCTATGGGGCATCTGCTTTTGCGCCCTTACAACCGAGTACAAATAAGTCGGATATATATGTTGGCATCGACTTTTCACT
>ERZ772924.629-NODE-629-length-16893-cov-2.927010_pt1 | contig 16893 bp, 17 predicted proteins | sample MGYA00512116_ERZ772924 | MGnify/ENA primary metagenome ERZ772924 (study PRJEB29015, sample SAMEA2737920) | human oral metagenome | biome: human oral; feature: human-associated habitat; material: dental | place: China | collected 2134 ...
TTGATATAATTGGTACTTGCTAAAAGTCAAAAAAACAAATATAATAGAGAAAAGCACAATTAAGGAAGTACCGGAGAAGGTGATACGATGAGCAACATTGCCGATATGATCGAGTCCTACATCCTCCGTCAGCTTGCTACACGGCAGGACGGTCAGGTGGAATTGCGGCGGACGGATATCGCGGATGAGATTTCATGTGCACCGTCGCAGATCAGCTATGTGCTCTCCACACGGTTCACGCAGGATAAGGGATTCGTTGTTGAGTCGCGGCGCGGGCTGGGCGGGTTCATCCGCATTGCGCAGGTCCCGCTGCGCGATCTCGTCTATCAGGATATGCTGTCAAAGATCGACGAGAATACCGATATGGAGACGGTGCAGTCGATGGTACGTTACCTCGCGCAGCACGGCATGGTGGAGACGCGTGAGGCGGCACTCCTCATGCAGATGGTAACAGGACTTTTTCACTCGGAGACGCTTGCAGCAAAGGAGCGTGTTCAGATGCTGAAGACGATGATATTGACACTGGAGAATTTTCGATAATTCTTCGATATAAATGAAAATGGAGTCAAACACCTTCGTGCTTGACGGAAAGGTATATTATGATCTGTGAGGAATGCGGTCGCAATGACGCGATCGTGCACATTGTGCAAATCGGTCCCGGCGGTCGAAGTGAAAAGAATATATGTATGAGTTGTGCAGCGCGCTATGGGGCATCGATTCTCCGTGCACAGCAGGAAAATGTGTCGGCAGAGGACTTCCTCAAGGGAATCTTTGGCAGTAATCAGCAGGAGAGTTCCACTGAGGAGGATGCACCGCACATCACATGCCCGAACTGCGGTATGAGATTTCAGGATTTTCCGCAGACGGGTCAGATCGGCTGCTCCGTTTGCTATGAGACGTTCCATCATAAGCTTACGCCGCTTCTGCGACGTATTCACGGCTCGAGTGTTCATCGTGGTAAGATTCCGCACCGTTCGGGGAGTCCCATTATGCTGCGCCGGGAGGCGGAGCAGCTGCGCGCCCATTTGAAGGAGGCGGTGGCGCGCGAGGAGTATGAGAAGGCGGCGGAGTACCGCGACCGCATTCGCGGTTTGGAACGTCAGATGGAGGCGCAGTCCCATGGCAGTTGACGAACTCCTGCAGAGCGGACGCCTCTCATGGTTCGGAACGGAGGGTGTGGACAGTGATGTCGTGCTCTCAAGCCGCGTGCGGTTGGCACGCAATCTCGTGGGGCTTCCGTTTCCGGGGCGCGCCGATCTCGGTCAGCTGGCAGAGATTCAACAGACACTGGACACTGTTCTCGCAGATATTGATACGGAGTTCGGGCAGCCGTTTGATCGGATCGCGATTGATCAGTTGAGCGCACTCGAACGCGAGGTTCTGATCGAGAAGCGGCTCATCAGCGAGAAATTTGCCGAGGCGCTGCCGTATCGGATGGCATACATCAGTGCAGACACACGCGTCAGCATCCTCGTCAATGAGGATGACCATCTGCACATCCAGTCCATGACGCCGGGACTTTCGCTCACTGAAGCGTTTGAAACGGCGTCGCACGTAGATGACTACATTGAAGCACGGTTGGATCTTGCCTTTGACGAAACCATGGGGTATCTGACGGCATATCCGACGAATCTTGGAACGGGGCTGCGCGCCTCCGTCATCCTCCATCTGCCGGGGCTGGTCTATACGCGCAACATCGAGAACATCGTCAACACATCGCCGCAGCTTGGTCTGGGTGTGCACTCGCTCGAGGGGATTGGCGAGGGAGCACACCTCTACAAGGTATCCAATCAGTTTACCCTTGGTTACTCCGAGGCGGAGATGATTGAGAATTTGCAGGCGGCGGTCGGAGAGATCGCTGCACATGAGCGACGTGCCCGCAAGGCTCTTTCCTACTTTGGAAAGGACGGCATCGACGATGGCGTATGGCGTTCCTTTGGCATTCTGTCCTACGCGCGTTCGCTGACAGAGCAGGAGTTTTTTGCACTTGTCTCGCGTGTGCGTTACGGTATTGATCGGGGGATCATCAAAGAGGTAATGCCGGACTGCTATGCGGAGATCATCGTTGCGGCACGTGACGGTCATCTGAAGTATTCAGCAGAAAACGAAAATCTATCCACGGGGGAAATCAGCGCGATACGTGCCTCGCGTGTGCGCGCGATCTTACAAAAATATCGAACGCAGGGATGAGGAGGGGGACAGCTTGAACTACCGTCAATTTTTTACACAGGCGGCGATCAAAGCCGTAGAGTTTTCACAGTATATCGCGCAGCGGCGCGGCAAAGGGTACATCGGAACCGGCCAGCTTTTGCTGGGGATTCTGCATATGCGGGATACGATCGCGGCAGAGGTACTTGATAAATTCGGCGTGGACTATGACAGTGCGGAGCAGGTGATTCGCGGCTCGGACGGCTTTCAGGATGTTCTGCATCCTGCCGAGGATGTTCCGTACTATACGCGGCGTGCCCAGCGCGTTATGCAGGGCGCAATTGATACCGCGCGCGAGGAGCGCTCCTTTGTGACAACCGAGCATATCCTGCTCAGTCTGCTTACGGAGTCGGACGGAACGGCAGTCCATACCATCGAGGAGATGGATGTCGACATCGAAGAGCTGCAGAGCGAGGTGCTCGAGCGTATGAGTGATGCGGAGGAGTCCAAGGAGAAATCTCCGCGCAGAAAGCCCGCCAAGGGTGATGGGAAGGGGCTTCCTGCCTCGCTCAAAAAATTCGGACGCGATCTGATCGGCGTCGCTCGCAGCGGCGGGCTTGATCCCGTTATCGGTCGCGCGGCGGAGATCGACCGTGTCATCCAGATTCTCGCGCGGCGGACGAAGAACAATCCCATCCTCCTCGGTGAGGCGGGTGTTGGCAAGACTGCCGTCGTCGAAGGGCTTGCCCAACGCATCGCAGACGGCGAGGTGCCGCTCTTCCTCGAGGACAAGCGTGTCGTCACGCTGTCGATGACGGCGCTTGTCGCGGGGACGAAGTACCGCGGAGAGTTCGAGGAGCGGCTTAAGAATGTCGTGGATGATGTCATAAAGGCGAAGAACATTATCCTCTTCATCGACGAGATCCACACACTCATCCGCGCCGGCGGCGCGGAGGGCTCACTGGACGCGGCGAATATTTTGAAGCCCGCCCTTGCGCGTGGGGAAATGCAGATCATCGGTGCGACGACACTCAGCGAGTACAAGAAGCATTTTGCCAAGGACAGTGCACTCGCGCGCCGCTTCCAGACTGTTATGGTGGAGGAGCCGGGCGAGGAGGACGCGGAAAAGATTCTCCTCGGTCTGCGCAGTAAATACGAGGAGTTCCACCGTGCGCGCATCGAGGATGCCGCCGTTCGTGCGGCGGTGCGCCTCTCGAAGCGCTACATCACGGATCGCTGTCTGCCGGACAAGGCGATCGATCTCGTGGATGAGGCGGCATCCCGTGTGCGCATGAAGAACATCGGTGATACCGACCAGCTTACGGGTCTGCGCACGGAGATTGCGGAGACGGTCAAAAAAAAGGACGCGGCGATCAGCGGACAGGACTACGAGGCGGCAGCACGTCTGCGCGATCGCGAGCAGGAGCTGCGTGCTCAACTTGACGCGGCGCGTCGGAGCGGGGATCAGAGCGCAGAGGTTGTTGTCACGGAGGACGATATCGCCGACGTCGTGGCACAGTGGACGGGGATTCCCGTGCAGCGCATTGCGGCGAAGGAGTCCGATCGTCTGCTCGCTCTCGAAAAGCACATCAGTCGCCGTGTCATCGGTCAGGATGAGGCGGTACGCGCGGTCTCCAAGGCGGTGCGCCGTGCACGTGCGGGTGTGAAGGATCCGCGCCGTCCGATTGGTTCCTTCCTCTTCCTTGGCTCAACGGGCGTCGGCAAGACAGAGCTCGCGCGTGCGCTTGCCGAGGCCGTGTTCGGCTCGGAGGATGCGATCATCCGCTTCGATATGTCCGAGTACATGGAGAAGCATACGACGGCACGCCTCGTCGGGGCACCTCCGGGTTATGTCGGCTACGAGGAGGGCGGTCAACTCACGGACGCCGTGCGCAAGAAGCCGTTCTCCATCATCCTCTTTGATGAGGTGGAGAAAGCGCATCCCGATGTGTTCCACATGCTCCTGCAGGTGCTCGAAGATGGTCGCCTTACGGACGGGCAGGGATTGGTCACGGATTTCCGCAACACGATTATCATCATGACCTCGAATGCGGGCGCGAACCATCTGCGCTCGACGACGGGTTCCATCGGCTTTTCCGTCGGGCAGCAGGCGAAGGGCACGGATGAGGAGCGTGCAAAGAAGCGCGTCATAGAGGAGGTGCGGAAGATTTTCCGCCCCGAGTTCCTGAACCGTGTGGATGATATGATCGTCTTCAACGCGCTCGGCGAGCCGGAGCTCACGAAGATTGTGGATATCCTCCTGCGTGATGTGAAAGCGCGCCTTGCCGAGCAGGAACTCAACATCGAGATTAGCCCCTCAGCGAAGCGCGTGCTCATTTCAAAGGGGACGGATGTCAAATTCGGAGCAAGACCTCTGCGTCGTGCCATCCAGAAGAACATCGAGGATGAACTCGCCGAGCGCATCCTTGCGCGTGATTTTACGGCAGGGGATATCATCTCCGTGCGTAAGGTGGGCGACGGGCTGGATTTCGTAAAGAAGGATACAAGCCGAAACAAGCGCAGCAGAAGTGAGAAACAGGCATCCTATCATGAGATTTGAGGCGCGCCCAAATGTATTGGCGCCAAAGGCACCCGTGGCACGCGCGGGAGATTTTCTCCTCAATCTAGGATGGTCGCTGTACTGGCTCACGCGCTCGCTTGTGCGGGCACTGACATATCAGAAACGGAAGGGACTGTAACTGACAGTCCCTTTTTCTTGAGAAGTTCATGCAGGAGATTCTATGGCAAAGAAGAAAAGGACGGCGTACGTCTGTCAGGACTGCGGCTATGATACGGTGAAGTGGATGGGGAAATGTCCCGGCTGCGGCGCGTGGAATACGATGGTGGAGGAGGTTCTAGCGCCTCCGACTGAGGAGTGCAGAGGCGTCGGAACAGGGAATGCGGAGCGACCGCAACCCATTGCAGAGATTGCCGTGGAGGATCTGCCGCGCTTCTCGACCGGATCGGGGGAGCTTGACCGCGTGCTCGGCGGCGGCGTTATTCCCGGCTCGATGGTGCTCATCGTCGGCGATCCGGGCGTCGGTAAGTCGAGCCTCACACTACGCGTCTCGGCGGATATTGCGCGCGCAGGGCAGCGCGTCCTCTATGTGACGGGGGAGGAGAGCGTGCGTCAGATTCGTATGCGCGCGGATCGCTTGCAGGCAATTGCGGATGGTCTGCTTGTCGTCAGCGAGACGAATCTCGATACGATCTGCTCCCATGTGGAGCGTGAGAGACCTGCGCTTTTCATCATCGACTCCATCCAGACGATGTATCGCCCGGACATCGAGAGTGCCCCGGGCAGCGTCTCACAGGTGCGCGAGTGCGCGATGGAACTTATGCGCGTCGCAAAGACGGCAGGGATTGCGGTCTTTGTCATCGGGCATGTGACAAAGGAGGGAAATCTCGCGGGACCGCGCGTCCTCGAGCACATCGTCGACACCGTACTCTACTTCGAGGGCGAACGCAACGCCGAGTACCGCGTCCTGCGTGCGGTGAAGAACCGCTTCGGCAGCACGAACGAGCTCGGTCTCTTCGAGATGTGCGATGTCGGACTCATCGATGTGCCCGATGTGTCAAAACTCTTTCTCTCGGAGCGCGCGATGGAGAGCGGTTCCATCATCGTGCCGACAGTGGAGGGGACACGTCCTCTTCTCGTCGAGGTGCAGGCGCTCGTCGCACCGACCCCGTATCAGCCGCCGCGGAGGACGGCAGACTCCGTGGATGTGAAACGCATCCAGCTCCTCCTTGCAGTGCTCGAGAAGCGCGTGAAGCTTCCCATCGGTTCTGCCGATGTCTATGTGAAGGTTGCGGGCGGCATCCGCCTTGACGAACCCGCTGCTGATCTTGCGCTCAGCGTTGCGATGGCATCCAGCTTTGCGAATCGTCTGCCGCGCCCCCATATGGTTGTCTGCGGTGAGGTCGGACTCTCGGGTGAGGTGCGCGCCGTCTCACAGGCGGAGTTGCGTGTCGCCGAGGCACGTCGCCTCGGATTTCGTGCCGCACTCTTGCCCTTGAAGAACTATCGACAGCTCGACGGAAAATTCAATGACATGGAACTCTTCGGTGTGGAGAGCATCAGTGACGCGCTGAAATGTGCCATGCCAAAAAATATTTAAGGATAAGCGGATTTGTTCCGATAAACAAATAGAAGAGGTGATGTGTAGATGAATGCAAATAATCTCATGGCTGTATCGACAGCAGATGGGATCTCAGCGGGGACAGGTGCGTCGAAAGGACGTGCCGGAGTCGCAGGGAATCGTGCGCAGGTAGCCTCAGGGAAGAATTTGTTCAGCGATACGTTTGGCGCACTGCAAAAGGGAACGGATGCAGGGGCGGCAAAGACAGAGACGCGCAATGCGTCCGCAAGCGCGGCACAGACGAAGGTGTCGCAGGCGGAGAACAATGCGCCGTCGCAGGACACACAGGATGTGACAGCGCAAGCGCCGAAGGCTGCCGGGCAGCAGACAGAGAAGAGTGCAGGGGGGAAAATATCATCCGTTGATGACAGTGCGACATCAGGTGCTCTTGCAGCAGCGGTCACGGCGCTCGTAAATACGGATGCGGTACTTGTGGATGCCGACATGAACGAGGGACTGGACTCCGCGCTCATGGAAATCCTTCAGCGCTATGGGCTGACGGAAGATCAGCTTGGTGAGACGAAGCTGCAGAGTGCCGTGCAGAATCTCCTGCAGCAGTTGCCGGAGGATGCGGCAAAGAGCCGTAATCTCCTCCTTGCCCTCTCGGGGCAGCCGCTTGCACAGGAGAATGTCGTTGCTCCGGGAGCCGCTGCCGCGATGAAGAACGTGGGAGATGAGGCATCGGTTCTGCGCATGGCAGCACTCGATGCGATGCTGTCCGCGCAGTTGCGTGCAGCACTGAATACGGAGACTGCACCAACGGAGGTGCAGATGACCACTGCTCAGGCAGGGGGGACTTCCACTGAAAATCCGCTGTATGCGATGTCTGCGGCAGAGCAGCAGAGCGTACAGTCGGCGACAGAGAATATGACCGCTCCGATTCTCAAGGCACAGACAGGGAATCTTCCTGCCGCGCAAGGAAAAAACGCAGCAGAACTCATCGGCGAAAATCTGATTGTGGATGAGGGCGTAGATGCCGCAAACCCGCTTACCGTGCTTGCACAACGTACCATGCGCCATGATATGATGCAGGGAGATACAGCGGGACAGGATGCACAGCAGGGGCAGCTTATGCAGAATGGGCAGCAGCCTGTACGTGCTGCGGATGTCGGTGCTGCATTTGAGATTCCGACGCGGGGGACGGAGACCACACCGCAGCCGGCACAGCCGATTGCAGCACAGACGGGACTTACGCAGGCACAGGAAGTCGTCTCTCCTGCCCCCACGCAGGAAACACAGCGTCCGCAGCCGGATTATGAGATCCCGCGTCAGATTGTGGAACAGGCGAGACTTCTGCGCACACTTACGGATACGCAGATGGTCATCCGTCTGCGTCCCGAACATCTCGGTGAGCTTACATTGCGCGTTGCAGTCGGCGCAGATGGTGCCGTACAGGCATCGTTCCACAGCGATAACGCCCATGTGCGCAATGTAATTGAGAACTCGCTCGTCCAGCTTCGGCAGGAACTGAACAATCAGGGCATCAAGATCGACCGTGTTGGCGTCTATGCAGGTCTTGCAGACGGTCAGATGCCGCAGAGTCAGGGACAGGAAGCGTGGCAGCAGAGCAGTGGCCAACAGAGTGGAGCACAGCAGGTCTACACGCACGGCGATGCCGATGACTATCTCGATGAGATCGACGGGCTTGCGCCGATCACGGCAGAGGAGACCGGCGGCAGCGTCAGAAGTGACGGCGTGGACTATCGCGTATAGCACACAGAGGAGGAAATATCGTGGCAAGTTCAAACCCACTGAATACAATCAACGTCGGCGGCGTTGTGCAGAAACTGTCGGACTATGAGGCAGCACAGAATCAGGCAAAGGCAAAAGACAAGAAGAATGACGCGCTTGGTAAGGACGCATTTCTCCAGTTGCTCGTCACGCAGATGAAGTATCAGGATCCGCTCGATCCGCAGGACAACAGTGAATATCTCTCGCAGCTTGCGCAGTTCTCCGCACTTGAGCAGATGACGAACGTCTCCAAGGGACTCGAAAATGTGTCGAAGATCGTCGACAATATCAACTCCTCCGTCCTCGTCGGTCAGCTCAGCTCCATGATCGGTCAGCCCGTACAGTGGCATACCGAAGTCAAGGGTGAGGATGGAAAGCCCGTCAAAGACAGTAACGGAAAGATTAAGACGGAGAACCACGAGGGTAAGATCATCGGCGTCAGCATCACCGACGGTCAGCCGAGTGTCATTGCCGATGTGAATGGTGAATCACATCAGGTTCAGGTTTCGCAGATTGTGCGTGTTGGTCGTCTCAAGGCAGCCCCCTGAACCAATCCAAAGAATATACGAATACCGCCGAAGAATTGCTTCGGCGGTATTATTTTGCAATAGGCAACCGGATCCGAAAATCAAAATAACCCGTGAAGGTTCCACATGGTGAATCTTCACGGGTTATTTTAGATTTGCTGCTAATTGGAGGAAGTATTTTCCTGTGTATTGTCGAAACGACGAATCAGAAATTGCTGAAAGCAGACGGCTGCGGGAGGTAGCTTGCGCTGCGTGTTCCATGCGACGCCGACGGCGCGTTTGCAGATCGGGAACGAGACAGGGATGTAGCGCAGCTCCGGATGCTCGACGCCCGCGAGTTTTGGCAGAAGACTGACGCCAAGCCCTGCCGCGACAAGCCCCGAGATCGTCGACACATCGTCTCCCTCGAACGTGATTTCGGGATGAATGCCCGCGAGATCGAAGAATTGATCGACGAGAATGCGCAGACTGTAACTGCTCTTCATCGCGACCAACGGTTCATCCTCAAGCTCGTGCAAATTGATATTCTTCCGCTCCGCAAACCGATGTCCGAGCGGTACGGTGACGAAGAGCTCTTCCGACCAGAGATAGACCCATGCGCTGTACTCTGTCGTCGGAATCGTGGAGCAGAGGCAGAGATCTGTTTCGCCTGCGGCGACTTGCAGCGCCAGTGTTGCCGAGTCCTGCTGATTAAGCTGGACGCGAATGTCAGGGTAGCTTGCGCGAAAGTCCTGCAGGATATGCGGCAGAGCATAGCTGCCGAGCGAGTGGATAAAGGAGAGGCGGAACTCTTTCGCGACTTCTGTGTGTGCGCTGCTTGCCTCCTCGCGGGCACTGTCCACCTCGCGCAGAATGCGATCCACACGGCGCAGCAGACGCTCGCCCTCCGGTGTCAGTTCGATTTCGCCCTCGTTCCGCCTGAAGAGAGGAACGTCGAGATCCTTTTCAAGCTTTGCCATTGAGCGGCTGAGCGCGGGCTGTGTTACGTCCAGCATCCGTGCTGCGCGCGTAAAGTGGCGAATGTTTGCCATAACTTGAAAGTATTTTAATTGTGCAAGTTCCATTCAATTATTCCTTTCTGTTATTCTATTATATCTGTCATAAGATGTATACACAATGAAGAAAAAGAAAAATTACATATAGTTTTTTCATATTTTCCATCACTTATAGGTATATAATATATTCGTGTACAGAGATATCAGTTTGTATAAAAATAATCACGGCGTACTGGAAGCGGTCTACAAATGGGAGAAACAGGTGGAACATGACAGTGCCGGTGTTGTCGATGAACAGAGTCTTCAAATCATCAAGCGCCATGTCCATCTGTGTGAGAATCTTCTCGATGAATGGCTCAAAGGGGAGAAGAAGGAGGACAAGTGAGGCAAAGGGATTGACGTGGGAATGATTACGTCTGCGCAATATGATGAAGGGGCGCACGGAAGGCAGCCCCTTCATTTTTTTCTTGACAACCTTCATATGTTCTGTTAATATATCCCATGTCGCAGATAACGCGAGAAGTGAATATGGAGTGGTACTCAAGAGGCTGAAGAGGACGGTTTGCTAAATCGTTAGAGTGGGTAACCGCTGCGAGAGTTCGAATCTCTCCCACTCCGCCATTTTACCCTTAGCCTTTATCGGGCTTTTTTTGTTTTAAGGAGATGCATACATGGACATGCAGGGAACACCGCCGTCCTTTATTGAGCGATATTTCAAGGTGCGGGAAAAGGGCTCATCTGTTCACACGGAACTGCTCGTCGGGTTGACGACCTTCATCGCGATGGCTTACATTCTCTTTGTCAATCCGAATATCCTTGCGGATGCGGGAATTCCGAAGGATGCAGCGATCGCCTCGACGATCTGGATTGCGGCGCTCGCATCGCTTGCGATGGGCGTCTTTGCAAACTATCCGGTCGCGCTTGCGCCCGGCATGGGACTCAACGCGTTCTTTGCCTACTACGTTTGCGGCGTCCTCGGACTGCACTGGACGGTTGCGCTCGGCGCAGTGTTCTTTTCGGGGGTGCTCTTCCTCATCCTGACGGTCGGCGGCATTCGGCAGGCGATCATCAATGCTGTGCCGCGTGACCTAAAGCTCGCGATCAGTGTCGGCATCGGACTTTTTATCGCATTCATCGGTCTCAAAGGAACGGGGCTGATCGTCGAGAACTCCGCGACGTACGTCGCGCTCGGTCATGTGACCGCGCCGACGACGCTGCTCTCACTCTTCGGGCTGCTCTTTACGGCGGCGCTGATGGCGCGCAATATCCATGGTGCCATCCTCATCGGCATCTTTGTTACGACGATTCTTGCGATGGCGTTCGGCATGACGCCTGCACCGCAGGGTTTTGGCGATATTATCAGCACCTCACTTCCGCATATGGGCGCGACGTTCGGTCAGCTGGACCTTGCGGGCGCGTGGAACTACGGTCTGGTTTCCATTATCTTTACGTTTACGGTTGTCGAGCTCTTCGATAACATGGGCACGCTGATCGGTCTCACAACGAAGGCGAAGATGGTGAAGCCCGATGGGCGCATCGAGAACATCGACAAAGCGTTGATGACGGACGCGGTCGGCACGATGGTGTCTGCGGTCTTCGGCACGTCCACGGTCACGTCCTATATTGAGAGTGCGGCGGGCATTGCTGCCGGCGGACGTACGGGGCTCACGGCGGTCGCGGCGGGTGTGCTCTTCCTCACGGCGCTGCTCTTTACGCCGCTGATCGGACTCGTGCCCGCCTTTGCGACGGCACCCGCGCTCATTCTCGTCGGCGCACTGCTCATGTCCGAGGTCGGGAAGATCGACTTCTCGGACTTTACGAATGCGCTGCCGGCATTCCTCACGATCATCATGATGCCGCTCACGTCGAGCATTGCGAACGGCTTTGCTTTCGGTTTTATCAGCTATACGGTGATGAAGCTCTTTGCGGGGCAGTATAAGAAGGTCAGCTGGATCATGTATCTGGTCTCGATCGCGTTCCTGATCAATCTGGCATTGCGCTCGTAAAGCGCGGGGAGGGCTTGCCAATGAAACAGTGGGTTGCATCCGTACTTGCGGGAGCGGTACTTCTTGCGGGACAGTTTTTTGCGGGCTGCAGTTCTGCGCCTGCCTCCGATACGGCACATACCGCAGCGGGCACGATCACGGTCAAGGTGCTGAACATCGGGCAGGGCGACTCCATTCTCATCCAGACGGGGGAGAAGACGGTGCTCGTCGATACGAGTGATGTGGACGAGCGCGACAAGCTGCGTACGGAGCTGAAAAAAGCGGATGTCAAGAAGATTGACACAATCATCCTCACGCACCCGCACGCCGACCACATCGGCGGCATGGATGTCCTGCTTGATGAGTATCCCGTCGGTATGGTCTATGACAACGGCATGCCTTCGACCTCGAAGCTTTTTCTCGGCTATGTGAAAAAGCTCAAGGAGAAGAAGATCGAGCGCAAGGGACTCGTTGCGGGTGACCGCATCGATCTCGGCGGCGGCGCCGTGTTCGAGGTGCTCGGTCCTTCGGCGGAACTCGTCAAAGAGGGCAATGTCAAGGGGTATAAGCACGATCCGAACAATGAGTCCGTGGTCGGACGGCTCGTCTTTGGCGATTTCACGATGATGCTGACAGGTGATGCGGAGAAGAAGGAAGAGCAGGCGATTCTTGCTGGAGGCTCTGCCAACGTGCAGAGCAAAATCCTAAAGTCCGGGCACCATGGCAGCAAGACATCTTCTTCGGCAGACTTTCTGCGTGCGGTGAAGCCGGAGGCGGCGCTCATCTCCTGCGGAGTAAACAACGACTATGGGCATCCGCACAAGGAAACGATGAAGAAGTACCATGCGCTGAATATTCCCATCTACGTGACGGCAGAGAATGGAACGATCACCGTGACGAGCGATGGTAAAACATACAAGATTACGCCCGAACGGGGGGAGAAACAATGATCTCTGCGTATCTGGATCGCTTTGAAGGGAAATATGCTGTTCTCCTGTTGGGCGATGCGATGGAAAAGGTAAATTTTCCACGCAGTTTTCTTCCTGCGGATATCTCCGAGGGAGACTATCTGACGATTGCGATGGAGCGTGACGCGGCAGCCACGGAGGCTGCTGAGGCTGAGGCGCTGGAACTCTTGAAGCAATAAAACGGAGGTGTTATTGGCATTGACATGGTGGAATGAATTTCGTCGGGCGAAGACGCTGCTCACCGTGGCAGCGCTTTTTGTCTGTTTTTGTACGTTTTTTTCGACCGGTACAGGCGAGGCGAAGGCGAAAGTACCTTGTCTTATGACTGTCGAAAGTCACGTGTTGGAGATCGACGGACGGGAAGCGGTACGCATTCAGATTGGCACAAACGGTACGGAGCTTTCCTATGCGATCATAGCGAATGAGCAGAATGAGCTGCGCCTTGCACTCGAAAATGTGAAGATTGATAAGAAATTCCCGTCCGTATATGTGCCGAATGGAACGCTAGCGGATAAGATCACTGTCGTGACAGAGGGAAACAGTGATGCAATTCTCACGATCGAAGCCAAGGATGCCTTTCTCCATAAGGACGCCTTTCGCATCCATACGATGCCGGGCGACGCGAATGGAAATGTGAAGGAATATCTCATCATTGACCTTTTGGCTCCACTGCCTCCTCCGCCGCCCAGTCCTGTAGAGGGGCACAGCATCGTCATCGACCCCGGTCACGGAGGCAGCGACTCGGGCGCAGTCGGCTATTCAGGCGTGCGCGAGAAGGATGTTGCCCTTGCCGTTTCCATGCGCGTGGAGGAGCTTCTGCGTGAGGCAGGTGCGCACCCCATTATGACGCGCACAGAGGACGTGGATGTTGCTCATGTGGGCAGCTCGTCGTCGCAGGAACTCCAAGCGCGCGTGGACGTAAGTCTTGCACATCCGGAGGCGGAACTCTTCCTCTCCGTGCACTGCAACTCGTTCACGAATCCCGATGCGCACGGCATGGAGACCTACTACTACCCCAAGACGGATGCGGACGAGCATTTTGCGGCGCTCCTCAACGAGGAACTTGCGGCGGAGGGCGGGCTCTACAATCGCGGTGTCAAATACGCGCGATTCTATGTTCTGCGCCATACGGAGATTCCTGCCTCCCTCGTAGAGCTCGGCTTCCTCTCGAATCCGGATGAGGAGGCTCTGCTTGCGAATGCCGACTACCGGGAGAAACTTGCACAGGCGCTTTTCCATGCCATTGAGCGCTATTTTGATCAAGGAGGAGAAGAGTAGAGATGTTGATCCGACGCAAACATACAACATACCTGCTTGCCGTACTTTCCTGCGCTGCCGTTCTTATCCTGACGGCAGGCTGCACAGATGAGCAGAAGAAGGGGGCACAGTCCGGAACAACCGTACAGACGGAGCAGGCGAAGGAGAAGGAGACACCCGCTGCACCCGTACCGAAGGAACGCAAGGTGAACGTCTACTATCCGAAGAGTGACGGGACAGGGCTCATTGCAGTCAGTCGAACGGTGAACATCGAGAAGGACGATGTGTATACAGCGGCACTGAAGTCACTCATGACCGGGACGAAGGAGAAGAATCAGACGAATGTCATTCCGAAGAAGGCAAAGCTTCGCAGTGTTACCGTGAAGGATGGTGTTGCAACCGTCGACTTCTCCAAAGCACTGCAGCAGAATTTCAGCGGCGGCTCGACGGGTGAGGAGATGCTCATCGGCTCAATCGTGAATACGCTGACGGATTTCCCCGAGGTGCAGAAGGTGCGTATCCTTATCGACGGTGCGCCCGTCGAGACACTCTCGGGGCATATGGATCTCTCGGAGCCGCTTCCGCGCATGACGGAGCTGCTGTAATAACGCGGCTTGTCATTTTGGTGTTTTTATGATACGATACAGATACAATCGCGGGCGTTATGCTCTTTGCACGTCCGCATATCGGGAAGCACGCATATGCGTTGCTTTCATAGGAAAATAGCAGGAGGTTGTTTCATACAATGAAGGTTACGGCAGAGCATGGTGAGAACCGCGAAGTCACTCTGACGATTGAAGTTGAGCAGGCGAAGCTGAAGAAGGCAACGGACGGCGCGGCAAAACGCATCTCGGGGCGTGTGAACATTCCCGGGTTCCGCAAGGGCAAGGCACCGCGCAAGATTGTTGAGAACTTTGTCGGCAAGGATGCGATTTTGCAGGAGGCGTTTGAGAGTGTTGCCCAGCAGGCATTTGAGGATGCTCTGACGGAGCAGGACATGGAGCCCGTAACGCGTCCCGAGATCGACATTGTGACGCTCGAGGAGGGCAAGGATGTCGTCTTTACGGCGAAGTTTACGCAGCGTCCTGAGGTCACGCTTGGCGACTACAAGGGGCTGACGGTGGAGAAGCCCGAGGTCACCGTGTCGGACGAGGACATCGACCGTCAGATCGACGGCATGCGCCAGCATCAGGGCACTCTCGTGGATGCGCCGGCAGACGCCGCAGTCAAGAAGGATGATTTCGTAACGCTCGACTTCGAGGGATTTGTCGACGGTGAGGCATTCGAGGGCGGCAAGGGCGAGGACTATCCGCTCCAGATTGGTTCGGGCAGCTTCATTCCGGGCTTCGAGGATCAGCTCATCGGTGCAAAGATCGGTGAGGAACGCGAGGTCAACGTCACCTTCCCCGAGGAGTATCACGCAGAGAACCTCAAGGGGAAACCTGCTACATTCAAGTGCACCGTTCGCAGCATCAAATCGCGTGAACTGCCGGAGCTGAATGACGAATTCGCGAAGAAGGCGAGCAAGTTTGAGACGCTTGCGGAGCTGCGTGAGGACATCCGCAAGAACCTGCAGGCGGGCGCGGAGCGTCAGGCAGAGAGCGACCGCCGTACGAAGGCGATCGACATGGCGACCGACAACTGCACGATGGAGATTCCGCCGGTCATGGTCGAGAACCGCATCACGGCAATGATTCAGGAGATGGCGATGCGTCTCGAACAGCAGGGAATGAGTCTCGAGCAGTATCTCCGGTACGCAGGTCTCGATATGGCGCACATCCGCGACGAGTATCGCGAGACGGCAGAGAAGAACGTCCGCACGGATCTCATGCTTGAGGAGGTTGCAAAGGCTGAAGGGATCAAGGTCGAGGGAAGGGATCTCGATCAGGAAGTCTATGCGATGGCGCTCTCCTACGGTGCAACACCGAAGCAGGTTCAAAAGATCATCAAGGAGCAGGGACGTGTCAGTGACCTTGCCGCGACCGTTCTGCGCAAGAAGACGGCGCAGTTCATCGTGGACAATATCACGGCATAAGGGATCCCCTGTGGGGAGGAACGTATGAGTTATTATGTACCAATGGTGGTGGAGAACTCGAGCCGGGGGGAGCGTGCCTATGACATTTACTCCCGCCTGCTCAAGGAACGCATCATCTTTTTGGGCGGACCGATTGACGACAGCGTAGCGAATGTCGTTGTGGCGCAGCTGCTCTTTCTCGAGTCCGAGGATCCCGACAAGGACATCCACCTCTATATCAACAGTCCGGGTGGTGTTGTGACGGCAGGGCTTGCCATCTATGACACGATGCAGTACATCAAGCCCGATGTGTCAACGATCTGCATCGGGCAGGCGGCGAGCATGGGCTCCATCCTTTTGACGGCGGGGGCTGCAGGGAAACGCTACGCACTGCCGCATGCGCGTATCATGATCCATCAGCCGCTCGGCGGTGCGCAGGGACAGTCGACCGATATCCAGATTCAGGCAAAGGAGATCCTGCGTCTGCGCGAGGTCGGCAACAATATCCTTGCACGCCATACAGGGCAGGATCCGGAGAAGATCAACGTCGACACGGAGCGTGACAACTTCATGTCAGCAGAGGAAGCCAAGGCATACGGGCTGATCGACGAGGTTGTTACCCGTCCCAAGGCTGCATCCACAGAGGATAAAGGCTGAGGAGGTGTGACGCGATGAAATTTGGAGAGGAAGACAAGGGGCAGCTCAAATGCTCGTTCTGCGGCAAGACGCAGGAGCAGGTGCGAAAGCTCGTGGCAGGGCCCGGCGTCTATATCTGTGATGAGTGCATCGAACTCTGCAATGAGATCATAGCGGAGGAGTTCAGCGATGATGTTGAAGTCGGACTCAAGGATGTTCCGAAACCGAAGGAAATTCGTCACATTCTCGATCAGTATGTCATCGGGCAGGACGAGGCAAAGAAGTCTCTGTCCGTTGCGGTCTACAACCATTACAAGCGCATCAATGTGGGGCAGGGGAAGAACGAGGATGTGGAACTGCGCAAGTCCAATATCCTCATGTTGGGTCCTACAGGAAGCGGAAAGACGCTGCTCGCTCAGACGCTTGCGCGCATCCTGAACGTTCCGTTTGCAATTGCAGACGCGACGTCCCTTACAGAGGCGGGCTATGTCGG
>ERZ772924.637-NODE-637-length-16817-cov-6.490455_pt1 | contig 16817 bp, 13 predicted proteins | sample MGYA00512116_ERZ772924 | MGnify/ENA primary metagenome ERZ772924 (study PRJEB29015, sample SAMEA2737920) | human oral metagenome | biome: human oral; feature: human-associated habitat; material: dental | place: China | collected 2134 ...
CGCTGTTTATCGGTGCGTTTTTCGGCTACCTCAACGACACCCTGCTCAACGTCGCCCTCACCCCGATCATGCACGACTTCGCCGTGGACAAAACCACCGTGCAATGGCTGACCACCGGCTTCCTGCTGGTAATGGGCGCCTTCACCCCCATCACCGCCAGCCTCATCCAGTGGGCAGAGACCCGCAAAATGGTGCTCATCACCCAGGCGACCTTCCTCGCCGGCTCGCTCATCTGCGCCTGCGCGCCGACCTTCGCCGTCCTCATCGCCGGGCGGCTGGTACAGGCCATCTCCGCCGCCTGCTTCGTACCGCTGCTGTTCAACGGCGTCCTCGCCATCTACCCGCCCCGGCGGCGCGGCACGGCAATGGGCGTCATCACCATGATGTTCACCGTCGCCCCCGCCATCGGCCCGACCATCTCCGGCCTCATCATCGACCACAGCCACTGGCGCGTCCTCTTCGCCTTCACCGCCCCGTTCATGCTGGCGGCAATGCTGCTTGTCGGCAAAACCCTCAACGAAAACCTGAGCGACATCAGCCGTCCGAAAATCGACCTGCCCTCGGCGGCGCTGTCCATCGCGGGCTTCGGCGGACTGGTCTATGCCAGCAGCAACTTCGCCCACCTCAATGCTACGACCTTTACCGCGCTCGCCCTCGGTTCATTGCTGCTCATCGCCCTCTTTGCGCGGCGCCAGCACCGCATCGACGTGCCGCTGCTCAACCTGCGCGCCTTCGGCTACGCCCAGTTCCGCTACAGCGTCATCATCCTCGCCAGCGCCGTCTTCCTCTTCCTCGGCCTCGAACTGCTACTGCCGATGTACAGCCAACAAGTGCTGCTGCTCAGCGGCACCATCACCGGCCTCATCCTGCTGCCCGCCAGCGTCGCCGAAGCCATCGCCGCGCCGCTGCTTGGCCGCCTGCTCGACCGCAAGGGCGGGCGCTTCACTGTGCTGCCCGCCACCATCCTGCTGACCGCATCACTGGCGACACTATGGCTGAACCTGCGCCTCGATACCCACCCTCTCATCCTCGCCGCCACCTTCACCCTGCTCGCCGTCGCCGGCTCCGCCTGCATCATCGGCGAAACCCACGGCCTGAACGCCCTGCCAAAAGCGCTCAACCCGCACGGCGCCGCCATCATCGCCACCCTCAACCCGATAGCGGGCGCGATGGGCGCCGCCTACTTCATCGGCGCGACCAACATCGGCGAAAAACTCAGCACCGCCGCCACGGCACAACAAACCATGCTGGGCGGCATCCGCCTCGCCGTCGGCAGCGCGCTCATCCTCGCCGCCGTCACCATCTGGCTCGCCAGCAAACTGCAACCGAACCGGGCGGAATCACCCCAACCGCAGGAGCCAAAAACATGAAAAACCTGACCACCGTACTGGCACTCTCGCTCGCCCTCTGCCTGCCCCTGCACGCGCAAGAAACGGCAACATCCATCACCCAACTGCAGGAAAAAGCCGAAGCGGGCGATGCCGAAGCCCAATACCAGCTCGGCAAAGCATATGAAACAGGGGAAGGCGTCAGCAAATACCTCAGCACCGCCCGCTATTGGTATGAAAAAGCCGCCTTACAAAAAAACATTGCCGCGCAAGAACGGCTCAAAAAAATCTATTGCCATGACTATGACAACATCACCATTGACAGCGCATTAGAGAAACTGCTGGAAGATGCCGCCGACAAGCAGGATAGCGAGGCGATTTGCGCGCTCGATAAAATAAACCCGAATTACGATGACCCCAAAAATAAAGAAAATACCCTTGGGCGGCTAAAAAAATCCGCCATGCGCGGCAACCCGAAAAGCCAATACGAACTTGGCAACCGCCATGCCAGCATAGGGGGAGGTGTCGCATACGACAAAGCAGAAGCCGTCAAATGGTGGTTGGCAGCGGCAAAACAGGGGCATATTGATGCCGCCCGAAAAATGGGCGATGCCTATCGTGACGGTTTTGGTATCGCCCCGGATCAAAAACAGGCTGATTACTGGTATGAACAATTCTTTGCCCATAGCGATAACCTGAATGCCTACGCAGAAATTGGTGTGGCATACAGCAGTGCGGAAACACCCGACTACGCACGGGCGCAATACTGGTGGCAACGGGGCGCAAAACAGGGAAATATCGCCTCCCAATATTACCTTGCCTGGCTCGACTATTGGGGAAAAAATGGCAAACGGGATTTAACGACCGCAGAAAAAACATTTACAGACACCCTGCATTACTGCCAAACCCAAGCCGATGACGCATACGGCATCTGCCCGAATGCGGCCTATTACCTTGCCCTGCTTGCCTACCCAAACGATGCACCCAATATTGCCGTTGCAAAAAAATACCTCAAAAAAGCCCTGGAAATATGCGACCGCAACATGGACGACTACCTACAGCCCACACATTGCAACGATGCCGCCTACCGCCTCGCCCTGATTACAGAAACCGAAACGGGCGGAGACGAAAAACAACGCGCTGCCGCACGACAATACCGGCAAAAAGCGGCAACATGGGGAAACCCGGACGCGCTTCGCCAACTCAAATTGCGCGCCTGGGCGGGCGATAGCGAAAGTGCCGCATACCTTGCACAACTTGATTCCGGCGAAAACGAAAAAAAAGCCTGGCTAACCATAGCGGCGCATATGGAAGAAGCCGATATTGATTGGGAAATGGCACAAGACAGCAGTATTGATAACGACGAAAAATACATCTGGCTTGCCCGTGCAATCAATGCCGGACATCCCGAAGCACGAAAAGACGCATTGGAATATGATGAAAAAGCCTTTCACCTGGGCGAAATATTTGCACAAGGAAGCGGCGTTCCTGCTGACCAGGCACAAGCAAACTACTGGCTGACCCAAGCCGTCGCCCAAAAAGGCAATAACCGCGCCTTCCGGCAATTACAACAAAACGCCCAACAAGGCGATGCCAATGCCCAATACCATCTGGCGACACTCTATTACAGTGGCATGGGCATCCCCACCCGCAGCACTTGGGAGGCCAAATACTGGCTGGAAAAAGCGGCAGAACAAGGAAATATCGAAGCACAATACCATCTCGCCCTCATCTACGAAGAAATCGGCGAATCCAAAAGCGCCGAAAAATGGATGACCCAAGCCGCCGGACAAGGCAATCTCTGGGCAGCCGCCTGGCTCAAACAACACGAAACCCGCAACTAAAGGAACCTCCATGCAAACCCTCACCCTCCCCACCCCGGACGACCTGCATATCCACCTGCGCGACGGCGCTGCCCTTGCCCGCACCGTACCCGACGCCACCGCCCAGTGTGCGCGCGCGCTCGTCATGCCCAACCTCACTCCGGCGGTGGACAGCATTGACGCCGTCACCGCCTACCGCGAACGCATCACCGCCCACATCCCGGCGGGCAAAACCTTCACCCCGCTGATGAGCCTCTATCTCAGCGACAGCCTCACCCCGGAAACCGTACTGGCGGCGAAAGCGGCGGGTGTGGTTGCCATCAAATGGTATCCGAAAGGGGCGACCACCAACTCCGCCCAGGGCGTTGCCGACCCGCAAAAACTTGACCCGATACTGGAAGCGATGCAACAGGCGGGACTGCTGCTGCTCATCCACGGCGAAGTGACCACCGACGGCGTGGACATCTTCGACCGCGAAGCCACCTTCATCGACAGCACGCTGGAGCCGCTGCGCCGCCGCTTCCCGCGCCTGCGCATCGTCCTTGAGCACATCACCACCGCACACGCCGTCGCCTACATCCAAAGCCAGCGCGACAACCTCGCCGCCACCATCACCGCGCACCACCTGCTCTACAACCGCAACGCGCTGCTCGTCGGCGGCCTCAAACCGCATTTTTACTGCCTGCCCATCCTCAAAACCGAAGCCGACCGCCTCGCGCTGCTTGCCGCCATCGCCAGCGGTGATTCCCGCTACTTCATGGGCACAGACAGCGCGCCACACCCGCGCCACGCCAAAGAAAACGCCTGCGGCTGCGCGGGCTGCTACACCGGCCACGCCACCCTGCCTTTCTACGCCGCCGCCTTCGAACAGGCGGGCGCGCTGGACAAACTCGCCGCCTTCGCCGCCCGCCACGGCGCGGATTACTACGGACTGCCCTACAACGCGGGCGAAATCACGCTGGAGCGGCGCGAACAAACCTTCCCCGCGAGCCTGCCTTACGGCGACAGCGAGCTCGTCCCCTTCCTTGCCGGCGAAACCTGGCCGTGGCGGATTGCCGGCTGATGCAGGACGACTGGAACCACAGGCTGACCGCCGCCCTCGCGCGCAGCGCCACACGGCGCATTTGGGCAAGAAGCGGGAATGGCGACTGCCGCTATTCCCTGCCCGCGGAAAAAGAGAACCTGTTGGCGCTCACGGAACTTACCATCCGTCACAAAAAACAAAGGGCAATGACCTTGCCGCCGGACATCGGGCGGCTCAAAAACCTGCGCATCCTGAGAATAGAAAAAGGTGGCATCACCGCCTTGCCGCCGGAAATCGCACAACTCGAAAATCTGCGGGAGCTCACCATAATCAGCACACCGCTGCGCACCTTGCCCGCAGAAATCAGCGCACTGCGCCAATTACAAAAACTGACGCTTGTTAACAATCCCCGTCTGCGTCAAATACCCGCTGCCATTTACACGTTGCCGCAATTACAATCCCTGTACATCAGCGGCAGCCGTCTCAAAAACATCCCTGCCGATATTGCCCGGCTGCAAAACCTGCGTCAACTCAATCTGGGTAACAATAACCTGAACGCCCTGCCGCCGGAAATCGCACAACTCGTCCACCTGCAAGAACTGGAATTGTCCGGCAACCAACTGACGTCCCTGCCCGCTACCATTACCCGGCTAACCGAACTGCGGCGTCTCGATGCAAGCGACAATGCCTTTGCCGTCTTCCCGCCGGAAATCCTGTCGCTCACCGGACTGCGGGAACTGGATGCGGGTTACAACCAAATCGGTCATATTCCGCCCGCCATTGGCCAACTCGCCGCCCTGCAAAAACTCTCACTGGAAAACAATCATCTCCGCTGCCTGCCGGCGACAATCGGTCAGCTTGACCAACTACAATCCCTGTCGCTGTACCAGAATCCCCTTGAACAACTCCCCGATACCCTTGGCGCACTGGAAAAACTGCATGACCTGCATATCGAAAACTGCCGCTTGCGCCAATTGCCCGATACCATTGGCAACCTCAAATCACTGGTGTATGTCGAATGCTCCAATAATGACTTGCAAGAATTGCCGCAATCCATCGGCAAACTAAAAAACTTGCAACGGCTGGAAACAGAATGTAACCGGCTAGAAACATTGCCGTCGTCATTGTTCGCGCTTGCCAACCTGCAAATATTGAACTTGTCCGGCAACTGCCTGCAACACCTGCCTGATGCCATCCAAAACCTGAAAAAGCTGCAAGACCTCGACCTCGCACAAAACCGCCTCGAAGAGCTGCCTGCCGCAATCGCCGCATTGCCGCAACTCGAATGGCTGAATATGAATGACAACCCGCTCAAGACATTGCCGGAAACCTTGCGTGTCCGCCAACAAAACGGCGAACTCCGCCTTTGGCTTTACGGAACGGCACTCACGCAGGCTCCAGCATAAACGCCGCGCCTTTCCCGCCAGGCGACATCACCCCGGCAGAATCCGTCCGCAGCAATCCCGCCCGCGCCGTGGCACATTCCCGTCTGCTATCATGGCCGCCCCTTTCCACCACGAGGCCGCCATGCCCCTCAAACCTTTCCTTCTCACCCTGGTACTGACCATGACCACCATCCACGCCCAAACCCCGCCCGATGTCGAAAAGCGCCCGCATACCGTCACCTCGCCGCACGGTGAGCGCCAGGACGAGTACTACTGGCTGCGCGACGACGAACGCAAAGACCCGCAGATGCTCGCCTATCTCAACGCGGAAAACGCCTACGCCGACGCCGTCCTCGCCTCGCTGCAACCCCTGGAAGACAAGCTCTACGACGAAATCGTCGCCCGCATCAAGCAGGACGACAGCTCCGTGCCCGCGCGCGACCGTGGTTACTGGTACTACACCCGCTTTGAAACCGGCAAGGACTACCCCATCCATGCCCGCCGCGCTGACCGCGTCGGGCTGGACGCCGTCAGCATCCAAACCGCGAACAACAGCGGCGACTTTAGCGGCGAAGAAATCCTGCTCAACGTCAATCAGCTCGCCGAAGGACACGACTACTACAGCGCGAGCATGGTGGACATCAGCCAGGACAACCAAAAACTGCTCTGGGCGGATGACACCAACGGCCGCCGCCAATACACCCTGCGCGTTACCGACCTTGCGAGCGGCAAACGCCTTGCCGACGAAATCCCCGGCACCAACGGCGACGCCGTCTGGGCGGACGATGGCAACACCTTCTACTACATCGAAAACGACCCCGATACCCTGCTCAGCAAGCGCGTGAAAAAACACACCCTCGGCACTGACCCGAAAACCGACCCCGTAGTGTACGAAGAAGCCGACGACAGCTTCTACCTCAGCGTCGGCCGCAGCCGCGACGAAAAATACCTCGCCATCCGCGCCAGCAGCACGGTTTCCGACGAACTGCGCTACACCCCGGCCGCCAACCCTGGCGAATTCAAAGTGTTGGCGCCGCGCGAGCGCGACCTCGAATACAGCGCCGACCACTACGGCGACCGCTGGCTGATTCGCACCAACGCCGACGGCGCCGCCAACTTCAAAATTATGACCGCCAGCGACGACGCCACCGCCCGCAGCGACTGGCAAGAATGGATTGCGCATGACCCGGCGATTTACATCGAATACTTCGAAACCTTCGCTGACTACACCGCCATCGGCGAGCGTTCCGACGGCCTCGACCGCATCCGCATCGTCAAAAAAGACGGAAGCAGCGAATACCTGAAAGCGGACGAACCCGCCTACACCATGGGCATCTCCTCCAACCCGGAGGCGGACAGCGACTGGCTGCGCTACAGCTACACCTCGCTCACCACCCCCGCCATCGTGTACGAAACCAACATCAAAACCGGCGAACGCCGCCAGCTCAAACAGCAATCCGTGCCCGGTTACGACGCCAGTAACTACACCACCGAGCGCGTCTGGGTACCGGCACGTGACGGCACCAAAATCCCCGTCTCCCTCGTTTACCGCAAAGACTTCAAGCGCGACGGCAGCGCGGCGCTCCTGCAATACGGCTACGGCAGCTACGGCATGAGCATGGATCCGGGCTTCAACAGCAACACCATCAGCCTGCTCGATCGCGGCATGGTCTATGCCATCGCCCACATCCGCGGCGGCCAGGAAATGGGGCGCGCCTGGTACGAAGACGGCAAACTGCTGCACAAAAAGAACACCTTCACCGACTTCATCGACGTCACCCGCTGGCTGGTCGCGGAAAAATACGCGGCCAAAGACCGCGTCGCCGCACTCGGTGGCAGCGCCGGCGGCCTGCTGATGGGAGCAATCAGCAACATGGCGCCACAAGACTACCGCGTCATCCTCTCGCAAGTGCCGTTCGTGGACGTCGTTACCACCATGCTCGACCCCTCGATACCGCTGACCACCAACGAATACGACGAATGGGGCAACCCGGAAACGAGCGCGGAAAGCTACGCCTACATGCTCTCCTACTCGCCCTACGACAACCTCAAGGCGCAGGCCTATCCGGCGATGTACGTCGGCACCGGCCTGTGGGACTCGCAGGTGCAATACTGGGAACCGGCGAAATACGTCGCCCGCCTGCGCGACGTCAATAGCGGCAAACACCCGGTCGTCCTGCGCACCAACATGGAAGCGGGACACGGCGGCAAATCCGGGCGCTTCCGCCGCTACCGCGAAATCGCCGAAATGTACGCTTTCATGCTGGAACAGCTCGGCGTCCAATAAGCGCCACAAAAAACGCCCCGTAAGGGGCGTTTTGTATGACCATCTCCGCCTTTCGATTCCCACTACGGGCGCTCTTTCCGAATACAGATTACGGGAACAAAAATATTGCCCTGCCACCGACAGGCTCCCTCCCCCTGTGGGGGAGGGTCGGGGTGGGGCTCATCATTCACGCCACCGATGCCAAATCGCCATTCGTGCCATTACCCTGCCGCTATCCTGTCTATAAAGCCCGCCCCGCAACTGTTGCGGATGCGGTATCATCCGTTCACCGCCGCTGCGCCTTGCACCAACACCCGCCATTGCGGGCATAAATGTCATACCCTAATTTTGAGCACACACCATGAACACAAACATTGCACAAGAGCGCCAGGCATTTGCCGACCTTTATCATGATGAGAACAAAGAAATCCTTGCCCTTATGTTTGATGACCCTTCCAATCATCCCCAAATTGGCAGGGGAGAAACCCTTTACTACACCTGTTGCACCCTGCTCGCCTGGATAGAAGACGGTGAACTGTATCTGGGAAAAGAAAATGCCGAACAGCGTTTGGTATTGGGTTGCCTCCGTTGGACGGAAGAAAGAAACTGGTATCAGGCTGCAGAAAAAAAGCCAACGCCATACCTCGTGCCGCACACCATCTACCGCCTGCGCGTCCGCCCGCATAAAACCAGATCGAACGACTTCATGCTGCTTGACGTCCTGCAAAGCGGTATTGAAAGCCCTGCACTGCGGGCAGTAGATAATGAGCATAAACGCAAATTCCCTGCCCAACACCGGGAGGATTGGGGTGGCGATACCGTCACCGTTCAGTTGCAGCAAAACGATAATGGCAAAACCCCGGCACCCGCTGCTCTCGCAACCTTGCGCAAGTTGCTCGATGCGTCAGAAGAATGGAAACGGCGCCTGCGCGGCTGGGCGTGTGATGCGCTGCTGGAGCAGGCGCAGGAGTCATATCCTGATTTGGAAGAAGACCACGGTTATCCCGTACCAGTCACCGCTGAAAGCTTCCAGCATATTCGCCCGCTGTCGATTAGTTGCGATAGTGAGGGCGGGTTCAATGTCTGGTTTGACGATGGTGGCATTTTTTGGGGATTTGCCCACAATCTCTTTTGGCGTGATTCGATCCTTGTTTATGTCAAACCTGACGGCAGCTTTGAATTTGCAGAAATTGTAAGTTGAAATATGGCGAACACCCGCAGCCCGGTCATTAATAGCCGACGTTTTTGTAGATACCATTAACACCGGTCGAGCCATAACCCCCTCCTTGCCCAGAATTTTCGGGTCAAACAGCCTACCGGACCTCAGCTGCCGTAGGGTGGGGCTTGCCCCACCGTTAAAGCCGCGTATTCCGTCATGGTGGGTCAAGACCCACCTACAATTTACATACAGGGTAGCGGGAAAGGTGTATGTATAACGCCTACCGTACCAACGGCAACAGCGTCCACAGCGCCGTCGCCATCACCAGCGTGCCGAGGAAAATGCGGCTGCTGTCGCGGGTGAACGACTGCACCAGCGTGCCGGAAAAAACGCCGAGAAGCAGCATCGCCGGGAGCGTACCCGCGCCGAAGGCGAGCATCACCAGCGCTGCGTGCAGCGGGTTGCCGCTGACCACCGCCAGCGCGAGGGCGCTGTAAATCAGGCCGCAAGGCAATAGTCCCCAGAGGAAGCCGAGCAGGAGCGCGTCGCTGCCCGTCCGCACCGGCAACAGCGACTGGACAAATCCCGCCAGCGGTTGCCACAGGCGGCTGCCGTAGCGTTCCAGGCGGCGCAGCAGGTTGATGCCCAGGGCGATTTGCAAGCCAATGGCAAACATCACCAGCGCAGCGGCGAGGCGCAGCGCCATCGCCCACGCCGGGCTGTAGTCGCGCACGCCGATGAGTGGCAGCAGGCAACCGAAGACGAGACCGAGCGTGGCGTAGCTGGCGAGCCGCCCGCCGTGATAGACCGGCAGCAGCCGCTTTTTCATGCTGCCGAGGCCGAGCGAAATGCTGATGCCGCCGCACATGGCGACGCAGTGCGCGCTGCCGGCAAGCCCGGTGGCAAAGGCAGTGAGGAGGGTGGCGGCGCTCATGACTCGCCGGATTCGCGCTGGCGGCGCTCTTCTTCGGTGTCGTCCAGCAGCGGAATCATGCCGGGCGATTCGAGGTCGTCAAACTGGCGGGTGCGCACCGCCCAATGGAAGGCGTAAACCGCCGCGGCAATGAGGACGACGGAGATGGGAATGAGCAGATAGAGGATTTGCATGGTAGCGGAAGGGATACGGATAACGGGCGCACATTATGCGGCAAATCGCGGGTAGCGGTGCGCCCTGCCCTTGCCTTGCGCGGAAATTACCGTAAAGTATGCGTCTTCCGGGAAATGCCGCGTTTCCCCCGCCATAATCCGGAAATCTTTTCCCGATTCCATTCATCGAGGTTCATCATGAAAAAGCTGCTTGTTACCACGCTGGTATTGCTCGCCATCAATGCCCAGGCGGAAAGTGTCTTCCGCCGCAGCAATGGCTCCGAGCCGAAAAGCATTGACCCGCAATTGGCGACAGAAAATGCCGGTTCGGCGATTATTTATGACAATTTCGAGGGTTTGACCACCACCAATGCCAAAGGTGAAGTCATCCCCGGCGTCGCCGAAAAATGGGAAGTTTCCGATGACGGTAAAATTTATACTTTCCATCTGCGCGACAATGCCAAATGGTCCAATGGCGAGCCGGTGACGGCGGATGATTTTGTCTATGCCTGGCAACGCGCGGTCAATCCCGCCACCGGCGGTGAATATGCCTTCATTCTTTATCCGGTGAAAAATGCCGAGGCGATTGCCAGCGGGCAGGAAAAAAATATTGAAGCGCTCGGCATCAAGGCATTGGATGGGCGCACCCTGCAAGTCGAACTGAATTATCCGACGCCGTATTTCCCCGGCCTGATGACGCATTACACCACCTATCCCGTCCCGCGCAAAACGGTCGAACAATTCGGCGACAAATGGACACGGCCAGAGCATATCGTCAGTAATGGCGCCTATCACTTGAGCGAATGGAAACCGCAGGCGAGCATTACCACAGAAAAATCGCCGACTTACTGGAATCACGACCACGTCGCCATTGACAAAGTCATCTACTATCCGATTGAGCAGGAAAGCACCGCCTTTAACCGCTATCGCGCCGGGGAAGTGGATTACGTCGAATCCCTTTCCCCGGAAAGTCTGGAAATTGCCAAAAAAGAATACGCCGACCAGTTGCACATAGAGCCCTTCCTCGCCACCTACTGGATTGGCTTTAACCTGACCAAACCGCCATTCAAGGACAATCCCAAATTGCGCGAAGCGCTGACGCTGGCGATTGACCGCACGGTGATTGTCGATAAAATCCTGAAAGCCGGGCAAATCCCCGCCTATAGCCTGGTACCGCCTTCCACCCATAACAGCGACCCCTATCAACCGGAATACAGCAAATGGGAACGCAAAGAACAAATTGCCCGCGCACAGGCACTTTATGCCGAAGCCGGATATTCCAAAGAAAAGCCGCTGAAAGTTTCCATTATTTACAACACCAGCGATGCCCACAAAAAAATCATGGTGGCAGTCGCGGCGATGTGGAAACAGGTACTCGGCGTACAAACCGAACTGAATAACCAGGAATGGAAAGTCATGCTTGCCAACATGGCACAAAAAGACGACCAGGCCTATCGTTACACCTGGAATGGCGACTATGACGATCCCTATACCTTCCTCGAAATCTTCCAGCAAAATTCCGAAATCAATTACTCCGGCTACCAGAATCCCGCCTACGATGCCCAACTGAAAGAAGCGGCGGCCACGCCCGACCTCGCCGCGCGGGCAAAACTGCTGCAAGCGGCAGAAAAAACCGTGATTGACGACTACGCCGTCGCGCCGCTGTACCACTACGTCACCGTGCGCCTGCTCAAGCCACAATTCAAAGGCTACGCAGGCAATGCCCTCGGCATCGTGCGCACCCAGGATTTACACATCGAACCATGAGAACCCCATGAAAAAAACACTGCTCCTCACCACCGCCCTCCTGCTCCTCAACGCCTGCGCTTCCCAATCCGGACAAGGCAGTTCTGCTCAAGTCTATGGCGAAATCAAAGGCGGCGTAGAAAGCAGCCACGTCCACTAAGCGGGCGGAACGGCGGGCATTGCCCACGCAGAAGATGCCGCCCCATTCCCCTAAAATCCGCATGACGAACATCGTGCCATAAAATCAAAAGGTCGTCTGAAACTTGGTTTACCCGGTTTTCAGACGACCTTTTCTATTGGACTGAAGACAAATGTTTGGACGGCAGTCATTCCCGCGCCAAACAGGAAAAGGACAAGGCTGACGGTGCGACAATGTCGTCTGAAACGGTTTGCGGACAGCACCCAGTTTCTATTCAAACCTTTTCGCCGCTACGGCTTTCAGCCCTTAATCCTGCCTGTCGGTACGGTTTCTCCCAATCAGCGGATAATCCCGCGCGTGGATTGGGCGAAGAAGTTTTTAAACACCGCCAACTCGGCTTGCGTTTCGGCGCGACGAAGGATGTCGGCTTTGGCTTCTTCAAACGGGATGCCGCGGTGGTAGATGGTTTTATACACATCTTTGACGGCGGCGATCTGCTCGGCGGTGAAGCCGTTGCGGCGCATGCCTTCGCTGTTGATGCCTGCGGGTTCGGCGCGGTAGCCTGCCGCCATAAAGTAAGGCGGTACGTCTTTGTGTACGCCTGCGGCGAAGGCGGTCATGGCGTAATCGCCGATTTGGCAGAACTGGAACACCAACGTGTAGCCGCCCAAGACGACGTAGTCGCCGATGGTAACGTGTCCGGCGAGGGAGGCGTTGTTGGCGAAGATGGTGTGGTTGCCGATGACGCAGTCGTGCGCGAGGTGGCAGTACGCCATAATCCAGTTGTCGTCGCCGACGCGGGTTTCGCCGATCCCGGTTACCGTACCGAGGTTGAAGGTGGTGAATTCGCGGATGGTGTTGCCGTTGCCGATAATCAGCTTGGTCGGCTCGTCGCGGTATTTTTTGTCCTGCGGGATTTCGCCGAGGCTGGCAAATTGGAAAATGCGGTTGTTTTCGCCGATGGTGGTGTGGCCGTTGATGACGGTATGCGGGCCGATTTCGGTGTTCGCGCCGATTTGGACGTTGGGGCCGATGACGGTGTACGCGCCGACTTTGACGCTGGAGTCGAGTTCGGCTTTGGGGTCAATGACGGCGGTCGGGTGGATGAGGGTCATGTTTTTCCTTTCCTGTCGTGTTGCCGCGAAGATGCGCGACGGCAACAGGTCGTCTGAAAACTTTCAGACGACCTTTTTCTGAACACTCAAACCACGCGTTTGGCACACATGATGATGGCTTCGACGGCGACTTGTCCGTCCACTTTGGCGACGGCGCTGAATTTGCCGATGCCGCGTTTGTTGGTCAGCAGCTCGACTTCGAAAACAAGCTGGTCGCCGGGGATGACTTGGCGTTTGAAACGGGCTTCGTCTATGCCGGCGAAGAAGAAGAATTCGTTGTCTTTGCGGCCGCCTTCGCTGAGGATGGCGAGTGTGCCGCAGGCTTGCGCCATGGCTTCGATGATGAGTACGCCGGGCATGACGGGCAGGTCGGGGAAATGGCCTTGGAACTGCGGCTCGTTCATGGTGACGTTTTTAATCGCGGTCAGGGTTTTCATGGACTCGAAGGCGGTGATGCGGTCGAGTTGCAAAAACGGGTAGCGGTGGGGAATGAGTTTTTGGATGTCTTTGGCTTCGATAGGGAGTTGTACGTCCATGTTCGTCGTATTCCTTGGTATTTCGGGGTTGGCTGGGCGGTTTCATCGCGGGCAGGCTTTAAAACGGCAGGCTTTGCCGCTTTGTCGGGATTTAAAGCGCATCCGCCATGTAAACCGATTGTGGGATTATTCGTCTTTTTCGCTGTCGCTCAGACGGTTTTCCAATGTTTTGAGGCGTTTGTTCATTTCGCTCAGGCGGTGGATGTAAACGGCGTTGCGCGCCCATTCTTTATGGGTGGACATTGGGAAGATGCCGGCGAGGTGTTTGCCGCTTTCGGTAATGCTGTGGGTCACGGACGTGCCGCCGCCGATGGTGGTTTTGTCGGCGATTTCGATGTGTCCGACCGTACCGACGCCGCCGCCGATAATGCAGTAGCTGCCGATGGTAACGCTGCCTGAGATGCCGGTTTTGGCGGCGATGACGGTGTGCGAACCGATTTTGCAGTTGTGGCCGATTTGGACTTGGTTGTCGATTTTGGTGCCGTTGCCGACGGTGGTGTCGCTCATTGCGCCGCGGTCGATGTTGGTGTTCGAGCCGATTTCTACGTCGTCACCCAGCGTTACCGCGCCGGTTTGCGGGATTTTAAACCATGAATCGCCGGCAAAGGCGAGTCCGAATCCGTCCGCGCCGATGACTGCGCCGCTGTGGATTTCGACGCGGTTGCCCAGTGTGCAGCCGTAATAAACGACCGCGTTGGGATGCAGAACGACTTCGCCGCCCAGTTTGCAATCGTGTTGGACAACAGCGTTTGCCAAGATGCGGCAGCCTTCGCCGAGTACGGTGTTCGCGCCGATGTAGGCGTTTGCACCGATTTCGCAACTGGCGGGAACGGTCGCGCTCTCTTCGACGACGGCGGTCGGATGGATGCCGCCGCACGCTTTGACGACGGGTGAAAACAGACGGGCGACTTTGGCGAAATAGAGATAGGGGTCGTCGGCGACAATCAGGTTGCGCCCTTCAAATTCGTCCACTGCTTTGGCAGAAACGATGACCGCACCCGCGCTGCTGTCGTGGACTTCGGCTTTGTATTTCGGATTGGCGAGGAAGCTGATGTGTTCCGCCTGCGCGTCTGCGAGCGGGCGCACGGCGGCGACGGAAATGTCCTTGCCGCGCCATTCGCCGCCAAGCTGCGCTGTGATTTGGGACAGGGTGTAGGTTTTTGAAGTCATGATGTTTCGTAAGCTTTGGGATGAGGTCGTCTGAAAGGGACGGCGGGAGCAGTCGGACAGAACGGTTTGCCTAAAACGTATGCCGGCAGGAGTGATAAGACAAGTAATTATATCGTTTATTGGATTTTCAGACGACCCTTCGAGTGAAAGAGGTCGTCTGAAAACAGGTTTGCTGTATCTCGTTCAGCCTTCCGATTAACGTGTATTCAGGGCTTTAATCACGCTGTCGGTAATGTCGTAACGCGCGTTGACGTAAATCACGTCCTGCAAAATGACATCGTAGCCTTCGCGTTTGGCAAGATCGACGATAATGCGGTTGGCGTTTTGCTGGAGGGCGGCAAATTCTTCGTTGCGGCGCAGGTTGTAGTCTTCTGCCAGCTCCGCCTGTTTCTTGCGGAACTGCTGAACCAGCTCGCCCCAGCGTTTTGCCGCAGCTTCACGCTCTTTGCCCTGCAATTTGCCTTCGGACAGGGATTTTTCGAGCTTTTCACCTTCTTGCTGCAATTTCTGCAAAGCGTCCTGACGGCTGCGGAATTCTTTTTCCAAGGTCATCTGAATGCGTTGCGCCTGCTTGGACTCAAGATAAACGCGCTCGGTATTGATAAAGCCGATTTTCTGTACGGCTTCCGCCGCCACAGCTTGGTTCATCAACCCGAAGCCCAATAAAGCCGCGCCGCCGAGGCGGAAGGCGTTGGCAATGATGTTCATCTGGATTTCCTTGATTTTGTATCCCGCCAATCAGCGGGATATCGGTTTGTTTTTAAAAAGAGGCAGAACGCCCTGCCCCTTTTCCTTCAGGTCGTCTGAAAATGTTTATCTACATAGAGATTTCGATTTTCAGACGACCTTGTTCTGCCTACGTCAGAATGTGGTACCCAATTGGAACTGGAAGCGTTGGATTTCGTCGCTGTCTTTTTTCTTAATCGGGTAGGCGTAGCTGAACTTCATCGGACCCAGCGGCGAGAGCCAGGTTACTGCCGCACCGGCGGAGTAGCGCAACTCTTCCTTGAAGGTCGATTTGTGGGTCTTGCCTAAGCCGTATGGGTTTTGAGCGGCATTGTTGGTGTAGTAGGTATTGCTGCTGCTGTCGTTATACGTTTTGCCGTCCCATACACTGCCCGCGTCGGCAAACAGACTCAGACGGACGGAGCGGGAGTCTTTGATGCCCGGCATCGGGAACAGCAACTCGGCGGAAACGTTGGCTTTTTTGTTGCCGCCGTAGCTGATTTTCTCGCCGTATTCGTCATAAACTTTCGGACCCAGCGTGCCGCTCTCGTAACCGCGTACGGAGCCTAAGCCGCCGCCGTAGAAGTTTTCAAAGAACGGCATGGTTTTGGTTTTGCCGTAACCGTTGCCGACGCCGACTTCGCCGCCGAGCATCAGGGTGAAGTCTTTGGTCAGCGGGAAGAACCAAGTTTGGTTATGGGTCAGCGTGTAGTATTGCAGGTCGCTGCCCGGCAGGGCGATTTCGCCGTTGATGCCGGTCATGTAACCGCGGGTCGGCCACAATGCGCTGTCGGTTTTATTGCGTCCCCAACCGATCGTACCTTTGTACAGCCAGCCTTTGAAGCTGCCCACGCCGTCCGTGCCTTTACCATATTGGTTGATAAAGTCGGCATAACGTTTAGGCGCGCCTTTGTAGGTATTCACGGTCAGGTGTTCCGCCGCCAGACCCAAATTGACGCGGTCGTATTCGGTAACGGGGATGCCCATGCGCACGCCCGCGCCTGCGGTGGTGGTTTTATATTGTTTCGCGCTGGAAGAGGCTTTACGCGGATCGTAAGACTTGCCGTAAATATCGTAACCGAGGCTGACGCCGTCGGGTGTGAAATACGGATCGGTAAACGACAACGAGCCGTTCAGCGTGGTTTTGCTTCGTGAAGCGCGCAGGGAAACGGATTTACCCGTACCGAACAGGTTGTCTTGGGAAACGCCTACGGACATGACCAAGCCGGTATCCTGAACCCAGCCCGCGCTCATATCCAGCGAACCGGTAGAACGCTCGTTCACGCTCATGTTCAAATCGACTTGGTCGGGCGT
>ERZ772924.645-NODE-645-length-16701-cov-2.563078_pt1 | contig 16701 bp, 15 predicted proteins | sample MGYA00512116_ERZ772924 | MGnify/ENA primary metagenome ERZ772924 (study PRJEB29015, sample SAMEA2737920) | human oral metagenome | biome: human oral; feature: human-associated habitat; material: dental | place: China | collected 2134 ...
CCTCAGCATCTGCTTGGCTGAGTAGATTTCGCTCAAGGTCCAGTCCATAGACACACTGCGCCACGTAGCCATAGCGCACACCGGTCGTTATCTTGACAGTGCCGCTGTCCGGAGCCAGCTGACCGATAATAATTCGCAGCAAGGTCGTCTTGCCTGTTCCGTTGTTGCCAATGATTCTGACTCGCCCACCCGTTCGCACGGTAAAACTAATCTCTCGAAATAGGCTCTTCCGGTAACTCTTAGTCAAGCCGTCTACCGCTAAAATCCGGCGGTCGCCCAGCTGTTCAGCAGTAAAGTTAGCCCGATAGGCCTTACGTACGGTCGGCCTCTCGACACCGGCCAGCTGATCCAGCCTGGTCTTGACAGCTCGAATTTCCTTGCCGGCTCTACTTTGCTTTCCGCTCTTAGCATTTTTGAAAGCACCTTTATCTTCATGTTTCAGCTTATCGAAGTGGCTATTATCAGCACTATGCGCCCGTGACTTAGCCGCCATCATACGTTTATTCAAGCGTTTACGCTCCAGTTTTGCTTTAGCGTATTCTCCCCACTGCTCCGTTTCAGCCTGTTTGATCCGCTCTTGATAGTCGCCGTAGTTGCCTCCATACAGTTTAGCTTTGCCGGCCTTGATCACCACCAGGCTGCTAGCTACAGCGTCAATGAAACGCCGATCGTGACTAACTATTATTGCCAGGCCGTTAAACCGTCGTAGTTCGTCTACTAGCCATTGCCTCGCCCGAGCATCCAGATTATTGGTCGGCTCGTCCAGCAGTAAACAATCGTAGTGAGCCTCAAACAGCTCCCTTAGCTTAGCTCGGACGGCTTCCCCACCCGACAGGGTATCGTCATGATGATCTTGTGGCAGACAGCCTACCCGTCCCGTCAACCGGATTGAACCATCGTCCGGAGTCAATTGACCGGCAATCAAACGTAGCAAGGTCGTCTTGCCTGTTCCATTATCACCGATGATGGCTACTAGCCCCCGGCTGGGTAGATTCAAGCTGAGTCGATCAAGTATCGTCTCGCTACCATAAGAAAAAGATAAGTTAGAGATTTTAAGCATAGAACACCTTTCACAGATTAAACTAATTACCCCCTAGTTGAGTGTTCTATAATTTCATACCTAGCATTATACCATACGCCGATGCCGCTCAGCTTAAGCGGTCCGGCACCCATAGATTGAACCGACCGGGCTTGGCCATAAAAAATAGCAGCCTCTTCTGAGGCTACTATTTTTACGCTAAAGATCTTTACCGATCTACTAGGCTTCAGCTGCAGTGTTGGGAGCTGCCGGCACAGGTGACTTGCCTTTATTCTTATTGACAGTCGGTCGAGCCGGTTGACCTGGCTGAGCGGGGTTGCCCGGAGTACCGGGATTACCCGGCTGAGCGGGGTTGCCGCCGCCGGCAATCTTCCTGTAGGTTACTACTACGGTCTTGTCGCTGTCCATGGCTATATTTAGGGTATCACCGGTCACATTAGCCACCGAGCCGTTGACCGTCACTTTGTCGATCTCATAGCCGGATTCCGGTGTGAAGACAACGGCCTCCATGCTACCTGCCGCAATATTCGTCTTGCTGGGCGAGATCGTACCGTGACCACCGCTAACGCTGGTATTTAGGCTATATGTGGTCGGAAGCGGCGTACCGGACTTAAACATAGCCCTAACGTTAACCGGTTTGGCCGGCATGATGAAGGTAGTAACCGGGCTGGTCTTACTGGCTAGATCGCTAAGATTAATACCTTCCAATACAGTCCAGGCATCAAACACCTGACCGGCCGGTGCAGGATCAGCCACAAGCTGAATGGTCTGACCGGCCGCTGCAGCTACCACGCTGGTGCCACCAAGCTTGGCGGTACCATTAGTCACATGAATGGGGTATGTGGTATCCGCTTTCGCCGGTTGCGAAAGTGTCGAGACTACGCCGAGCATCATCGCAGGCACCAACACTAGCGCCAGTAGCAGAGTCGCCAGTCTGCTTCGCTTCCTCGTACATGTTATTTTCATTTTTCCTCCTTTAATCAGATATCAATCCGAGTCCTAATCAGACCCCGGATCTTAAACTTATCTCAAGTCGTAGTCAAATGTGTTAGCTATAGCTTAATCCGGCTACCCCCTTTACTCCTTATAACCCAAAAACAGGCACTAGCCCCGTTTACTCCAGTATAGCATAAAAGCTAACACCCTAGCTGAGCTCGGCATCAGTAGTTGACAGATGAAATATTCGTTCGACATTACCAGCCACTACTTCTGTCAGTTGCGCCAGGGACATACCTCGCACTTCAGCCAATCGCTCGGCAATCTGTCGGATGTATTTCGGTTGATTCGTCTTACCCCGATAAGGTACGGGCGCCAGATAAGGTGAATCGGTCTCTAGCACCACTCGATCAAGCGGAACGGTCCGATACACCTCCGCCAAGGTCGGGTCACGGTTAAAGGTGATAATACCGTTAACGCCGATACTCAAGTCACGCTTAAGCACCTGCTCGAGGTTGGCTTGACTGTCGGTAAAGGAATGCACCACTCCACTGACACTATGCGGAAAATTACTAAGTAGTGCCCAAAAATCAGCAAAGGCATCGCCGTAGTCACCGGATCGAACATGAAGCGACAGCGGCAAAGCATTGTCGAGCGACAACTGGATCAATGCTTCAAGAGCCTCCAATTGCTTGGCAGGTGGGACGGTGTCATAACAATAATCCAGCCCGACCTCGCCCACCGCCGCAATCACCCGCCTACTAGTGTCAATTAGTGTCTGCAACCGATCAATATCGCTAGGGCGAAAGTCGCCCGCCTGATGAGGATAAATCCCCACACCGGCTCTGAGTATCAGCCCCTCGGGCTGACCTTGCTCCAGTGCATAGCGAACCGCCAGTTCACTATCCGCCGGGTCGCACCCCATGGTAATGATCCGACTAACGCCACTATCTAAAGCAGACGTCAGCACTTCGCTCGGACCCAGTGGGTAATCCGAACTATGGATATGACAGTGCGTATCCGCCGAACATCCGGCCCTAGTCATGCTTAGCCGATTCACTGTGAAGATACTTTTTGGGAAAGATAATCGGCGTAGTCTCCGGCACGCCATCACCCCCGACTGCCTGATGGAGCTGCTGAGCGGTATCAGGTAGGAAAGGTGATAGATACTTGGCTACCAGCAGTAGCCCGTTAACCAATGTCGAGAATACTTGATCTAGTCGAGCCTGCCTCTCTGACTTATCTTCCAGCTTTGCCACCTGCCAGGGCGCCGAACGTTCAATGTATTGGTTTAGCTCATGGACATACTCCATGATAGCCAGCACGGCATCATGCAGGTTAAGTCCATCCATCGCCACCTTATAGTTACCCAGCAGGGTCTCCGCCTGGTCTTTCAGCTCATTATCATCGCTGACAAAGCTTAGATTACCGCCGAAGTACTTGCGGATCATGGCGATCACCCTGGCCAGCAGATTACCCAAGTCGTTGGCCAGCTCGCCGTTATAGGCTGACTCAAACTTATCCCAGCTAAAGTTGCCATCCTCAAACGTTGGCACATGCGCCGTAAAATAGTAGCGAAAGGCGTCAACACCATAGTCGTCAATGATTTCCAGCGGGCTGATCACATTGCCAATTGACTTACTCATTTTGCTACCATTGACATTGATAAAGCCGTGTACCATCAGTTTCTCCGGCAAAGGCAAGCCTAGTGCCAAAAGCATAGCCGGCCAGATAATCGCATGGAAGCGCAGGATATCCTTACCAACGATCTCGACCTGAGCCGGCCAATAGTCATCATGCCACTTCTCATCCGGATATCCCAGCACCGTTAGGTAATTAGATAAAGCATCAACCCAGACATACATCACTTGCGATGGATCACCGGGTACCGCCACTCCCCAGCTTAATTTGTCGGCAGGTCGTGAGATAGAGACATCCTGCGCCCCATCTTTTAATAGCTCCAGGAGTTCTTTGCCCCGAAACTCCGGCACAACAGCCGCCTTAATGAACTCTCTAAGCTGATCGGTAAACTTAGATACCGCCAGGTAATAATTATCTTCACTCAGCTTTTCGTATGGCTTACTGTGATCAGGACAAATAAAATCATGTTCTCGAGCCTCACTCTCAGTCACAAAAGCCTCACAGCCGGCACAGTACCAGCCCTGATAAGTCGATTTATAGATCACCCCCGCCTGATCCAGCCGACGCCAGATAGCCTGAACTCGCTTGACATGGAGCGGGTCGGAGGTGCGAATGTTAACAATATTCTGAGTGGCAAAATCCTGCTTGGCCAGCTCCGCTCCGATCTGACTAAGCGGTGCGCCGAAGTTCAGCTCAAGCGCCTGACGCATTCGCTGAAACTCAGGCTGAAGCTGATCAACCAGCTGTTGAGGCGTCTGCCCGCTCGCTGCCGCCTTCTGCTCAATCTTAGTGCCGTGCTCATCCGTCCCGATGGATAGCTTTGCCTGCTTACCTCTGAGCAACTGGTAGCGTAACAAGATATCGCCGTATAAGTAATCAATCGCCGTGCCGATATGCGGCGCCGCATTAGCGTAAGGAATCGCTGTCGTTAGATAATACTTGGTCATATTTTCATTATACTATTTAGCCACCTTGGTCAAGCGTTGCCAATCAGCAATACTTAGCTCCTGGGCTCGTCGGTTGGGGTCGATATCAGCCAGCTGCAAAAGCCTTGCCGTTTCCGCCTTGGTAGTGCGCAGTCCTAGCGCCAGACTGGAGAGAAGTTTCTTGCGCCTCTGGCAAAAGCCCGCCCGACAAACGGTAAAGAACCGCTCAAGCTCGGCTGCCGGGATCAACGGATCGGAGCGACGATGCATGATGACCACCTGCGAATCGACCTTGGGTGCCGGATCAAACAGCTCGGCCGGCACCTTGATGCCCAGCTCTACCCGGGCGAAGAGTTGCACTGAGATAGCTAAAAGTGACAGCTGTCCCGGTGTAGCCGCCAGTCGCTGAGCTACTTCTCGTTGCACTAATATCACCGCTAAGCTGGGTTGATTGGCGCTAGCCCACAGCTTCTCCATGATCTTTGAGGTAAGGTAGTAAGGAATATTTGCTACCACTTTGTAATTCGCCGGCAAAGCCTCCAGGTCGTAGTCCATGATGTCCGCCCTTACCGACTCCAGATTCGCCGGTTGACTACCCATTAGCCCTGCTACTCGACTCTCCAGTTGCTCCGCCAGAACACGGTCATACTCAACCGCCACCACCCGTCCGGCTCGTCGGCACAACTGAGCCGTCAGCGCCCCCAGACCCGGACCAATCTCCAGTACCGTATCCCGGCCGGTTAGTTCCCCGTAGCCGGCAATGGTCGACAATATCGACCGGTCGCACAGGAAGTTCTGCCCCAGTTCTTTCTTCGCTCGGATCACATTGATCACCCTAGTACGAATGGTACTTCAGCCAATGAGCGTAAGCACCCTGGATTCCGCCGTAACGACGATCACAATACTGCTTGAACCAACGCAGCTGAGTGATCGGGTTAGTCGCCCAGTCGGCACCAACCGACCCCATCTTGCTGCCCGGTAAGGCCTGTGGTAGACCATATGCCCCACCCATACCCTTCGCCGTCACTCGCCAGCCCGATTCGTGACTGATGATGTAATTTACCGCACCATAGTCGCTCTCAGCAATACCTGCCATCGCCATCCAGTCGGTATGACTACCCGGCGGTAGCTCTACTTTCGTCCCCTTGATCTCGACTTGGGCTATCGGCGCCTCAGTGATCACTTCAGAGATCTTCTGACGAGCCACTTCGACACCATTTTGCATGTTGACTTGGTAGATAACCGTTTTCTTACCGAGGTGACCGGCTGTCTGAACCTCATGATAGCCCAGCTTCTTACCGGCATCTTCAATCACTTTAGTCTCAAAGGGGACGACCTCTACCTGGTCAACTGTTTGCACCCCATTGCGCCAGACTTGCAGATCCATACCATCACTCACCCCGGTCTGCTGCGGTAGCGACATGGTGTCGCTGGCACCCAGCTTAATATTTGCCTCCTTTAGCATACCAGCGATGGTCTTCTGCTGAGTTCTCAGAGTTAGCCGCTGTCCGTACAGCCTCAGATTAACTGTCTTTGCCCTGGTGATCTCAACCACCTGGCCAATACCACCCGAATCAAGAAAGCTGTCGATCGGCGTAGTCTGAGCTATGTCATGCGACCTAAGCTTGACGCCGGCCTGTTCCGACACCTTATTGATGTCGGTTTCAGCAGTCATAACCCTAGTTCTCACCGACTTCTCGTCGACAATAGTAACAGGGCGAGCCCGCTTAATGTTAATGATATTGGAGTCCCGTGATAACTGGCTACTCAGCGACGGACTGACCTGATCATGTCGCCCCACCCGGATCTTAGCATCGGCCAGAGCCTGTTTCACCGTGCGACTCTTAGTGATAATAGTCTTCTCTAACTCGTGATCGTAGATAGTCACCAGCCGACTGGAGCTATCTACTCGGTCATTGGTTGCCCGCACCAGCCCGGTAAAGCTAGCTGATACCAGTGCGATGGTCATCACCAGAGCCAGCACCAGCCATCTAGTATGGATTCGTCGCATGACACTAATCACACCACGTAACTTGAATATCATATCCGCTTGTAATTATATCACACCGTCAAAATGTCGGTTCATTAAGCCGGTCTACCGCTAGCCGTCCGCTCGGCTAAGTGGGGCAAAGGCAACATTGAGCTTACGGGTCTTACCGTCATCAAAATAAACCTCCACCACTTGCCCATCAACTGAGGTTACTTGACCCGAACCAAAGATTTGGTGCCGCACTCGGTCACCAAGACTAAGCTCTACCGGGTCCGGTTCATAGTGCGGTTCACTTGCCTGACTGCCGTACTTAGTGGCATGCTGCACCGATGGTCCTTGCCGGTAATTTACCCACCCCTGATAGTCACCCACCTCATCCACACCGGATTCGTCGCCCGACACCATATCGCTCACGTCTTGCACGAAAGGCGACGGCAGGCTGTAATGAGTCTCGCCTCTGAGCATCCGACGCCGAGCGTAAGATAGCACCAGCTTCTCTTGCGCTCTGGTCATACCGACATAGCAAAGCCGTCTCTCCTCCTCTGCTGCCGCCGGCTCCAGCGAGGAACGAGCACTGGGAAATAAGCCGTCCTCCATGCCCACCATAAAGACCACCGGGTACTCCAGGCCTTTAGCGGCGTGTAAGGTCATGAGAGTGACAGCGTCATCGTCATTAACGGCGTCAGCCCCACTCACCAATGCCACTTCCTCTAAAAAGCTCGCCAGATCGCCATATTCCTTAGCCATTGAGATCAGCTCGTCGACGTTCCGACGACGCTCTTCACCTCGCTCCGTACCATCATCCAGGTAGCCACCGTAGTCAAAGCGCCGCATGATTCCCTCTATGATCCGGTCAGGTGACTCAGTGCCGGATAGCTTGTTTACCTCTGAAAGTGCCCGACCCAACTGACTCAAAGTCTTTCTAGCTCTAGAGGTAAGCTCGGCACAATCGTCCGCCCGCACTAAGGCATCAAGCACATTTAGCCCACTGCCACTCTGCCAAGCCAAAAACTTAGTTACCGAGACTTCGCCCAGGCCTCGCTTTGGTACATTAACGATCCGGCGAAAGCTGATAGTGTCACTAGGCTGATAAATTAGCTTTAGATAAGCAATTAGATCTTTTATCTCCGCCCGGTCGTAAAAGCGTTGCCCACCGATCAGCCGATAACGCAGACTGTTGCGAGTAAACATCTGTTCAAATACTCGTGACTGGGCGTTCGTCCGATAAAGCACGGCGCAATCTCGAAGTCGATGGCTGCCACCGGCAACCATTGCCCATATCTGATTAGCTACTCGCTCCGCTTCGTCAAACTCATTACCGGCGACTATTAGCTCGACCGGCTCTCCGCCTCGATTATCCGTCCACAATTTTTTATCGCTACGTTTAGTATTCTTGCTAATCACCCGGTACGCCACCTCAAGGATCTCTTCAGTCGAACGATAGTTCTGTTCTAGCTTGATCTGTCTCGCTCCAGGAAAATCTCGCTCAAAGTTAAGAATATTAGTATAGTCCGCCCCCCGCCAACTATAGATTGACTGCCAATCATCACCGACTACACAGATATTGCGCCGGTCGTTCAGCAGGAGCTTAACCAGCCGATACTGTGCCTTGTTGGTGTCTTGATACTCATCGATCAGAATATAACGAAATTGCTCTTGATATTTGCGCCGCACCTCTGATGATTTCTCAAGAAGTTGAACTGCATCAAGCAGCAGGTCGTCAAAGTCAAGCGCCACATTCTCCCGCAGTCGCCTTTCGTAACGGTCGTACACCTCTGCGGCAGTCTGTTGTAGGCTGGACTGAGTAGCCTGGCGTCGATACTGCTCAGGCGACAAACAGGCATTCTTAGCCTTGGAAATGTAGCCGACAATTGACCGAGGGCTAAACTGCTGCTCGGCTACACCCAGCTCCTTCATGACCGACTTAACTAGCGACAACCTGTCGGCTTCGTCGAAGATGACGAAATTGCGAGCAATATCAATCTGATCGCCGTCTTGTCGCAATAAGCGAACGGCGATGGAGTGAAAGGTGCCCATCCAGGGCATGAAACTTCGGTTATCCGCCACACCTAGCAAGCGGGCAAGTCGCCCTCGCATCTCATTGGCTGCCTTATTGGTAAAAGTAACCGCCAATATCTCGGCAGGCTGAGCCAGTTCACCGGCAATTATGTAGGCAATGCGATGGATCAGCGCCTTGGTCTTACCTGACCCTGCCCCGGCCTGGATTAAAAGTGGACCCTCGGTAGTCTCGACCGCCAGCCTCTGCTCCGGATTTAGACCATCTAAGATATGCCTCTCGTCTACTGATGTCATTAGCTATATTTTATCACGCTAGAGTCGGTGTCGCCGACCACAGCTATGCCTACAGACCTAGCCGCAAGATAGCCACAGCGATCAACCCGCCAATGATAACTACCGCTATCGCCAGTAGCACCCGGCTAATGATCTGCTTCTTGCGCTGCGAGGAGAGTGGCGGTAAAGTCTGGTCAAGCTCGTCATCATCAAACAAGTCATCATCCGCCGGTCGGACATTAGTAGGAGTAGGTCTCTTGATGGAATCATTGCCTAAGGGACGCTTGTTAACCCTGACATCAGGCAGGAAGGTCGGTGCTCGACGGCTTGACGCCGCGGCTGAGGCGCTACCGACAGCTGAACGCCCGGTAGAAATAGATCTATTAGGGGATGCCGAAGGCTTAGGTGATAACGCCGTAGCCGGTCGCACCGGAGCTGATTTAGCCGGGGTCGATATACTCCTCACTGCGTGGTCGTTGCGGCTGGAATTACCCGTGACTACAGGTCGCCGACCGGCTCTGACTGCCGGCTCGCTATGACTGCTATTAGCATTGGTCTGCCCCACCTCTCGTTTAGTCGGCGGAACGACCGGTCGTCTCGGCGTCACTGGCTTAGTTGCTATTGACCTAGCCGGTATTGACCCGGCTGACGGCGACCGCCGCAAAGCAGTCCGCCCGGACGACCGCTGCGGCTCACCATCAAACATTACATTGACCTTGCCGGGGTGTTTTCTAGGCATGGACGACTTAGCTGTTACTCGATCACTCATTAGCTCAGCCTTGGTCTGACGTTCAGTGGCATAATTAGGCTTATTCTTGACCGTGGCATCACTTGACGGCAAAGCCATATCCATGAAGCGCCCTCTACCGACCTTTGGTTTATTAGCTCCGGAAGTAGCTGCAGCTCTCATAGGTACTTCGGGTGGTAGGGCCGTTACTCGCCTAACCCCCTCAGCGCTCCTAGTCGAAAGATTGCGAGCCGATACGACACCCATCGGTGACTTGCTCTTAGCAAGAGTGGCCGGCATCGCAGCATCTCGTACCACTACCCTAGTCGGTTTCACCACCGGCTGACCTAGCCGGGCAGTCACTCCATCAATTGGTCTCTTGCCGGCAACAGTCCGCACTTTCACTCCGATCGGCTGACCATTAACCCCGCCGAGAGAGCTGCTTGTCCGACCAATAATCTTTGGTCTACCCGGAATCAGATCGTTCACGCTCGTTGACTTTCCTTTACTATAGCCGCAGCATCGTTGACCATGCCGGCGAACTCAGTAGCAATCAGGCTTGACCGACCAACCAGCAAGCCATCGACTCCCGCCAGTTGCAAAATCTGCTTAGCACTACCGGCGTTGACGCTGCCGCCATAAAGAATCGGCACATTCATCGCCGCTGCTCGACCAAACATATGCTCAATCTGGGTCCGCACAATCTTGACCGACTCAGTGATCTGCTGATCAACCGCCGGAGCACTACTGCCTATCGCCCAGATTGGCTCATAGGCTACTACGATCTGATCCAAGTCGCCCGAGTCAATATTCATTAACCCTGAGGCAACTTGATCACATAAGGCATGCTCGTAACAATTCATCTCCCGCTCTTCCTCATCTTCACCCACACAGAGCACAGGCCTGATACCATTGCGAATAGCCGCCTGTACCTTAAATCGGACATCCCGATCATCCTCGTCGAAGATATAACGTCGTTCGCTGTGACCGACCAAGACGTACTGTGCCAGCCCCCTCAGCTGACTCGCCGATACTTCACCGGTAAAAGCACCTTCGTCTCGCCAATAGCAATCTTGCGCCCCCAGCTTCATCTGACGGTGATTGATTTGGAGCGATACCGGCTCTAGCGACAGAAAGCCGGGGCAAATCACGGTCTCGACATTACGCCGCACCGGCAACGTTTGCGACAGCTTCGTCACAAACAACGACGACTCGTGGACGTTTAGATTCATCTTCCAGTTGCCAATGATGTACTTCTTCATGCCCGCTCCATTCTGTTAGCTATTTTATCATACCTACAATCTAGCGTCGCATCAGCGCTGAAATGCCGGGCAGATCTTCGCCTGCCATTAACGCCAAGCTAGCCCCACCACCGGTTGATACGTGGCTAAAGCTACCACCCTTCAAGGCATCCCAGCCTCTGACAAAATTAGCCGTATCACCTCCACCGATCACACTAACTATCTGAGGATTCTTAGCCAGGGTTAGAGCTAGTCGTGCCGATCCCCGAGAGAAATTGACTGCCTCAGCCATACCCAGTGTACCGTTCCAGATGACAGTACCACTACTTGCTGCCACCCGCTCGACCAGCCGGATAGTCTGTTCACCGATGTCATATATCTTGGCTGGAGCTCGGACGGCATCCAAGCCACACTCTACCCGCTCACCCTTTAGCTCACCACTCTCCGAGACAGCCACGTCGCAAGGTAAGATGAGATGATCCGCCAGCTCGTCACCATACCGGCGCTGAGCATCCGCCAAGATTTGCTGCACCAGCTGATCTGCCGCCTCATCAACCAAGCTATCACCGACATCATGCCCGTCGTACTTGATGAAATTATTAGCCAGCGCCCCACCGATCACCACATTATCGGCAATCTGAATGAACTTACGAGCTAGGGGCATCTTGTCGTGTATCTTTGCTCCACCCAGTATCGCCGTTAGCGGTCGATTCGGCTCGTCGGTGGCCCGTTTAATTGCTAGATACTCTTGCTCAACCAATAGCCCTGCCACAGCCGGCAAACACTGTGTGATCGCCACCGTCGAAGCATGACTACGATGAACCACCCCAAAACCATCTTGGACGAATAGCTCCGCCCGGCTCTGTTTCGCCAGTTGCTGAGCAAACTTGGCGTCATTCTCCTTCTCAGCCGGCTGAAAACGCAGGTTCTCCAGCATGACGATATCACCGGGCTTCATCGACCGGGTTAGCTGTGCCACCCGGTCACCCACCGTCTCGCCGATGAACCGAACGGGGTGACCTAACAGCTTAGCCAACCGCTTAGCCGCCGGAGCAAGGCTATACTTCGTATCTTGCTCTGACTTTGGTCGCCCCAGATGAGCAATGACGACGATACTGGCATCTCGTTCCAGCAAATAGCGCAGGGTGGGCAAAGAGGCAACCAGACGATAATCGTCAGCAATAGAGCCATCATCTCGAAGCGGTACATTATAGTCGGCTCTCAGTAAGATCCGCTTGCCCCGTACATCGACATCTTTAACCGTCCGATATGGAAAAGTTACTGCCATCACCCCCCCTTTTTTCTTATCTACTTAGATCCAGCAATCGCACTCCATCAGACGTCGCCAGCACCACCTTCGCCTTAGTATCACCAAAGAAGTTAGTAGTCATCAGGTCATTTAGTAGTGTATCGACTTTACCATCCGGGCTGGTAAAAGCACGTACTCCGTAGAGTAGACTGAGACGATTCGCCATTCTGTCGGTTGGCACCACCGGCAAGATCGGCATGATCGGTCGCTGGATAGAGATGCTCCTAGTCAGAGAGCTGCCGTTTGACTCGACGATGATGGCATCAGCCTCGACTTCGTCCGCCATCACTACGGCGGCATCAGCGATCGCCCCGCTCTTTTCGTCTACCGGGTTGCGACTATAGAGGTCGTAGACGCCGATATGTTGCTGAGCATAGCGCAGCGTCTTTGCCATGATAGAGACCGCCTCAACCGGATACTTGCCCATGGCAGTCTCGTCAGACAGCATCACGGCATCGGCACCTTCGATATAAGTAGTAGCTACGTCGTTCACCTCAGCCCGAGTCGGCTCGGGGTTGTCAACCATTGAATCAAGCATCTGAGTCGCCACGATGCACAACTTGCAGTGCTTCTGGCACAGGCGAATAATCTCTCGCTCTACCACCGGCACTACCTCAGGACCGGCTTCTACCGCCAAGTCGCCACGAGCCACCATCACGCCATCGGCGAGCCGGATAATCGCCTCCAGGTTCTCCGGATCAACTCCCGCCTTAGTCTCCAGCTTGACGATAATCTTACGATCACTACCGTGACTACGAATAATCTCTCTCAGTTTGCGCACATCGTCAGCATGATGGACGAAAGATAGTGCCGTGTAGTCAAAGTCTTTGTCAAAGCTCCACTCCAGATCGGTCAAGTCTTTCTCGGTTAAGACCGGGGCGTCGCCACCTCGCATATCGGGCAGATTGATCGCCTTACGAGAGATTACTGAGCCGCCATTGACCGCCTTAACCCAGACTGTCTTACCGTCAATTCGCTGTACTATAGTGCGAATCTTACCATCGAATAGATAGATACTATCGCCCGGCAGACACTTGTCCGACAGATCATACTGCGACGGCAGGTTATTACCCCCATCATGCTCAATGCCATAGGTCAGCCCCAGCTCATCATCACGATGAATCGTATACTTCATGTCATCCTTCAGCTGACCCAATCGAATCTTCGGCCCCTGCAAGTCTTGGACGATGGGGATATGCCGATTCAGCTTCTTCTCAATCAGTCGAATGTTCTTAACCTGCTCCACTCGGTCTTCAAACGAGCCATGGCTAAAGTTAAGCCGACAGGCATTCACTCCGGCTCGAATTATTTTCTCCAGCATTGCCGGGTCGCTGGTCGCCGGTCCAATCGTCGCCAAGATGCGAGCACGCTTCAGTGTGTCAATATGCGCCATGTTTGTATCACTCCTTCCTACTTACTAAATCGTGCCTATTCTAGCACACTCCCGCCGACTAGTGCTTGTCCGTTGTCTTAGCATGATCAGCCAGTGCTTGCTTGATCCGTGCGATGACTTCCCGGGGAGTCAGATCAACCTTGACAATATAATCATAGATATTCCACTTAGATAGTTCTTTAGCCACTTCTTCGCTATCCATATTGGTCAGGACGATGACCGGTGTCGTCTTGGCAGAGCCGTTGCGACGTACCTCCCTCAGTACTGCTGAGCCATCAATATCGGGCAGAGAATAGTCCAGGATGATCAAATCCGGCTTGGTCTGAGCCACCATCTCGATCCCGTTCATGCCGTTATCGGCGATATCGACATCATATCCCTCCGACTCAAGCTTCATCCGATACATCTGACTGATTAGCTGGTCATCTTCAATGATTGATATTCTCATCTCCCCTCCTTTTATGTTAGTAGCGCCCACAGCCCGGCGATGATTACAGTCGCTACCATTATCGCAATCAGACCATACTTAATCTGAGTCTGGTGGTCAATAATCCACTGACTATAGTCTGACCTCACGACAGCACTAATCTTTCGCACTCGCACGACTTCACCAGATCGTTTGGCATCGGCGCCATGATAATGTTTGTTGCGACGCTTCGCCTTGCCGGACTTATTTCCCATATGCTGATTATACTACAAGACAGCCTAACACCACCAGCAGAGCACCCTGTATTCCATTTCAGAAGTTAGTGCCCCGGTAGTTAAAAATAAATATTAATAAAACCTAGTGGTGATCTCGCCGGGAATCGAACCCGAATTGTCAGGATGAAAACCTGATGTCCTAACCTTTAGACGACGAGACCTCACTGGAAATTATACTAGACTTAGTCGGTTATTGCCAAGCTACAGATAAGCGTCATTATCGTCCAGAATAAAATTAATCGCATTGACATTATACTGAGGCGATAACTCACGGATATTGTCCTTGACTTGCTGGGCGAAAGACCGGTTGTTGGCATTCACCCATGGAGCAATACTCGCCATGAAGCCTCGCACGTCACCCCACGATAGTCGCAACGACTCATCACCGGCCCGGCAAATCTCAACGCTCTGAGCGACACCGGCCGGGGAGTAATTGCTCGCATCAACCATCTTCACCAGGTCATTGAATTTACCGGCAATCCGACGCTCAATCAGAGCCGGACTAAGATAATCTCGAGCATCACCTCGCCTGATTTGGCCGACAGCATTATCGACCAGTCGTTTCGCCATAAACTTAGTAACGGTCAGTTTCTTGCCCTGGTACCCGAGTCGATCATTTCGATGCTCAACTAGCCAGCCTGCCATGGTGTGGTCTAACGACCGAGCGAGCAGCCCAGTTCGCAAGCTATTATATGAGACATCGGGACTCATCCCCTTGATTCGGCTGACACCCTGACTATAGCCGACTTTACCGCCAATCGTACCAACCGTGGGTAAAACCGGACGCAAATGCTGAGCTAATGCCGGATATTGCTGGCTGACCCGGCGGATCGCCTCGTAATTATCCTTCAGCCGTCGAGTAGTCGAGTAAATGACTATACGATCTGCTCGATCTTGCTCAGTATACTTTAGCGAGAAAGGCATCTGACGCTGATCGTATTGTTCTACCAGTGCCTTCAGTATCTTGTAAAGATCTAGTGAAGCAGGATTAAGGTAAAAGCAGTGTTCGATCGGTAGCCTATCTGAGCTAGGCATGACCACCTTGCCACCCTGCTCTGTCTGCTTGATGCAATACGAATCGACCACCTCCCATTCGCCCGAAGTCCGATGCCAGCCATCTTCACTGATGCGATCGTCCGAATCGCTCAACTTACTAATGATCCGGTCGTCACCCGATGACCTGATCAGCCATGCTTTCTGTCTCGCCCAGCGATTATTCATACGAGATTCAAACGCCTGTTTGCTTAGCTGATTAATCGGCTCGTCATCTATCGCCTCATTCTCGACCGCACACTGATATAATCTTTCACCGCTATCACCCGGCTCACCAATCTGACCGCCATAAGCATCACCATAGAGGTCGATCAGCCGGTCAATGTTGTGGTCAATCGGGCTATCAACCTGTTTGATAAGCCAGTCGTCAAATCGCTCTCCGTCTGAAAGCTCAGGTCGAGGCATCTGACCGGGTTCCGTTGCCAATGCCGATATATCACAGTATGACCACTTAGACTGACCACCACCCTCATTTGCTTGTCCTGTTTTCTCCATACCAAATCACACTTAGCTTATATTGTCTAGTATCATAACATAAATACAGCCAAAGGCTAACTGTGCTTCAAACTCTGCCCGGCGGCTCTGATCACATTATCCATTAGACAAGCGATAGTTAGCGGTCCGACCCCGCCTTTCCGAGGCGTGATAGTGATGTCCGACCTTTCCCGCACCAGCGGATCGACGTCTCCCACCACCTGACCGTCAAGATCCGCCGTACCGGCATCGACTACTACAGCACCGTCCTTCAGCATCTCTGACCTGATCAAGCCGGGCACGCCGGTCGCCGTCACTACGACATCTTTATCGATCAGCATTTTCTCCAGACTAGGACACCTAATGTCCAGTGGGGTCACATTGAGTCCCGACTGTCGCCACATTTTCGTAAGAGGTGCACCAACCAGGCGTCCTTGCCCGACAATAGCGATCTGCTTGCTGGCGAGGTCAATATTATAGCCGGCCAGCAGCCAGTTGATTGCCATAGCGGTCGTCGCATCCCACTCTGACCGCTCACCCAGACCATCAACGTCTTTCATCGGACTAACCCGGTTAACTATCTCGTCCGTGGCTGACGGGTCGGCTAGCGGCAATTGAACCAAAACCCCCTGCACCGTTAGGTCGGCATTAAACCGATCAATCAGGCTTGCTACCACTGGTTGTCCAACTTTATAAACCTCAACCGCCACCCCAATATCCTCACCATAGCGTTGCTTGAGCTTAGTGTATAGATCAGTCACAGCGTCGAGCTTGGCCTGGATGATCGCCAGTTTAGGCCGGATATGGTCATGTTGCTTCAGAGCTCGCACTTGATGAGCCTGGCGCTCCTTGATAAAGCTAACTAACTCTCGACCGCTTAGCTGTCCGGACATATTGCCAGTATAACTCAGCAGCTGTGTTATAATCCAACTAAGCGCCCGTAGCTCAGCGGATTAGAGTACTTGGCTTCGAACCAAG
>ERZ772924.646-NODE-646-length-16689-cov-16.208429_pt1 | contig 16689 bp, 14 predicted proteins | sample MGYA00512116_ERZ772924 | MGnify/ENA primary metagenome ERZ772924 (study PRJEB29015, sample SAMEA2737920) | human oral metagenome | biome: human oral; feature: human-associated habitat; material: dental | place: China | collected 2134 ...
AATTGCCTTTCTACCCAATCGGCGTTATAGCCCATCTCATTCAATATCGTGCTAGCTGTATGTCTAAAGCCGTGCTGTGTGGTTTCTTCCAAGAATCCTAAACGGTCTAATGCTTTCCGTATTGCCCCCTCGCTCAAGGGCTGTTTTTTGCTGGTGTTGTAAAACACATATTCATAATGCCCCGTTACGGGTTTCAAGCCGTCCAGTATTGCTAAGGCTTGGCGGCTCAAGGGGACAATATGGTCTATCTTGTTTTTCATGTTTACGCCGTCTTTATAGTATTGCTGCGCCTCCCAATCAATTTCACACCAGCGCAATAAACGCAATTCGGCAGGGCGGGCAAACACATAAGGGGAAAGCTGCAATAGGGCGCGTGTTTGCGGAAAACCTGTGTAACCGTCAAAAGCCCGTAACACTTCGCCTAGCTTTTGCGGGTCTCTAATGAAGCGGTAATGTTTCTGCTCCACTTTTGCCAATTCCCCCCGCAATTCGGCGGCGGGATTGAATAGGCTCAAGCGAAGTTTCACGGCATATTTGAAAACTTGATTTACTACGTCATAAATTTTTTGTGCCGTGTCATATTTCCCCGCCGATTCCAGCCTCTGTAACAGTCCTAAAACCTCAAGCGGCATGATTTCGTCTATTTTGCGTGTTGCAAGGTCAGGGAAAATATGAAGCTCAAGGCTGCGGATAACTCTTTGTGCATGGTCGGGCTTCCATTTATTCGGCTTCGCTACTTGGTCGCTGTGCCATTTGCGCGCAATAGCCTCAAATGTGTTTTTTAGCTGCTCTGCCTGCCTCTGTGCTTTGTCTTGCTGGTGTAGCTTAGGGTCTATCCCTTTTGCTATCAGCCCGCGTAATTCTTCGCGTTTTTCTCTTGCTTCTTTTAAGCTGATTTCAGGATAGACACCCAGTCGCATTTCATCGCGTTTGTTGTCGCTTGGTCGGTAGTAACGAAAACGCCAGTATTTGCCGTTTCCCCTTGCTTGAAGATATAACCCGCCGCCGTCTGATAATTGATTCGGCGGTTGTAGTTTTTTGCATTGGCTATCTGTAAGCGGTAGCGTCTGTTTAGGCATTTTTAATCCAGTTTGGGGTAACTTTTAAAAACTCATTAAGCCATTGTTAATAATTGGTTTTATGGATTTTTTGGGTAACTTGTTTAAAAAAAATAGGGCTAATCTGCCTACTTTTTGGGCTTGTTTTTTGGGTAACTCATGAAAAGTTACCCTAAAAGTTACCCTATAAATTGCGAAAACTCAAGCATACGCCAGCATATTCAAGGTAACAAAAAAGCCTTGATACCGTTATGGCTCAAGTCTTTATGCGTATTACAGGATACTGCTGAAAATTAGGTTTGGTGGAGGCGGGGGGAATCGAACCCCCGTCCGGAAGTCCTCTACAGAGCGTTCTACATACTTAGTCGTGTCTATTTAAAATCTTGTTCCTATCATGCCGACCGACAGGCCTTCTAGGAACCAGTTACCTTAAATCTTATTCCCTACCAAGTAACCCGATAGGAAACCAGTCAATGTAAAATGACGTTGCGGTAGCTTGCGCTACACAGCCCATTGACCAACTGCTGCAACGGCAGGCCTTAAGCGGCCAGTGCGTAAGTTTCGTCGTTTGCGACTATTTAGATTCAGTGTTTTACGGGAAATCTGAGACCCCGGTATGCCCGCATCTGCTTCGCAACCCCCGTCGAAACCAAGATCGCCCCCAGATAAAGAGAGACGGATTATAGTAGAATTTTTAAGAATCTGCCACCTCTGCCGCAACAAGCAGGATTTACGCTGCAATCTTGCCCAACTCAAAAATATAAAACCGTCTTGAAAGAAGGCCGTTTGAAACTTTTCAGACGGCCTCTACTACTACTTTACTCTGCTGCCGGTTTGTCCAACAGGGCTTTCATCGTCAAACGAACCCGACCGCGGTCGTCCACCGCCAAAGCTTTCACATTAACCGTTTGGCCGACCTGCAAATAATCGCCGACATTTTTCACGCGTTCGTGAGCGATTTCGCTGATGTGTACCAAACCGTCTTTGCCCGGCATCACTGTTACGATTGCACCGACATTATTGTCGAGGATTTTCACCACAGTACCTTCGTATACCTTGCCCACTTCCACTTCGGCGGTAATTTCTTCGATGCGTTTTCTCGCTGCTTCGCCCGCTTCTGATGTAGTGGCGGCAATCGTTACTGTGCCGTCGTCTTCGATATTGATTTCGGTGCCGGTTTCGGCAGTAATGGCGCGGATGGTTTCGCCGCCTTTACCAATGACTTCGCGAATTTTATCGGGATTGATTTTCATGGTGTAAAGGCGCGGGGCATGCTGCGACAATTCCTGCGGACCATCAACGGCTTCTTTCATCTGCGCCAGGATGTACAGGCGGGCTTCTTTAGCCTGCTCCAACGCAATCTGCATGATTTCTTTGGTGATGCCTTGGATTTTGATGTCCATTTGCAGTGCGGTAACGCCTTCGGTCGTACCGGCCACTTTGAAGTCCATATCGCCCAAGTGGTCTTCATCGCCCAGAATATCGGTTAAGACGGCAAACTTGTTGTTTTCCAAAATCAAGCCCATCGCGATACCGGCCACGTGTGCTTTCAACGGCACGCCGGCAGACAGCAGGCTCAAGCAGCCGCCGCAGACGGAGGCCATAGAAGAAGAACCGTTGGATTCGGTGATTTCGGATACGACACGCATGGTGTAGCTGAAATCTTCCGGTTCGGGCAAGACGGCAATCAATGCGCGTTTCGCCAGGCGGCCGTGGCCGATTTCGCGGCGTTTGGGCGCACCCATGCGGCCGACTTCGCCGGTGGAATACGGCGGGAAGTTGTAATGCAGCATGAAGCGGTCGGTGTACTCACCGGAGAGCGCGTCAATGATTTGCTCGTCGCGCGAAGTACCCAAAGTAGCTACGGCAAGGGCTTGGGTTTCACCGCGCGTAAACAGGGCGGAACCATGGGTACGCGGCAGCACGCCGGTTTGAATATTGATCGGGCGGACGGTGCGGGTATCGCGGCCGTCGATGCGCGGTTGTCCGTCAAGAATCTGACCGCGGACTACATCGGCTTCTAGGTGTTTGAAGATGCCTTTGATTTCATTGGCTGCCAACGTATCGGTGTCTTCGTTGATCAGCGCAGCCTCAACGGCCGACCATGCTTCGGCGATTTTCGCGCTGCGTGCCTGTTTGGAACGGATTTTGAAGGCTTCTGCAATGGTTGCGCCTGCGATTTCACGCACTTTGGCCACCAATTCTTCATTGGTTTCGGGTGCTTTCCAATCCCACACTTCGGGATTGACTTCGTCGGCCAATTCGTTGATGGCGGCAATGACGGCCTGCATTTGCTCATGGCCGTACACCACTGCGCCGAGCATCACGTCTTCAGGCAGGATTTGCGCTTCGGATTCCACCATCAGAACTGCTTTTGCCGTACCGGCCACCACTAAATCCAACTGGGATTTTTCCAGCTCGGACTTGGTCGGGTTCAACAGATATGCACCGTCTGCATAACCGACGCGTGCCGCACCGATGGGGCCGGCAAACGGTACGCCGCTCAATACCAATGCGGCAGACGCGCCGATCATGGCGGGGATGTCGGAATCGATTTCGGGATCAAGCGAAACCACCATGGCTACGATTTGGATGTCGTGATAGAAGCCTTCGGGGAACAACGGACGGATGGGGCGGTCGATCAGGCGGCTGGTCAGGATTTCTTTCTCGCTCTGTTTGCCCTCACGCTTGAAAAAACCGCCGGGGATTTTACCTGCGGCATAGGTGCGCTCGAGATAATCGACGGTCAACGGGAAGAAGTCCTGCCCTGCTTTTACTTCTTTGTTGGCGGTAACGGCCACCAATACAACGGTGTCGCCCATGGACACTTTAACCGCTGCCGCGGCTTGGCGGGCGATTTCGCCTGTTTCCAGCGTAACGGTATGTTTGCCGTATTGGAAGGTTTTGATATGTTTATCGAACATGTAAAGTCCTTTCGGTTCAAGCCGCAAAGCTAAAACACTAACACTGCACACTCGGCCGGGCGGTAATGCGCAGTGTTAGGGTTTCAGACTATGCGGCGGTTGGAAATAATGCGGCAGTTACCGACTTGTTTTCAGACGGCCTTTTTGAAGAATGAAAGGCCGTCTGAAAACTGACGGATTATGCCATAAAAGGCTGTTCAAGCGTAAGGCCGTCTGAAACTTTAACGGTTTTCAGACGGCCTGCGGTTCATATGCTATCTCTGATTTCGGTCTATACAGGCATTACAGGCTTTTTTCGGAAATATAAAGCAGACCCGCAAGCCGTTCGGCTGCATATTTTCCGCCTTGATGTTGCCGCAATGCTGTTCGACGATATGTTTGGCCAAGGCCAGTCCCAAACCTGTTCCCGGCTTGTTACCGCTGCTGTCCGCACGGTAAAAAGCGGTGAAAATATGCGGCAACTGGTTTTCAGCCACACCGGGGCCGTTATCGGTAACATCCATCAGCCAATTTTTCGCATCCTGCCGCATATGGACTTTGATGGTGCTGCCTTCGGGGCTGTAATTCATGGCATTGCGGATTACGTTGTCAAATGCGCGGTAGAGGTAGCTTTCATTGGCCAATATTTCGGCATCTTCGGGCATTTTTTCTATCACCAGATCGACGATTTGGCCGTTTTTCTCCGCCAAAGTCTGACTGTCTTCCACCAGGTTCCGCATAAACGGCACCAGTTTCAAAGGCTCTTTTTCAAGTTTGACATTGGCCGTTTCCAAACGCGACAAGGTCAGCAGTTCGCCAACCAGCGTGTCCATCCGCACCAATTCGCTCTCCAAACGCTGCAAATATTGCTCCTGCTTCTGCGGCTGCGACTGTATCAGGCCGACAATCGCCTGCATACGCGCCAGCGGCGAACGCATTTCGTGCGAAACATGGTGCAATAAATGCCGCTCTTTGGCCACCAGCTGTTGCAATTGTTGCGCCATTTTGTCGAACTGGATGGCCAACTGGGAGAGTTCGTCGTCGCGGTTATCCATCAGCTGGGTAATGCGCGTTTCCAATTCGCCGGCCGCCAAACGCTTCATCCCTTGCCCGAGAATGCGTATGGGGCGCGTGATGTTGTTGGCCAGAATGTAGGCCAAAGCCAAGCCGACCAGGAAAATAAATCCCAGAATGATGATCTCATGCCACGTCTGCTCTAAAGGCAGGCCGGGGATATACAGCGGACTCGGACGACGCTGGATTTCCGTGCTGTCCCAATTGCGGATGAAAAACAGATATTCTTCGCCCCAGCGGCCGTATTCCAAATGAACGCTTTTGCTGTCCGGATTTTCCAACGCATACGCCCGCGCTTTCTCAATCCGCTTGGCATCTACTTTCCGCCCGAGCAAGTCGCTCTGTTCGTCGCCGGTGATGATGAGGATTTTTTCCGGACCCTGCCCCTCATGCCATCCCTGCAGCATTTCGCGCGCACCCGCTTCGCCGCGCACACGGAAAGCGGATACCGCATTGGCCAGCAGGATTTCGTCAATCGCACGCTGTTGGTTGAAATGGTTTTCGGCCTGCGACTGTTGAACCAGCCAGAATGAAAAACTCGCCACGAATATGGCGCAGATAATCACGGCGCAAAACGTGGCGAAGATACGTTGGAACAGCTTCATCTGAGCATCGGCTTTCTAATCAGTTTTTGACAAACAGATAGCCCAAACCGCGCACGGTTTGGATCAATGAAGCGTCGCCCAATTTGTGGCGGATACTGGAAATATGCACATCGATGCTGCGGTCGAATTTGGCCAGCTTGCGATCCAGCGCTTCGATGGAAAGTGTTTCCTTGCTGACAACCTGCCCTGCATGGCGCATCAGTACTTCCAGCAGATTGAATTCGGTACTGGTCAATTCCAACGGGCCGTCGCCGATAGTGGCCTGCCGCTTCGACGGATAAAGGGTAACATTGCTGACCGACAGACTGTTGGAAGCATTGCCCTGATCGTGCTGGTTTTGCGCCCGACGCAAAATGGCGTTGATACGCGCCAACAATTCGCGCGGGGTACTCGGTTTCGGCACATAATCGTCCGCACCCATTTCCAAGCCGATAATGCGGTCTATATCATCGCCTTTGGCCGTCAGCATGATAATCGGGATACTGCTTTGCGCCCGCACGGTTTTCAATACGTCCAAGCCGTTCATTTTCGGCATCATGGAGTCGAGAACCACCACGTCGTACTGCCCGGACAAGATTTCCTGCACACCGGTCTCGCCGTCCGGCACGCTGCGCACTTCCAAACCTTCCGCGGTCAGGTATTCGGTCAGAAGTTCGGTCAACAAGGCATCATCGTCTACTAATAATACTCGGCTCATGGTTTAATCCTTTGCGGTTGGTGGATTCAAAATCTTTACATTTCCCATCTTAACATGCCGACTTCGGTTTTAGATAGCATATCGGCCACCTGGTTTGCGCTTTTTTGCAATAATGCAAGCACCTTAACATTTATTTTTTCATGCCGTTCCGCGATAAGACATTGTTAGAACATAGGAATATCAATTATTTAAATACCCTGAGATAAACCTCAAACGATGTAGGTAGCATAGAAACAGCAACGGATACGGTATTTAAACGGCCTTTCCGGCCTTTCTTGACCCGCACTGTCCCGCCTCCCCGAAAACACGCGCCGTACAAATGCTTTCAGACGGCCCCAACCCGCTTGCAGCACCTGTTTAAATTTGTCCGCCCCGTCGGCACGGCAGTATAATGCCTGCTGCATCGCCAGGCCGCCTGAAAGGTTTTTCAGACGGCCTCAACTCAATCACAGACAATTAAGGCACTTCAATTATGGACGCATCGCAACTTACCCGAAACCTGGCCGGCATCGTCGGCGAAAAATACATCATCACCGACCCCGCGAAAACCGAACAATACCGACAAGGCTACCGTTTCGGCGAGGGCAAGGCGTTGGCGGTGGTGCGCCCAGGAACCATTCTGGAAATGTGGAAAATTTTGCAGGCCTGCGTTGAAGCGGACGTGATTGTGATTACGCAGGCGGCGAATACCGGTTTGACAGGCGGCTCGACCCCCGGCGGCAACGATTACGACCGCGACATCGTAATTGTGAACACCATGCGGATGAACATCATCCAAACCATCAACAACAATGAACAAGTCGTCTGCCTGCCCGGTTCGACCCTGAACCAGCTCGAATTGCTGCTGAAACCTTTGGGGCGAGAACCGCATTCGGTCATCGGCTCATCCTGCATCGGCGCGTCCGTCTTGGGCGGCGTGTGCAACAACTCCGGCGGCGCATTGGTGCAGCGCGGCCCTGCCTACACGGAAATGGCGCTGTTCGCCCAAATCAACGAAGAGGGCAAACTGGAGCTGGTCAACCATTTGGGCATAGATTTGGGCGACACGCCCGAAGAAATCTTGACCAACCTTCAAGGTCATCATTATCAGAGAAAAGACATCACACAAGACGCGGGTAAAGGACACGACCATGCCTATTGCGACCATGTCCGCCAAGTGGACGAGCCCACCGCCGCGCGTTTCAACGCCGACCCGGCGCGCCATTACGAAGCGTCCGGCTGCGCGGGCAAACTGATGGTTTTTGCCGTCCGTTTGGACACTTTCCCGCAAGAAAAGCAAACCGCCGTGTTCTACATCGGTACCAACGATATTAACGAATTGACCGACATCCGCCGCGCTGCCTTGGGTGAGTTTGAAAGTCTGCCCGTTTCCGGCGAATACATCCATCGCGATGCTTTTGATATTGCCGACGTGTATGGCAAAGATACGTTCTACGTCATCAAGAAATTTGGTACGCACCAACTGCCGAAATTATTTGATTTGAAGGCACGCGTGGATAGATTCGGCAAAAAAGTCAGCTTCCTGCCCAAACATTTTTCCGACAAAGCCATGCAGTTCGTCAGCAAGTTCCTGCCCGACCATCTGCCCAAATCCATGCGCGATTACCGCGACAAATACGAACACCATCTGATTCTGAAAATGGGCGGAAAAGGCGTCGATGAAGCGCGCGCGTTTTTGAAAGAGTATTTTGCACACCATGGCGGTGCGTTTTTCGAATGCAACGCTGAAGAAACCCAAGCCGCCATGCTGCACCGTTTTGCCGTCGCTTCCGCCGCCATCCGCTACCGCGCCGTGCATGATGACGAAGTGGAAGACTTGGTTGCGCTGGACATCGCCCTGCGCCGCGACGACCGCGACTGGTTTGAAAAACTGCCGCAGGAAATCGACAATAAAATCATCCACAAACTCTACTACGGACATTTCATGTGCCACGTTTTCCATCAGGATTACATCATCAAAAAAGGCAACGACTGCATGGCATTGGAACACGAAATGCTGCATCTCTTAGACCAACGCGGCGCGCAGTATCCTGCCGAACACAACGTCGGCCATTTATACGAAGCAAAACCCGCGCTCAAGCAGTTCTACCGCAAACTCGACCCGACTAACAGCTTCAATCCGGGCATAGGTAAAACCAGTAAGAAGAAAAACTGGACTGAGTAAGACAATGAGGCCGTCTGAAAAACCGAAAACCATCTTTCAGACGGCCTCAATCACCACAATCCGAACAAAAGAAAGGAAACTCATATGAGTACCCCGCAATCCGCCATCATCCCCGAAACCATTACCGCCGCCATCTACATCGAAGCCGACGTGCGCGATGCGGCGAAAGTCAAAACCGCCTGCCGCGAAGCCCTCGCCGCACTGACCGGCTGCCAAACCCGTTTCCCCGGACACGAACTGGGCATGACCATCGCCTTCGGTGCGGATTTTTGGCGCAGCCTGAATCACAACGGCGAAGGCGAAGAAATCCGCCCGTTCGTGCCGCTGGGCAACGGCCTGTGCCCCGCCACCCAATGCGATTTGATGATACACATCCAATCCACCCATACCGGCCTGAACTACCTGCTGGCGGAAAAAGTGATGGCCGCCTTCGGCGAATCGGTTGAAATGAAAAACGAAACCCACGGCTTCCGCATGCCGGAAGAACGCGGCTTGGACGGCTTCGTAGACGGCACGGAAAACCCGCACGGCGACGAAAAAATCGCCTCCGTCGGCATCATTGCCGAAGGAAAAAGCGCGGGCGGCAGCTATGTGGTGCTGCAGCAATACCTGCACGACCTGAAAAAATGGAACAGCATCGGCGTGGCCCAACAAGAACAGGCCGTAGGCCGCAGCAAAGCCGACAACATCGAATTTCCCCGCGAAGAGCGGCTGCCCGATTCGCACCTTGGCCGTACCAACATCAAAGAAAACGGCGTCGGCCTGAAAATCGTCCGCCGCAGCCTGCCTTTCGGCCAAGTCGGCGGCGAACACGGCCTGCAATTCATCGCCTACTGCGCCAGCCTGCACAACATCGACGAACAGCTGAAATTCATGTTCGGCGAAAAAGACGGCAAAATCGACCTGCTGCTGAAACACATGTCCACCGCCAAACGCAGTGCCTATTACTATGCGCCGAGTGTCGAGCGTCTGACCGATTTGTAAGGCTTCGGAACGTTGGGGCCGTCTGAAACGGCAAATACAAAAATCAGGACAACGCGGCTTTGCATTGTCCTGATTTTGTTTGGTCCGGCCTTTTCAGACGGCCTTTGTCCAACCGCCTACAAACCGCCCGAACCGACACCGTTGGCAATATCGCGCACGGCGGTTACATACATCCGGCTGTGGTTGTACTGCCAAACCGCATAAAAATTATTCAGGCCGATATAGTATTCGTAAAGGCCGGGCGACACTTCCAGCTTGAATAAAACCGCGCGTTCGTGATCGGCCACCGGCTCTTGGATTTCAACCCCCATCCGGCGCAACTGGCCGACGGTGTATTTCAACTCGGTTTTTTCCTCGATAACCGCCTCGAGCTTCGGAGTCGGCGTGAGCAGCACCGGAATCACCATTTTCCCGCCCGTCTTCCAACCGTGCGATTTCAGGTAATTCGCCACAGATGCGGCCACATCGGGCACGCTGCCCCAAATGTTCCTATGCCCGTCGCGGTCGTAATCCACCGCCCATTTGCGGTAACTCGAAGGCATAAATTGCGGCATACCCATCGCGCCGGCATAACTGCCGGTAAACCAGAACGGATCCTGATTTTCCTCTTTGCTCATCAGCAAGAGTTCGTGCAGCTCTTTTCGGAAGAAGTCCGCACGGCGCGGATAATCGAAAGCCAGCGTGGAAAGCGAATCGGCCAAACGGAAGCTGCCCATATTGCGGCCGTAATTGGTTTCGATGCCGACGATGGCGACAATGACTTCCGCCGGCACGCCATATTCTCGCGCCACTTGGTCGATGACTTGGCGGTTTTTCATATAGAAATTGCGGCCGTCGGCGATTTTGGCCGCCCCCGCATTGCCTTTTTGGAATTCATACCACGGCCGCGACGTACCCGGCTTATTCATGATATTGATAATATTGGGTTTATACACCACACCATTAAAAAAGGCTTGGAGTTCGGCTTTATTGTAACGGCCGTTTGCCGCTTCAAAATCGATAAACCGCTGCACATTGTCGTTGCCGTTGAAACCCACCAGCGACACGGAGGCGGCAGACTCATCGAATTTCGGCATTTGTTGCACGGGGGTAACGGTTGTTTGCTGCACCACAGGCTCGGAAGCAGGTTTCTGCTCGGAGCTGCAAGCCGCCAGAATCAGTGCGGCGGCGAATAAGGGAAGTGTTTTTTTCATAATCCGTCCTTGTGTTTGGGTTGGCCGTAGCGCGCCCATATTGTCAGGCGGCGGTAAGCCTGCCGTCCGGCGGCATCCGCAGGCAGGCATTGGCGGATAATCCGCCCGCCTACGCGCCAGTGTAAAAAACAAACCGCGCGGTGAACCATGCTGCCCGGCAGCAGCACAGCCTCAAAAGCCGTTTGGTTCCGTCGCATCAGCAATGCCGCCCTGCCCTTGGCATCGATGCTGATGCGGGCAACCGAATCACGGCCGAAACCGCAGCCGGCATATAAGGCGTAGAGAAGCGAAAACGCCAAAGCGGCCAAACCTGCCGCCATCCGCCATCCTTCGAAATACAGCCCGCAGACGGCGATGGCGGCAATGTGCAGGGCAACGACCAAAGCAATCAGCATCCGCGAAGGCCTGACTTCGACGATAAACGGCTGCACGGCGTTACATCATGTTGTCGAATACGGGCTCGATTTTGATGTCGGCATCGTCCATATCCAAGACCATATCGTGGATTTCGACATCGAAAAATTCCCAGAAAGCCTGTAAGCCCATATCTTGCGGCCAATGCTTCTGCGGCACTTCCCATGAAGAGACTTCCGCTTCGAAAATTTGGCGGTAACGTTCGTCGAAATAGCCGACCACCGCTTCCGGCGTATCGAATTCGGGCACCAAAAACACCGAGCAGTTGCTGCGTATCTGCTCCAACGTCAATTCGGGCATATTTTCATCGGTGGACTTCAGCCAATCGAGGAATTTCTGCGTCGGTTTCAGCACCACGGCACTGCGGTCTACAAAATACATATCGTTTCCTTACAATAAAGGCAGGAGATTGTACTGGATAACAGGCCGTCTGAAAACGAAGCTTCCGCCAGGAAGCGGAGTTTCTGCGAAGCTAAAACGAAGCCGCAGCACGACAATAGCGGTTACGCCAAACAGCCGCCCGTGCCCATTCCAAACTTTCAGACGGCCTCTACACCTTGCTTTCCCGTATAATCCCCGTTTTTAGCCGTTTCAGACGGCCTCTTTACCTTACCCAACCATGAAAGCACACAACCGAGAGCTTTTGGGGTCGGCCTGGATGATTGCCGCCGCCCTGTTTTTCACTCTGATGAACCTCTGCATCAAAGCCGCCCATCAAAAATTCGGTATGGGCAGCGGCGAGCTGGTTTTCTGGCGCATGCTGTTTGCCGCCGTGGTGCTGGGCGGGCTGGCCAAATTGCAGGGAAAAACCTTTTCCACGCCGAACCTGCCGCGCCACCTCAACCGCAGCATCGTCGGCACAGTGGCCATGATGTGCAACTTCTATGCCGTGATGCACCTGTCGCTGGCCACCGGCGTAACCCTCTCCTATACCTCCTCGATTTTCCTCGCCGTATTGTCGTTTATCGTGCTGCGCGAACGGATTTCGCTCTACATGCAGGGCGTACTGCTGCTGGGCTTTGCCGGCGTGGTCCTGCTGCTGCATCCTTCGGTGGGCGGAGGGCAGGTTTTCGCCGCATCCGTCGGCCTGTGCGGCGGCCTGCTGTCGGGCTGGGCGTATTTGCAGGTGCGCGAACTTTCCTTGGCGGGCGAACCGGCTTGGCGGGTAGTGTTCTATCTCTCGCTGGTCGGCATGATAATGGGCGCGGTGCTGGCCACGTTTACCGGCTGGCACCGCCCTTCCCTGCAATCGCTGCCCTACCTGCTCGGCATCGGCGCGTCCGCCATGCTGGCGCAGCTGACCATGACCCACGCCTACGCCGTCGGCCGGAAATTCACCGTTGCCGCGCTGGCTTATTTGACCGTCGTCTTTTCCACACTGTCGGGCATTGTGCTGTTTGACGAGCAAATCGGCTGGCAGGAATGGCTGGGTATCGGTATTATTATCGTCGGCGGCATTTTGAGCGGCTTGAAAAAATAACCCCCCCATAACAGAAAGGCTGAATCATGATTTCCATCCGAGAACAAAGCTACGGCTTGAACGTCGCGCTCTACAACGAATTCACCATCGAAGACTTCCGCGAGCTGGAACAGGCCGTACTGAAAGCCGTCGAACGCGTCCACCGCCCCGACCTGCTGCTGGATTTGAGCATGTTGAAAGACTTCACCATCGATATGGCTTGGGAGCAGTTGAAATTCGTCAACGCGCACGACAAAGACTTCGGCCGCATCGCCATTGTGGTGGACGACATCTGGATCAAATTCGCCGCCCACATCTCCGACCTGCTGACCCGCACCCACCCGAAATACTTCGACACGGCCGCCGAAGCGCAGGCTTGGCTGTTGGGCGAATAAGTCCGGAATAAAACCATAAGGCCGTCTGAAAACGCTTTTTGCCGCGAAGCGTTTTTCAGACGGCCTCTCTTTGTTTGCCCCGCCGGCAAAACATTCCTATAATCCGCATCTTTAAACAACACGATAAAAAAGGAACACAACCATGACCGACCTGAGCATCTGGCAAAACGCCCCGCTGAACAACATCACCGCCCACATCGTCCCCCGTTATCACGACACCCACCGCAGCCAAATGGCCGAAATGCTGGAACTGGGCGAAAAAGTGGCCGAAGTGCACGCCGGCAGTTTTCCCCAAGATTTCGTCCCGCTGGTGCAGGCGATTCAAAACGAATTGCTGAGCCACATGATGAAAGAAGAACGCATCCTGTTCCCCATGATAGACCAAGGCGCGGGCAGCGGTGCGGTCATGCCCATCCGCATGATGATGCACGAACACGACGACCATCAGGGCGCGATTGCCCAACTGCGCAGCCTGACCAACGACTTCACCCCGCCGGAAAACGCCTGCGGCTCATGGCAGCGGCTGTACGCCCTAGCCAAAGAATTCACCGATGATTTGGCCGACCACATCGAACTGGAAAACAACATCCTCTTCGCCCGCACTCTGAACGGCTGAGCCCTGCCCCAAAGGCCGTCTGAAAAGACAAAACCCGCCGTCAGGCGTATAGTTTCGGGCGTTTTGCACCACCTGCAAAACGCCCGGATTTCATTTCCCGCCTTTTCAGACGGCCTCACGAATCCGGCATCGCAACAAAAAAGGAGGAGCAGCATGAAACTGAACGACAACACCCTGTTTAAAACCGAATGCCTGATTGACGGCACATGGCGGCGTGCCGACAACGGCCGCACCCTGCCCGTGCATAACCCCGCCACAGGCGAGCACTTGGCCGACGTACCCGATATGGGCGAAAGCGAAACCCGCGCCGCAGTTACCGCCGCAGCCGCCGCGCAAAAAGACTGGGCGGCACGCCCCGCCGCCGAACGCAGCCGCATCCTGCGCCGCTGGTTCGACCTGATGACGGCGCACCAAGAAGATCTGGCGCGTATCCTGACCGCCGAACAAGGCAAACCGCTGGCCGAAGCGCGCGGCGAAATCGCCTACGGCGCATCCTATATCGAATGGTTTGCCGAAGAAGCCAAGCGCGTTTACGGCGACACCATCCCCGCCCCGCGCGCCGATCAGCGCATCAGCGTCATCCGCCAACCCGTCGGCGTGTGCGCCGCCATCACGCCGTGGAACTTCCCCAACGCCATGATTAGCCGCAAAGCCGCGCCCGCACTGGCGGCAGGCTGCACCTTCATCGTCCGCCCCGCATCGAAAACGCCGCTGTCCGCGCTGGCGGTTGCCGAACTCGCCCAACGGGCCGGCATTCCCGCGGGCATGTTCAACGTCATCACCGGCTCGTCCCGCGCCATCGGCGGCGTGCTGACAGGCGACGAACGGGTACGCAAGTTCAGCTTCACCGGCTCGACCGAAGTCGGCCGCGAACTGATGGCCCAATGTGCCGCCACGGTGAAAAAAATCTCGCTGGAACTGGGCGGCAACGCGCCGTTCATCGTTTTCGACGATGCCGATATCGATGCCGCCGTACAGGGCGCGCTGGCCGGCAAATTCCGCAACGCGGGGCAAACCTGCGTCTGCGCCAACCGCTTCTACGTCCAAAGCGGCGTGTATGACGAGTTTGCCGCCAAACTCACGGCGGAAGTGGAAAAACTGAAAGTCGGCAACGGCATGGACGAAGGCACGGACATCGGCCCGCTGATTGACGAAGTCGCCGTCTCGCATGTGGAACGCCTGTTGGACGACGCGCGCGCCAAAGGCGGCAAAATCTTATGCGGCGGTTTTTCAGACGGCCTCTTCATCCATCCTGTCGTCATCGCCGGCGCAACGCGTGAAATGGCGGTGGCGGAAGAAGAAATCTTCGGCCCCGTCGCCCCGCTGTTCCGCTTCGAAAGCGAAGAAGAAGCCGTGCGGCTGGCCAACGACACCGAATACGGCCTGGCATCGTATCTGTACAGCCGCGACATCGGCCGCATCACCCGCGTATCCGAAGCCTTGGAATACGGCATGGTGGCGGTAAACACGGGCATGCTGTCCAACGCGGCCGCCCCCTTCGGCGGCGTGAAACAGTCAGGCATGGGGCGCGAGGGCTCGCGCTACGGCATGGATGAATACCTGGAAATGAAATACATCGTTACCGCAGGCATTTAGGCCGTCTGAAAGGCAGTTTGAAGCAAAAAAGCCGTCTGAAATATCTTTTCAGACGGCCTTTTTGCTTATCCGTTCAAACCATGAGCCATTCACTTAAATTCCGATACGTTAGCCCGAACAAGTCCGCTTCGCCATCCCAACGCAAGCGGGAATAAGGATATGGCGGTTTTTATTCGGACTTGCCGCAACACTCCTTCATGCCGTTTTCGCAGCGCACGGCTCGGGACTCGAGGGTCTGCCGCAGCAGCAAATCGTTTTTCGGCAAAGAGGCGCGCTCTTCTTCCCGATGCCAAAGATGATAGGCCAGGCCGCCGAATTTCAGGTTGGTGCGGCCGAGGCCGGAATGATAAAGGCGGGCGGCAAACTCGCTGTCCTCCCTGCCCCAGCCGACAAAGCGGTTGTCGAAGCCGTTTACCGCTTCCGCATCCTTCAGGAAAAAACCCATGTTGCAGCTTTTAATCGATTTCATGCTGCTGCCTGCGGACAAAGCCGTCAGCAGCATCAGGCTGCGGCAGCGGATGGCGGCGTGTTTTTTCATGATGCCCTGCGAATAGAAAGGCGGTTTGAACGGCACGGGCAGGGGCGAAGACAGCAACGCGGCGGTGGCGGCCTCGGTCAGCAGCACGCGGCTGCCCTGCACCCAACGCCCTTCCCGCGCCACGGCCAGGTGGTCGGCGATAAATTCGGGATGCAGCACCATGTCGCCGTCGATGAGCACGATGTAAGGCCCTTGCGCCGCCGCCAGTGCGCGGTTGCGCGATTGTGCCGCGCGGAAACCTTGGTCTTCCTGCCAAACGTGTTTGACCGGTATCGGGGAGGTTTTTGCAAACCGCCCGACCGTTTCCGCAGTGTCCGCACCCGAGCCGTCGTCGGCGACGATGATTTCCGCCGGCGGTACGGTTTGCTGCAAAACGGACTGTAAAACCAGATGCAGTGCGTCGGGGCGGTTGTAGGTGGTAACAATCAGGCTGGCGCGCATTTTAGAGTTTTCCGTCGGATTTATAGAGGGTGTAGAGTTTGACGTATTTGGTCATGGTGTAGAAATAGTGGTTGACCGACAGTATCCATCCCATTTTGCCGTCCAGAAAACCGCGGTCGAAAATATAGGCTTTGATAAATGCCCAAATCGGCCGCAATACGATGTCTTTCCAGAAGCCGACCGGTTTGCCCGCGTCTTTGTATTTCTCTGCCGACAGTTTGGTGTATTTGTTGAATTTGTTGAAATACTGGTCCCAGTTGTCGTAGGTGTAGTGGAGCAGGAAGTGTTGCAGTTTTTTGTCCGCGTAGGGATGCAGGATGGCGGGATGGACGTAGCCTTCGACCCGCACGCCCTCCGCCGGCATCAGGCGGCAGACGTAATCCGGCCGCAACACGCCGTGTACGGCTTTGTTGTGGCGGAAACGGTTTTGCCGTCTGAGCCAATAGGCGGCTTTTTCGCCTTTTTCCACCGTTCGGGCGATTTCTTCGGCCGCCTCGGGCGTGCAGCGTTCGTCGGCATCGATGAAGAAAATCCAGCCGCAGCGCGCCTGTT
>ERZ772924.648-NODE-648-length-16652-cov-3.438091_pt1 | contig 16652 bp, 17 predicted proteins | sample MGYA00512116_ERZ772924 | MGnify/ENA primary metagenome ERZ772924 (study PRJEB29015, sample SAMEA2737920) | human oral metagenome | biome: human oral; feature: human-associated habitat; material: dental | place: China | collected 2134 ...
TACTTAAACACAAGATATAGAAGATGAATTGAAAGAACTAGTTAAGTTTTTTTACACATACAATTTATGTATACGATCAATTATAAAATATTTTTGCAACAATTTTATTTAATTTAGTTTAGTTTTGTAAATTATAATAAAACGGTTTTGAGTAAACTCACTATATAAAATTTTGATATTATGACTTTGAACTCTTGGGATAACATAATAGTCTGGATAGTATTTCTTATTGGAAATTATATAAAAACAACTATAAAAAAAACATCATCATGAAGATATATGTCGTGTATTTCTTCTTGATTTACTTTCTTATTTCTTTAAGAATATTATTTAGATTATTATTTATACCTTGATAATTAGGAGAATATTACATTTTTCTTACTTTTATAAAAAAGAGTAATAATTAAAAACATAAAATCTTTATTCGTAAATAATCAATCCCCCATTTAAGGTTGATTATTTATTTCAGATTGCTTATTAAAGGTGTTATAATAATTTTTTAAATTTCCAAATAGTTTATTATGAGCTATCCTTCGGGGTAGCTCATCATTATACCGCTTTGAATTCGATAAAATAAATAACTATCTATATATTTTAAACATACGGGAGGATAATATATGGGAGTAGAAATACTAAATGATGAAGAAATTCGTAATAAGATAGAAACATTTAATAAATCGGATAACGTACCTGGTTTTTACGCTTGGTTAGAAAATGTAACACAAGGTAACACAGTATTGCGTGTTAAGATACTAAATATAGCTAAAGAATACGGTTTATCAGGATTCGTTGCTGGATAGGAGGTTAAATATGGATGGTAGTAATTTTGAGAAAATGAAAGATATGTTTGGTGATAATATAGGAAATGATGAATTATATTATAGAAAAACCGACGGAGGTGTCGTTATAGGTAAAGATGAGGACACTGGGGAAGATATTATCATGGATCCTAAGAAGATAGTACCTGATAATAAATTTAGAGGAATAAATGCTTCTATGGATAAAATGTTAGAATTGGATAAAGATCTTGTAAAGAGTTTAACATCTAGAGAAGCTATAGCTAAAAAAGAAGAAGAGCAGAGAAAGAAAGACTATAAGAAGTTTGATATGCAATTAATCAAAGAAGGTATAGATCCTAATAGTCCTATGGCTCAGAAGCGTAGAGAAGTTTATGAAGCATCTAGACGATATCTTAAATTCCCTAAAGTTTTAGATCACTATATGACTAATGATGAAATAGAGGAATATAAAGATAAGCTTACACTAGATGAAATAGAACAGCTTAAATCTAATAAAAGAGCAGGTTTGTATGTTACACCTGAGATGATTATAGGAAGCAGAGAAGGCAATAGAAAAGCTGCTGAATCACCTGATTTCCAAACTATGGAGTTTCTTAGATACTGTAGAGCACAAGGTATTGATATATCTACAATAGATGATAATTTCTTGAATCAGTATATGAAGGAATACTTTAAAGGAAGAAGACCAGGATTACATATAGTAATAGATACTTGTGTAGAAGAATTAGAAGCCAAACTGATGAAAGATTTAATGGAAGACCCTGATGTACCTAATGACCTAGTTGAGACTTATCGTAATAGTAAAGAAGCTAGAATACAAGTAGTTAAAGAATCTAAACCATTCACAATGGAAGACTTTAGAATATTTGAATATTACTTTAAGAAATTTGGTAGAAATCCTGAGGATAAGGAATACTTTAATCCTGAAAAGAAAATTAGATCAAATGTATATATGAAAGATTACTTTACTAAGTTTTATGAACGTACAGGATTTGATTTCTTAGATGTATATCATTACTATTACAAAAAAGTAGAGAAAGAAGAAACTAAAGGTACATTCAATGACGATAAGAAAATTATAGGTGAAGAATCTATAGATAACATACAAGTAAATGGAAGTAATACAGGATCTATATCGACTGAGAAAAAAGAAGAGTCTAAAGAAACTTATCGTGTAGAAGATATCTTAGAAGATTTCGGAGATGTAGATTTTGATTAATAAAAATAAATAGGAGGAAAGATGACAACAGAAAACGAAAATATTGAACAAATTTCTGAAGAAAAACTAGAAACTACACCTACAAGTGTAACTGAGACTATTACAGAAGTTACTGAAACGACTGAAGAAGTTAAAGAAAAAGAATCAGTAGCACCTACAGAACCAGAGAATACTAATTCTACTGAAGAAATAAAAGATGAATTAGACGAAGGTGTAGAAGAAGATGAATTAAAAGAATTAGAAGAAATAGAAAAAGTAACAATTGAGAAAGATAATAAACCTCATAAACCAGGATTAGAAGACTATGTTAATGATCCTGATTATGATAAATTAATATATGATGAAAGTGATCAGCTAGTTAAATATATGAATGACTTAACAGGAGTACCTGATGAAAATGTAATAGATACATTTAATTTTGATGATCCTAAAGTTAAGAAGTTCTTCTTTGACATGTCATCAGATTTTAGTAACAATAAACCAAAAATCAAAGAAGGAAGTACATCTAACATATTAGAAACTCTTAGTGAGTTAACTAAAGTAGGACGACATATAGATGTGTATCTTCCAGCATCTAACTTAGTAGTTAGAACTTATGAGTTTGATAATGCTTTAGTAGTTAATTCATCTATAGCTTTACTTAATGAAGATTTTGACTTTAAACGAAATATAAATAGTAAATCTACACAAAGTAAAAAATTCGTAGAAAGAATAATTGAGTATTCTGAAATATTATCTAAAGACGGTCGAAAGATGAATGAAGATGATCTTAAGAATATAAGTAATAGTGATATGGATTTATTAATGTTATCAGTAGTTAGATTATTATCTACGGATACGGACCATGATAAAGATCCTAATAAACCAGTTACGATTACTGTATCGGCTCAGTGTCCAAATTGCCAAAAAGTTAATTCATTAGAATTGGATATGGATAAACTTATTAAGTCAATAGCAAAATCGGGATCTTTCCGTGCTTATGTACTCGATAGCACCGAAACGGTCAGAACTGCTCAAGAAAAACATCAATCCCTCTCAAGTTCAACTGTCGCTCTAGGACGTACACTCATTGCCAACCAAATTTTAGCAGCTAATCAAAAGGGAGACAGCAAGGTTACTGTCAAAGTTATCGGTGACTCTTCTTTTGGTCATATTATTTCGGTTGCTGATACCAAAGGAAATGTAAAAGGCTACATTCAAAATGCCGGCGTTGATGTCAAAAAAACAGCTAGCGATGAAGTTATCGTGGGACCTTTTATGGGAAATGGACAGTTTGTGGTCATCACTGACTATGGAACTGGCAACCCTTATACTTCATCAACGCCACTTGTTTCAGGTGAAATCGGTGAAGATTTAGCTTACTATCTAACTGAAAGTGAACAAACACCATCTGCTGTTGGGCTCAATGTGCTCTTAGATGAAAAGGATAAGGTCAAAGTAGCCGGTGGCTTTATGCTACAAGTCCTTCCAGAGGCTTCTGAGGAAGAAATTACTCGTTATGAAAAACGCATTCAGGAAATGCCTGCTATTTCAACTCTGCTAGAGTCAGAGGATCACATCGAAGCTCTCTTGAAAGCTATCTATGGTGAAGAGGACTATAAAGTTTTAGCTGAGGAAGACTTACAGTTTACCTGTGATTGCTCACGTCAGCGTTTTGAAGCAGCTCTTATGACACTGAGCAAATCTGATCTTAAAGAAATGAAAGAAGAAGACCACGGAGCAGAAATTGTCTGCCAATTTTGTGGTAAAAAATACCAATTTAAGGAAAGTGATTTAGAGGAGATGATTAATGATAAAGCTTAATAGCTCATTTATGATTGACAATGTGGAAATTCCTCATCGCACCGTCTTAGCACCAATGGCAGGAGTGACGAATTCCGCTTTTCGAACTATCGCTAAAGAATTTGGAGCTGGACTTGTCGTGATGGAAATGGTATCCGATAAAGGCATCCAATACAATAATGAAAAAACGCTCCACATGCTTCATATTGATGAAGGAGAACATCCTGTTTCTATTCAGCTTTTTGGCAGTGATGGTGATAGTCTAGCACGCGCAGCTGAATTTATTCAAGCTAATACAAAGACTGACCTTGTGGATATCAATATGGGCTGCCCAGTTAATAAAATTGTAAAAAATGAAGCTGGTGCGATGTGGCTCAAAGATCCTGAAAAAATCTACTCCGTCATTTCAAGTGTTAAGTCTGTTTTGAACATTCCTTTAACCGTAAAAATGCGTACTGGCTGGTCTGATGCCTCCCTAGCTGTTGAAAATGCCTTGGCTGCAGAATCAGCTGGTGTTGCTGCTCTTGCCATGCACGGTCGTACCCGAGAGCAAATGTATACTGGCTCATGCGACCATGAAACCCTCGCTAAAGTCGCTAAAGCCATTACAAAAGTTCCTTTTATTGCCAATGGGGATATTCGTAGCGTTGAGGACGCTCAATTTATGATTGACCAAGTTGGCGCAGATGCTGTGATGATTGGTCGAGCCGCCAGAAGCAATCCTTATATTTTCACTCAAATCAATCATTATTTTGAAACAGGAGAAATTTTAGATAATCTGCCATTCGCTAAAATGTTAGAAATTGCCCAAGATCATCTTCGACGTTTGGTAGATCTTAAGGGAGAAAAAATCGCTGTTCGTGAATTTCGTGGCCTAGCACCTTATTACCTTCGCGGTACATCAGGTGCTGCCAAAATTCGCTCAGCTGTCTCACGAGCTGAAACCATTTCGGAAGTCGAGAACATTTTCGCTCAAATCCATTGATACTCAATCCCTTAATAAACATCTTTCGTATAAATAAAGCTTCCATGACTTTCAAGCATGCATGGAAGCTTTATTTATGCGAAAATTTCAAAAAGCAGCGAAAATTCTTTCTTATAGTCTAGACATAATTCAACCCAGAAAGCTAACTCATATCATGATGTCTCATGGATAGTCTCTTCTTAGTAAGCTTTCTTTTCAATGTATATTTGACTGGCAACTGCTGATGTCACCTGTAATTGTTCCCCATCTTTTTCAATGGTATAAGCACCCGCAAAAGCATCATATTCTAGGAGCCTTAATTCATCTCCGATCTTTAAATGATGCTGTTCCATATACTTTAATAACTGAAAGTTATCTTGAACACGTTTCAACAAGTATACTCCCATCTCAGTTACACCCTTTAAAGTTGTACGATACCTCTCTACTAAGGGCTGTCCATGTTGAGGAATGGTCCCTCCATGCGGACAAACCTTAGGATAGTTAAGAAACTTATCTAAACGTTCAACAAACACATCAGAAACAGTATGTTCCAGCACTTCAGCCTCTTCATGAATTTCGTCTGCTGTGTAATTAAGATGATTCATCAAAAAAACTTCTATCAGACGATGCTTGCGATAAAGAGATGACGCTAAAATCTGTCCTTTTTTTGTCAACAAATAACCCGCTTGTTTGTCTTTAAGAACCAGATCCTCCAATAGTAATTTTTTAACCATCTCTGAGACAGCCGGAGCAGATACAGACATTTTCTCAGCAATTTGCTTGTTGCTGATCTTCTCATCACGTTCACTGAGTTCATAAATAATTTTAAGGTAATCTTCTTTATTAGGTGTCATAGTTTATCCTCTTCTTTGTCAAAATCATTATATCAAAATGTCAGTAAAAAGTGGATAAAAGTTTTAATTATCCATCATCCTATCAGGAAAATTTGAATAGACTTTTCCATATTAATTGGGTGATGATATTTATTATTAACAGCTTCATATGCTAAACAGCTGGGAGTAGGCGGAAACCTTTCCTCATTGTGACAGACCATCTGCAATTTTATCTATATTCCACTTCATCATCGCATAGTAACTATCTCCAGCCTGTCCTTTTTTAGCAACTGAATCTGTAAAAATTTTAGCGGCAATTGGGATACCTGTATCTTTTGAAACAGTTTTCATTGGACGATCATCAACACTGCTTTCTACAAAAAGTGCAGACACCCGACTTTTCCTTAATTTTTTCACTAAAGCCTTAATTTGATTTGGTGTTCCCTCTTCTTCGGTATTAATTTCCCATATATAGGCAGAAGGAATATCGTAAGCCTTAGAGAAATACTTGAAACAACCTTCACTAGTTACGATCATTTTCTTCTCAGTAGGGATACGACTGATTTTTTCTTTGGCTACTTTGTGTAGTTTTTCAAGTTTGGCGCTGTAGGCTTGAAAATTTTTCTGATAATAACTCTTGTTTTTAGGATCTTTTTCAGATAGACGTTTCATGATATTTTTAGCATAAATAATACCATTTTTAAGGTCAAGCCAAGCATGAGGATCTTCCTTTCCTTTTTCTTTTGCATTTTCCAAATAAATGGTCTTAACACTATCGCTCACTGCAAAATAATCCTTGTCTGCCTTTTTATGAGCATTTTTAACTAATTTGGTAAACCAAGCATTGCCTCCATTTTCAAGATTAATCCCATTATAAAAAATGACATCAGCCTGAGAGGTCTTTTTAACATCTTCAGGAAGAGGCTCATATTCGTGAGGATCTCGACCAACAGGAACGATACTATGTAAGACAACCTTATTACCAGCGATATTCTTAGTAATATCAGCAATAATAGAATTGGTAGCCACAACAGTCAATTTTTTGTCGGCTGTTTTTTTAGAAGTACAGGCAAATAAGCCTAATAAAGATAAACAAACTAGTAATAATAAGCTTAATTTCTTCATTAGAATTCTCCTTTTATAATAAATAATTGATCATAGTTAAGAATGATTATTTTTTTGCTTTTTTCTTAAAAAATCTTTGCTTGGGTGCAAAAACAAAAGAAATCAAAAAGATAAGTGCTGAGGTTAAGACAATGCTTGAACCCGCTGCAATATTAAAACTATAGCCGATAAAGAGCCCGGCAACGGAAGCAAAAGCACCTAAAGTTGATGATAATAAAATCATGGTTTTTAAGCTATTGGCATAAAGGTAGGCTGTCGCTGCTGGAGTAATGAGCAAGGCAACAATTAAAATCGTACCAACACTCTGCATAGCTGTAACAGAAACCAGAGTCAATAGAATCATCAACAGATAATGGTAAAAATGAACAGACAGCCCCATAGACTTAGCCAAAACAGGATCAAAAGAGGTCAATAAAAGCGGTCTGAAAAATAAACAGATAAAAAGAAGAACAAGCAAAGAAATGCCCAAAGTAATCCACTTATCCATATCCTGAACAGCCAAGATATTACCAAACAAAATATGAAATAAATCAGTTGAACTATTGGCAAGACCAATCAAAATGACACCCAGCGCCAAGAAAGAACTAAAGGTTATCCCTATAGCTGTATCGCTTTTAATGATGCTGTTTTCCTTAATAAAGGTGATAATGAGCGAAGCCAAAAGACCAAAAACAATGGCTCCAATAAAAAAATTAATTCCCAAAATATAAGATAAGGCAACGCCCGGCAAAACAGCATGAGAAATGGCATCCCCCATAAGGGACATTCCACGAAGAATGATAAAACAGCCTACAGCTCCTGCTACGATACCAATAACAATCGCCGTAACCAAGGCATTTTGTAAAAAATGAAACTGATATAAGCCTTGTATAAATTCTGTAATCATGAAGCATCACCTGCCATTAAAAATTGTGATTGATAGGTTTTAGTCAGATTTTTCTGTGTAAAAACAGTTTCTGTCTGACCGAAAGCAAGGACTTTTTTGTTCAAAAGCAGAACGTGATCAAAGTAAGTTTTGACCTTACTCAAGTCATGATGAATGATTAAAATGGTCTTTCCTTCTTTCTTGAGCTTTTGTAACAGTCCTACAATCAGTTCCTCACTGATAATATCAATTCCTACAAAAGGTTCATCTAAAAAAATATAATCAGCATCTTGTACCAAACAACGAGCCAAGAGCATACGTTGAAATTGCCCCCCTGAAAGTTGACTAATCTGCCTATTGGCATAGTCTGCCAAATCAACCTGAGAAAGTGCTTCTTGAACACATTGCCAATCTTGTTTTTTCAAATTTGAAAAAGGTTTGACTTTTGAAAATAAACCTAAAGAAACGCATTCCTTGACTTTAATGGGAAAATTGTAATCAATATCCGCTTTTTGTTCAACATAGGAAATACTTCTTAGATTTTGACTTAAGATTTTGCCATCAATAAAACTTGTCCCTTCATGATCAACCATATTAAGAACCCCTTTAAATAAGGTTGACTTGCCCGCACCATTGGGGCCAATAATACCTGTAATTGTTGAACTAGGGATTTCCAAGGAAACATTCTCTAAAGCAAGATGATCACGATAAGAAACGCTTAAATTTTCTATCTTTAACATTTTTACTCCTTTTATAAGTAATATAACCTAATATAAAAATTAAGTCAAGTTAATTTTTATATTAGATGTAATTAATTTCGAGGTTTGCTACTTTTTACTAATTACATTTCCTTTCTTTAAATATAAAAAGCACTGTCAAAGTTAGGTCGGACATCTAACTTCGACAGTGCGATTCACCGATTAGTATAGTTTAAATAGATTTTCAACTTTTTCAGTTAATATTAGAGATTTCCTAAATATTGGCACCATGCTTGCTTAGCACCTTGTTCTAATAAGGATCTTGCAATCTTTTCTGCACTTTCTTTATCTTTCGCAAGAGCAATGAGGCATCCACCTCGGCCACCACCTGTTAATTTAGCTCCTAAAGCTCCTGCTTGTCTAGCAGCTTGAGCCAGTCTGTCCAAAGTTTGATTGGAAACCGTTAGACTTGCTAAAAGTTGGTGGGCCTGATTCATCACTTCGCCTAATTCTAAAATGTAATTATTTAATAGAGCTTCCTTTGCCAATTTTGTCAATTGACCTAATTCCTTAATGGTTTGCTTAGGATCTGAAAGGCTATCAATTTGATAAGTTACTTTGCTAAGAAGTGCTTTTACCGATTGAATAGCTTTTAAGGTCTGCCCAGTCTGACCGGTATCAGCAACAATCAAATAGGCATCCATATTGATTGACAACTGTTCAATGGGCTGATCTTTAACAAAAAAAACTGGAGATTTGCCACTAGTCGTTACGGTATCAATCCCAGAAGGATTACCGTGTGCAATCTTTTCTGATGATTGAACAATTTCCCATAATTCCTTATCCGTCAATACCTTACCATAAAAGTTAAAAAGACTTCTAGCAATAGCTACAGCCACTGCTGCACTTGACCCCATTCCACGTTCAGCAGGAATGGTAGAGTGAATATCAATATGAATGGCTGGATCTTGCGGTGCTCCAATACGATAAAGGGAAAAACGAATGGCATGCTTGAGACTTTCCAAAATTTCAGGCATCTTATGAACAAGACCGTCATAAAATTCGCAGGTAACTGTTAAGGCTTCGCCGTCTTCTTTAACTTCTGCCACAGTCTCAACAGCAGAAAAAGGGATAGCAATGGCTGGCTGTCCATAAACGACAGCATGCTCCCCCATTAAAATAATTTTCCCAGAAGCTTTGCCCAAAGCAATCTTCTTTTCAATAATGACTTTTCTTTTTTCCTTTAATTGAGAATCAATCATACTCTTATTATATCACTTTTTGCGAACCTGCCCAATGTAAATATTTTTATGATTAGAGTAGGCATTTATTACAAAAATAAAAACATATCTGATGCTTAAATGATCAAAAAACTCCTCTTATAAGAGAGACGATTTGACGTCACTCATTATTTGAGGAGAATTTACCAAAAAGGAATCTTTAAGTTTTTTAATTGAATATCACTTATTAGCAGCATTCTGTTACAGCTGTTTCTGCTGCAATACGTCCAAAAGTAAAGATATCAGCTAAAGCATTACCGCCTAAGCGATTGCCTGCGTGAATGCCGCCTGTCACTTCCCCAGCAGCGTAAAGAGATGGAATCTTATTGCCATCTTCTTTAATAACATGAGCTTGTGTATCAATCTTCAAACCGCCCATCGTATGATGGGTTGCTGGTTTTCGAGGTGTTGCATAAAATGGCGCCTTTTCAACCTTGAGATCAAAAGCTCCTTTATCAAACTCAGGATCATAGCCCGCTTCGACATAGGAATTGTAATTGTTGATGGTTTCCACAAGGGTAGCGGGATCCACACCAATTTGCTCTGCCAAACTTTCTAAAGTATCAGCACGATAAAGCGTTCCTGCTGCAACTTGTTCTTCAATTTTTTCATTGCTGGTATTCATGGCAGTTGCTTTGATATTTTCATCAGCAATTAGATAGAAGAGACCACCATTATCAATCGCAGCTTTAGAAAGCGTATCACGGCTACCATATTCATCCACAAAACGTTTGCCTTCTTGATTAACCATAACAAAGTTTGCCGGCGGAACTTGTAAGCCTGAGAAAATGGCTCCCGTATTCGGGTCTGACACTGGCATCATTTGGCTAAAGCCCATACCAACAAGAGCGGCACCAATACTTTGCCCTAAGCGAATGCCATCACCTGTTATAGCTGGTGAATTCGTTGTTTGAATGTTATCATCAATATTACTCCAATAAGTATTGTATTGTTGTAACATCTTAGTATTGGCACCAAAACCACCAGAAGCCAAGACAACAGCTTGGGCATGGACGGTAATGGTTTGTCCATTGCGGCCTTTAGCAAGTACTCCTTTAATAAGACCATTTTCTAAAATAAAATCTGTGACTGCAGTATCCGTTAAAATAGTACCACTATTCTTGCGAATATAGGTATCCAAAGCTTCAATAAAAGCATAACCCATCGGTTGTTTAGGTTTGTGAGAGCGACGCCATAAAGCTCCCACTGGCATACTAACTTCAGAGCGATCAAAATCAACACCAATATCCGCTAACCAATGGACGGAATCAAGATCCTTATCTGTTAACACCTTTACAAGATCATAATTGCCATAGACTTCACAACCATTACGATCAGTTCTTTTACCACCAATATAGGTTTGAATCCGATGGAGAATATTAGAATCAAATAAATAGCTTGGATCTTTCAAGTAATTAGTTACTTGCTGCTTTAATTCCTTAAAGTCGGCTAAATATTCTGCTGCAATACTGTCTTCATCTGTTTGAATCAGCTCGGAAAGATTATGAGCCTCCCCGGGATTAGCGGGAAAAGTCTTTTGCCATTCAGGGTCTGCTGCATTTAATAAGCCACCAGAACGTACAGTATTACCTCCAAGAGCAGGGCACCATCACTTGCTTACCTGCTTGCAGCACTCGAGCAGCGGCTGCTAAACCAGCCCCACCTCCACCTACGATAACCACATCTGTGCTGTAAGTCTTATCTTCTTTATCCAAGGCTGATGGTGCCTTTGGACGTTTCCGCAAAACATCCGGATTGCCTCCTGCCAGCTTAATTGCTCTGGCAACCCCGTCCAGAACACCATTGCTGGTCACCGATGCTCCTGACACAGCATCTACATTCAAAGTCTGACCTTCCAATATTTCATTTGGGATCCGTGTAAAGACAATATCGGCTATTCCTGAGGATTCTCCGGAACTATCAATATCAATCTTTTCAATCTTTTCTTCTGATAAGGTTACAGTCATTGGCAATTTGCCATTATGCCCTTGGGTTGTCACCTGATAAGTCCCTGCTTCAAAGCTTACTTCTTCTGGTTCATTCAATTGATTAGCCACTTGCACAAACCGTAAGAATTTAAAGAAGCAAGACTCTAGAAAATCAACCGTTGATTCTGACTTTAGGTTGCCTGCTTCGTCAAAAGCCTGATGAGCGCGTCCCAGTAAAAATTCACTGCCCGGCATGACGGCCGCATTGACACCCGGAGCATCTAAAATCTGCCGTAAGTGCAATTGCGCTCGAGAAGATCCTTGCACATCATAAGAAGCCCCAACAATCATAAGGGGTTTGCCATCTAGGGGATGCACTTTAAAGGACAGCCATTCCAAAAGGCTGTTTAGACTTGATGGAATGGTGTGGTTGTGCTCGGGCGTTGCAATAATGACCCCATCAGCTTGGCTGATTTTAGTGTTAAAGTTTTGGATAGCAGGTAAATCCGTTTGATCCTCTGTTTCATTGAACATTGGAACATTAGCAATTTCCATGATGTCAATATCAGCCCTTTGAACAAAATGCCTCTTCATGAATTGCAGTAAAATTCGGTTATAGGATTGCTTAGCATTGGTCCCAACAATAGCAATTAATTTCATTTTATTCACCCGCTTCCCATACAAATGCCTTTTTACGATCTGTATCAGCTTGTTTGACAATTTGATTTGTGACGGTCACAAAGTCCTGAAATTCTGTGAAATGCTCCTCCAGCTCAGCTACTTTTTCAGGATTATTGAGGTTAAAGTCATCATCCAAAACGTGTTCAGAGTGACCTAGGAAAAATTCTGTTCCCGACATGACACGTGCCTTCAATTCTGGTGCATCTAAGATTTGGCGCAAGTGAGCTTGAGCACGCGATGTTCCAAGGGCACCTAGCGAACAGCCCACAATCATAACTGGCTTATTAACAAGAACTCGACTGGTATAGGCAATCCACTCTAAAGCCGAGGCCAAGGGGGCAGGAATAGTATGATTATATTCAGGTGTTGCAATAATAACACCATCTGCCGCTGCAATCTTTTTAGAAAAAGCAACCACTGCAGCTGGAGCTTTCTTGTTTTCTGGTTCATCAAAGGCAGGCAGATCTTTGATTTCTAAGACTTCGATAGCAGCTTGAGGAGCAAAATGCTCGGCCATAAAGCGCAGCAATTTGCGATTGGTGGAACGTTCGGAATTCGTCCCAACGATTCCTACTAAATTCATAATTGTCACCTCTTTCTCATTGTTATATCATTCAAATTAACTATAGCATTCCTTCTTTTTAAAAGCAAGCGTTTACATATCTCTGAAAATCGTCTTGTTAAAGCAGAGAATCTTCCGTTATTGGAAGATTTTTAATTCCTCTTAATTTTGATTTTTTGGACCAACCTTTTTACGGTTGTTATTTAAAATATTTTCAGAAATCAAGTCTAAGACTTCCTTATTCGTTGGTAAATCAGAGTGCTCTGCTTCATTTCCTGTAACCGTAATTTGCGTATATTGCTTTATTGTTTTTTGAAAAATGTATTTACCTGTCTCAACACTCGTAATAGGAACGATATAATCACCATCATAGCTATTAGTTCCTGCCACATTATAAACGGTCAAATCGTCTGGCAATGCATCTTTAGCAGCAATCAGATCTTGCAGCATCTGAGTGTGATTGGAACTATTAACAACCTCAAAATTATAAGGTGTTCCGATTGTCATCAGAGTATTGAGGTGAAAATTTTCTTTTGCATAGTAATTTTCAAGGTAGACTGTCCAATCCAAGCCGCCATTAGAATGTCCGATAGCATTAAAATTTTTAAAATGGTATTTCTTTTGCAATTCATCAAGAGCATGATCCAGCCATTTCGCTTGTTTTTTAATCGTTGCATAACTATCTTTATTATCAGCAAAAGCAACGACAATATAAGGACGATTATCACTAGCAGCAATCTGTCCGCTATAAGAAATCGAATTATCCTTATGGACAGTTAACTTGAGAATGCTATGTTTTTTCCCTTGCTTATTTAAGGAAGCAAGTGTCTCATTAAACCGTTCCTGAGTGGCCTCTGAACCCGGAACCATAATGGTGGGGTTCATTCGAGAATTGTAAATTTTCATCTTCGTTTTAGAAGAAATATTAATATAATTTTTCCCCCAAAAAATCATGGTTAGTAAAAGAATCGCTACAAGGATGAGAGCACTACAATTCACTATTTTTTTCATTAAGAACCTCTCTAAACAAAACAATTTTAACAAAAGGCAGATAAATCATGACTGAAATAACTAAAATAATAATCGTAACCAATAAATACCGCCAATCACCATTAGATGCCAAAAAACCAAAGAGAAAGTTAGGTGTCCCAGTAGGTACTTCATAAACAGCTGGATTGATAAGACCAATTGCAAGGCAGCATGCTCCTAACAGTTCTGCAACAAGCGTCGTCAGTAACATTGGAATCAAAAGCAGAGGCTGAAATAAAATGGGGAAACTCAATAAAAGAGGCAATGGCTGATCAAACACCAAAGGAATAAAAGAAAGGCCAGCCATTTTATAAGAAGTATTTATGTGATACCGTCTGCTAATAAGCAGGATGGCAATTCCTAAAGCTAACAACAATCCCACCCCACCATATAAAGCAAAAGCATCTTGTACAGTATAAAGGGTAAACAGATGAGATACCTTATGAATTGAATGATTCAAAACCGCATCCAAATTTTCACTGACAACATTTAAAGAAAAATTAGGAGACGCTAACACTTCAGGCACAATTAAACCCAGAGAAAAAAAGATGACGCCACCAAAAGATAAAAATATGATGAGAAAGAGGTGACTAGGTCCATTACCCAGTAAATTTGAAAAGCCTTCTTGAACATAGTAATTAATGTTTAAAAATGGGATCTTATAGGTAGTAATTCCCCAAAAAAGTGTTATATAGACAAAAAGGGACAGAAAAAGCCACTTTAATAATTGAAAATGATGATGCTTTAACTTCCTATTTAATAAAGCTGCACCATAAAATACCAGTGCCCCCAATACTTGGAACAGCCAAATAGGCTGAGCAATATGATTATCCACATCAAAATTAACTTCACCAAAGAGCAGCCATACTAGCAAAAAACTAATAAGACTTGGTATAAACGAATCTATTTGATGTCTTTTTAAGAGTAAGCGTATAAAATAAGCCATACATAAGCCAACTAATAAACACAGAACAATTCGATTAAACTCTAAAAAGTGTTCTGTAAATGAAAAAATCCATTTATTTTTATATAATTTCAAACCGGCTGTCACCGCAAAAAAACTAGTTGGAGATAAAAAAAGGTTTTGAATAAGAACCGAAAAAGAGTAGATAAGAGCCAAAGGGAAAACCTGATGCATACTCTCATATAGCAAACTCCGACATTCATAAAACCAGCGCATTGTTTTCTTACCTCCATCAGTAACAAAAATATGATACTTTCCTTAGCTTAACTTTTCGTAAACATAATCGAGCAAAATAACCTATTCTTCATTATAACAATTAAGAAGAAGATTGAAAAGATAGATGTTGGTCAGATGATTTTTAATTTTGTTTCACTAAATTTCAAAGTAGGTATTCTTTTACTGATAGGTAATCTAATAAATCTGGTATAGCTGTGATTTCACTTTCCTTCTCATCAGTCGCCACTTGACCATAACAGATGCCCAAGGCTGTCGCATAAGCAGAAGACAACATGTAGCGCTTTTTGGACACTGGCATTGCAGCGTATCATGGATGGAATACCATTTTCTAGCTTAAGAACACGACGTAAAGAAGACTCATAAGCTTTCCAAAGTCTTCAATATCTTACCAGTATTCGGCTCCTGTAAAGCGGGCAAAGAAAATCAAAAGAACACTATCAGACAAACCGTGTTTGATTTTCCAATTCTCACGATCAGCACACACCGCAATCAGAAAATTAAGGATTTCTGTCATTCAAAACACCTCCTAAGTCTATTATACTTAAGAGGAGAGTTTGTGCTTTTGAAATTGTTCTCTGAAAAAACAGTCCTTTCTTCATGCGTTTGTCGTGTAGATTTTAGAATTTAGCTTACTATGATACAATTTAACTAGAATTTTACCTTTACAGAAGGAGCATAACATGGAATTTACATCTCTTTGGCAAGAATTTGCAAGAATATCAGAGGTTGAAGCAATTGCTCTTGGTGGTTCGCGAGCAACTGGTAATTATGATGAAACATCTGACTATGATCTTTACATTTACTGCTCATCAATTCCTGATGAAGCCACACGATTAACCATATTAAAAAGATTCTGCTCACACATAGAAATAGGGAATCATTTTTGGGAACTTGAAGACGATTGCACTTTAATGTCTGGTCAAGATATTGATATCCTCTATAGAGATATTAACCAAATAAAAGATGAGCTGGTAGATGTTGTTGAAAGGTGTATAATCCAAAACGCATATACCACCTGTTTATGGCACAATGTTCTGCACTCAAAGATTCTTTATGATTCTGAAGAACCGTTGGTGGGAATGATTTACGCTAAGAACGGGGTACATGGGATTGATCTTCAAGGCTTGATATCAGGAGAAACTGAGTCTTCGGTTGAGAATGATTACATATATCTTTTTTCTTATGAATTCTGCAAAAAGTAAAAATTTGAGTTTACCAAAGTCACAGATACTGCATTATTCTGAAAAAGGTGAGAATCATGCAATACGATAAAACATTCAAAAAATAGGCTGACCGTCTTTTGGATGAAATCAGTCTCAAAATGCTGCGAACATAACCCGGTGTTTCTTATTACACCCTATCCGGGTGACATAACATACATAATAAATACGGACAGAATATATATCCCCCACCTTATCACCTACTTATGATATAATAAATGTGAGTAATAAAGTGGGGGATAAAAAACTTTTAAATTCAAGGCGAAGCCATATTTTAGAAGAAATACGAAATAACCCTAATGCAACTCAAGCACAATTACCACAAATTATAGGTATAGGATTAAGCGTAATCGAAAATAATATTGGATTTTTGAAAGAAGACAGCTCTATAGAACGAATAGGCTCCAACAAGACAGGCTATCGGAAAGTTAAGGAATAGTTTCGTGCTTGTAATATACTTACAAA
>ERZ772924.651-NODE-651-length-16599-cov-9.992263_pt1 | contig 16599 bp, 15 predicted proteins | sample MGYA00512116_ERZ772924 | MGnify/ENA primary metagenome ERZ772924 (study PRJEB29015, sample SAMEA2737920) | human oral metagenome | biome: human oral; feature: human-associated habitat; material: dental | place: China | collected 2134 ...
TTGATTCTGGCGTCGAGCTCTTCGATGGTGCGCGCCTCCAGAGTGAAGGTCTCAGTGGTGCGCTCGATCAGGGAAAGGTCGGCGGTGGGTGTCTTGCACACCACGTTGTTGAGCGTGACCTGCCCGCTCGTGATCCGCTCCCACAACGCCGGGGTCGCCGCCCAGCAGCTGGAAGAAGTTCTCATCGGCGGGCGATGTGGTTCAAATAGGCCGCCGTCCCCTGCTCCAACACCTCCCCCTTTCTCCCATCGGGCAGGATGTTGCGGGCATGGCCCATCTTCGGATGCAGGCCGCCCTTGGCCTCGTGTCGATTTCAGCGCGATCCCGCGCGCTCAAAGACGGACGGCACCCTGCGCCCAAGTTCTATCGGCCAGGAAACTGCTTGCGCTCTACGCCACCACCGACTCGCACGTGCTGGTCCTGACACGTCTGGCGCGCATTAGAAAAATAGCTCATCGCCACTGTTCGAGTCGAACCAGCGTCTGCGGCCTTCGTCGTCAATGACGAGCTGGACATCGGAGCCCACAGGCAGAGCGAATACGGGAATGCATGCGGGCTCAATGTCGCATAAGGTGTTGTAGTCGACGACAGTCATGTTGTGCGAATCGGAAATGAATTCTTCCGTGTCTATATCGGAAAACACCCTCCATCCGTTATCCATCGGGTTCAAAGGCTCGTGCCGCACCATCCAGCGCACAGGCGCGACCTTGTTTATCACATTTTTCGATACGACGCATCCGCCAGCGCGGGGAATGTAGTCAATAGTATTCATCACTTCTCCCTGGTCCTCACAACACTTGTTCTGTTGATTATATCATTCATTCAAATTCGTGTCCACGGTTAGTCTTATAATGTTCCACGCGATAGTAGTTTGGATTACGGTACTTTTCTGCAAACTCGGCAGGGCTGAGTTCTCCGTTGATATACTTAAGCCACGTGTCGTGATACTTGTGACCCGGTTTGTGGCCCATGTCCCAGACGCCGAGGCGTGGTTCTCCCGGCTTCCAGGTGATAGTTCGTCCCGCGACGTCGGTTACCGTCGTTCCACCCTGAGCGGCTTCCTCCCAGACCTGAAGCGCTTGGTCTTTCGCATAGGACGGCCTCGATTTCAGAAATGGACGCGGGTCGTCAGGATGTATGTGCGGAGTGCCCTCTTCATCCACATAGCTACCGTGCGGATTTCTGTCGGTTGACAGTTTTCTCCTTCTGCGTTTTTTGTCATTGCTTTCGGCTTTAAGTTCGTAGAGTTCCACGCCTGCGCGCAGCAGGGGTTTGCGGTAGCGCATATAGCCTGAATGCACGGGGGCAACGTCGGTGGCGGCAAGGGAGTTGGTGAGGATGGTGGTGTGGATGCCCGATTGGGTGATGGTTTGCATGATGTCTGCGCCTGTGCGCGTGGGCACGAAATAGGGGCTTACAAGATAGAGTTCGCGCTGGGGCGTGCCGAGGGCTTTTTGGATTTCGTTCCACACGTTTACGCGCACTTTGCGGTCTAGGGCTTTGGCGGGGTCGTCGCTCACCAGCTGGATTTGGCTGGGGTAGTATTTCAGGCTGCCTTGGGGGGGCGGTTCGGGCGCGGGGTTGGATATGGGAGCGTTGAGTTGGACGTTGCCTTGGGTGATGCGGCGGGCGGTGGGCTTGATGATGGTTTCCAGCGGGTAGGCGGAGTCGCTGCGCCAATAGCGGTCAAATTCTTGCGAAATGCGGGTTACGATGCTGCCGCTCACTAAAACGTCCATATCGGCGAAGGTGGTTTTTTGTGCGCTGTCGGTGAGGTATTCGTCGCCGATGTTGCGCCCGCCGATGATGCTGGCGCGGTTGTCGGCGGTTAGGGTTTTGTTGTGCATACGGCGGTTTACGCGGGGGAAGTCGGCAAGGTAGCCCAGCGCACGCCATTTGCGGATGAGAAAGGGGTTGAACAGGCGGATTTGGATGTTGGGATGGGCGTTGAGGGCGGTGAGGATGTTGTCCATGCCGTTGGTGTTGTTGTCATCCAGCAAGAGGCGCACGCGCACGCCACGTTCGGCGGCTTGGCGCAGCTTTTGCAGTAGCTGCTTGCCTGTGGTGTCGTTGTGCCAGATGTAGTATTGCGCGTCAATGGACACGCTGGCGTGGTCAATTAGGCTGGCGCGTAGGGCGTAGGCTTGGTTGGCTTGGTCGATGATGTGGGTGTGGGCGTTGAAGATGGGCTCGGTTGGCGGCTTGGGCTGGGTATCAGGCGGTGGGGCGGCGGGGTTAGAGGCGGGGTCGCTGTTGGGCGGCAGATTGAGCGCGTGTTCTAGCTGGGGGCTGTGGACGGTGGGGATGTAGATGGAGGGCTCGCGTTGGGATAGGTCGGGGAGCGTTTGGCAGGCGGTAATCAGCGGGGCGAGTAGGAGTAGGGTGTGGCGCATGATGTGGTTTTAAGGGCGGGCGGGATTAAGGCAGCCTGAAAATTGTTAATTGTTAAAAGTGGCGCGTATTGTAGCAAAAAGCAGCCTGAAAACGCGGTTCAGGCTGCTGGGGGTTTATTGGCGTGCTAGTCAAGAAAATCATAAACAAAATAACTGTCCACATAATATCCAAAGATATTTGTTTTTGTATGAGCATGAATAAATACTACTTTATTGCAGTAATCATGATGATTATTTAAATATTCACGGTTTGACGCATAGTATTTTTTCCCGATGGAAAGCTAAGGGGAAACAATGACCGTGAATTATGAACGATTGAATGCTGATTGCTGCTTTTATCGCTATAAACCAACTTATATACTTTGCCCCAACGGCTGTCATGCTGATAATACAAGCAACCTTGTTGCAAATTATGTTTATCTTTTGCTTGCCACCGACCTACCCAAAATGGTAGATGTGTTGATATAAATAAGTGCAAAATTATTAAAATAAGTATAAGCATAAAACCATAAGGTATGAGCATCAGTAGCCTGTTCTTCTTTCTTATAATGGTTACTTCGCCGTCTATTATCTTAACAACAGCTGTTTTATCGCTAAATTTTTTCATTTTATCGCCTACTGCTTGCGCGGCAAAAACTGCACCAAATGCGTATTTTCGGGCAACAGAGTTTTGCGCAGCGCGTGCCCTTGGATGATTTCCAGCGTGAGCGTTTTCAGGCTGCCTTGTTGCCATGCTTGTTGCACGATTTCTTGCGCGGCGGCTTCGTTGCTGGGGCGCAGGGCTTGCCAGATGCCGAGTTCGGCGATGTCTTGCAGCAGGGCGGTGGGGCTTTGGTAGCTGAGGGTGAGGCTGATGGCGTCCACTATGGGGTCGTAGAATTGGTGTTCCAGCAGGGCGTCGCCGAGGTCGTGCATATCAACCAGCGTGGGGGCGGAGTAGGGGATGTTGTGCTGGCGCAGGAGGTGGCGGATTTCGGGCAGGCTTTGGTCGCCGAGGTGGCTGAAAAAGAGTAGCCCGTTGTCGTGCAGGGCTTGCGACCAGTTGGCGAGGGTGTCGCCGATGTTGTCGGCATAGTGCAGCATCAGGTTGCTCCACAGCATTTCGGCGCTGTTTTCAGGCAGCCTGAAAGTGGGCGATAGCTGGGTTTGCGGGATTTGCCCTTTGCCTGCGAGTTTGCCCAGCCAGCCGCTTTGGGCGCGGCGGGCTTGCGCGGCTTGGGCGAGCCATTGGGGGCGGTGGTCATATTCGCTGAATGCGGCTTGCGGATAGCGTTGGGCGAGCAGGCGGCGGCTGGTGTCGTGGTCTGCTCCGTGGAGCAGGATGGTTTGGGGCTGGCGGCGCAGCAGCAAGAGGCGGCTGTCCATTTGTTCGGCGATGTGGGCGTGGATGGGGAGCATGGTGGTTGTGCGGGTAAATAAAAAGCTGTGATTTTAGGCAGCCTGAAATGGAGGGGCAAGCAATGATGCGTTTCAGGCTGCCTGAAAACAGCGTTTGGGCTACAATGCGCCTTTCTGTAAACATCGCATTGAAAGGCGCATCATGTCGCAATCCATTATCAGCGTGATTGGCAAAGACCGCGTGGGCATCGTGTACAACGTATCCAAGCTGCTCGCGGAAAATCAAATCAATATTGTGAATATCAGCCAGCAGCTGATGGGCGAATTTTTCACCATGATTATTCTGGTGGACACCCGCCAATGCAGCAAAACGCCGCCGCAGCTGGCGGAGCTGTTTGCCGCGGAGGGCAAAAAATTATCGCTGGAAATCCGCATTCAAAACGAAGAGATTTTTCACGCCATGCACCGCATTTGAGCCATCGGGCAGCCTGAAACGGCAACCTGTTTTTAGGCTGCCTTATTGCAACCCCATCTTTCCCCAAAGGCAGCCTGAAAATGAAAAAACGCCTGTTTGCCGCCTTGCTCGCCGCGTTGGGCACAATCGCCAGCCCAACCGCCCAAGCCGCGCCCTATCCGCCGCACGACATCATGAGCATCGTCCGGCCCGACCATATTGACATGCCGCTTGCCGACAAAGTGATGAGCGATTTGTATGACCACGCGGGCAACTATCCGCCGCGCTTTGACAACGATGCCGACCGGCAGCGCGCCCAAACCGAAGCCGCGCAGCTCAACCGCCTGTTTGCAGGCATCATCAAAGTGAAAGCCGTTACCCCGCGGCAGCCTGAAAAATACATCAACGTGCTCTACCGCCTCGCGCGGCTGAACGCGATGGCGCACAACATGGACATGCCCAACGCCGCCGCCCAAGCCGACCGCTATTTTGAAGAGATGATTAAGCTCTTGAACGGCAAGCCCAAAGAAAAAGCCCGCGCCCAAGGCGAATACGGCGCGTTTTTGGTGGGCAGCAACCGCATCGACCGCGCCATGCCGCTGTTGCAGCAGGCGGTTAAAGGCGGCGACGGCAACGCCCATTTGCCGCTGGGCATGGCGTATCTGATGAAAGGCAGGCAAGCCGAAGCAGTGAAACATTTGCAAACCCATCAGAAAAATCACCCGCAAGACGAGCGCGCCCGCGTGCTGTTGCAAGCGATTGAAAAAGGCATGTTTAAAGTGCATCGCGTCAATCCCTGATTATTGCGGCAGCCTGAAACGGCGAAACCCACTTTCAGGCTGTCTTGCCGCCATCTTTGTTTTATCCCAGCCAAAGGCAGCCTGAAACGGCGTAGCAACGGCTTTCAGGCTGCCTCTTTCACGGAAACTCCTATGAACACCCTACAATCCACCGAAATCCTAGAAACCATCCGCATGGTGTCCGACCAAAACTTCGACGTGCGCACCATCACCATCGGCATCGACCTGCACGACTGCATTTCGCCGGACATCGACACGCTGAACCAAAACATCTATAACAAAATCACCCGCATCGGCAAAGACCTGGTGCAGACGGCGCGGCATTTGTCGGCCAAATACGGCGTACCGATTGTGAACCAGCGCATTTCCGTAACGCCCATCGCCCAAATCGCGGCGGCCACGGGCGCAGAGAGCTACGTTTCCATCGCGCAGACGCTGGACAAGGCCGCAAAAGCCATCGGCGTATCGTTTATCGGCGGCTTTTCCGCGCTGGTGCAAAAAGGCATGTCGCCCGCCGACCGCGTGCTGATTAACAGCATTCCCGAAGCCATGAAAACCACCGACATCGTGTGCAGCTCTATCAACATCGGCAGCACGCGCGCGGGCATCAACATGGACGCGGTCAAACTCGCCGCCGACACGATTAAACACACCGCCGACATCACGCCCGAAGGCTTCGGCTGCGCCAAAATCGTCGTGTTCTGCAACGCGGTGGAAGACAACCCGTTCATGGCGGGCGCGTTCCACGGCTCGGGCGAAGCGGACGCGATTATCAACGTGGGCGTGTCCGGCCCCGGCGTGGTGCAGGCTGCCTTAAAAGACTGCGACAGCCAAAATCTGACCGAAATCGCCGAAATCGTGAAGAAAACCGCGTTCAAAATCACGCGCGTGGGCGAACTTATCGGGCAGGAAGCGGCGAAAATGCTGGGTATCCCGTTCGGCATTTTGGATTTGTCGCTCGCGCCCACGCCCGCCGTCGGCGATTCCGTCGCCCGCATTCTGGAAGCCATGGGCCTGACCGTCTGCGGCACGCACGGCACCACCGCCGCACTCGCGCTGTTGAACGACGCGGTGAAAAAAGGCGGCATGATGGCGTCGTCAGCCGTGGGCGGCTTGAGCGGCGCGTTTATCCCCGTGTCGGAAGACGAAGGCATGATTGCGGCGGCGGAAAGCGGCATCCTGACGCTGGACAAGCTGGAAGCCATGACCGCCGTGTGCTCCGTGGGTCTGGACATGGTGGCCGTGCCGGGCGATACGTCTGCCGCCACGATTGCCGGCATCATTGCCGACGAAGCCGCCATCGGCATGATTAACAGCAAAACCACCGCCGTGCGCATCATCCCCGTTACCGGCAAAGGCGTGGGCGAAAGCGTGGATTTCGGCGGCCTGCTGGGCTACGCGCCGATTATGCCCGTGAAGGAAGGAAGCTGCGAAGTGTTCGTGAACCGCGGCGGACGCATTCCCGCGCCAGTGCAGTCGATGAAGAACTGACGGCGTGCAGGCTGCTTTTTCAGACGGCCTGCAAACCTTAAACCAACCTAAAATATATTGATTTTAACAGGATAAAAAATATGCATGGTGCGCATACCGAATCCACCGACACCCAAAACGAATATTTCTCCGACAACCCGCAGTTCCCTGCAAAAACCATTGTCGCCACCCTGTTTATCGGCGCATTTTTCAGCTATTTGAACGAAACGCTGCTCAATGTCGCGCTCACGCCCATCATGAAGGATTTCGGCGTGGACAAAACCACCGTGCAATGGCTGACCACGGGCTTTTTGCTGGTGATGGGCGCGTTCACCCCCATCACCGCCAACCTGATTCAATGGTTGGACACCAAAAAAATGCTGCTGCTCACACAGGCCACCTTCCTGCTGGGCTCGCTGATTTGCGCGTTTGCGCCCGTGTTTCCGCTGTTGATTGCGGGGCGCATGGTGCAGGCGGTGTCGGCCGCGTTCTTCGTCCCCCTGCTGTTCAACGGCGTGATGGCGATTTACCCGCCGCAAAAACGCGGCACGGCCATGGGCGTGATTACCATGATGTTTACCGTCGCCCCCGCGCTGGGGCCCACGCTGTCGGGCATCATCATCGACCACACCCACTGGCGTTTCCTGTTCGGCCTCACCATTCCATTCATGCTGGCCGCCATGCTGCTGGTGATGAAATTCCTGAACGTGAATCTAACCACCGTTACGCGCCCGAAAATCGATGTTTTGTCGGCCGTATTGTCCGTGCTCGGCTTGGGGTTGCTGGTGTATGCGTGCAGCAATTTCGCCAGCCTGCCACTGGCTGCGTTTGCCGCCCTGCTGGCCGTATCGCTGGTGCTGACCGCTTGGTTTGTCCGCCGCCAGTTCCACATCGCCACGCCCCTTTTGAACCTGCGCGCGTTCCAATACGCCCAATTCCGTTACAGCGTAATGATTTTGGCCATTGCCTCGTTTCTGTTTTTGGGCTCGGAACTGCTCATGCCCATGTACACCCAGCAAGTCCTGCTGCTTACCGGCACGGCCACGGGGCTGATTCTGATGCCGGCCAGCATTGCCCAAGCCGTTGCCGCGCCTCTGTTCGGCAGGCTGCTGGACAAAAAAGGCGGGCGTTTTGTCGTGCTGCCGGCTTCGTGCCTGATGGTGGGTGCGCTGGCCATCTTATGGGCATTTTTGCGCACGGATACGCAGACCGTTGTTTTGTCGGCCATGTTCGCTTTGATGGCGGTGTCCGTTTCCGCCGCGATTACCGGCAAAACGCACGGCTTGAACGCGCTGCCCAAACACCTGAATGCGCACGGTGCCGCTATCATCACCACGCTGAACCCGATTGCAGGCGCGGTGGGCGCGGCGTTTTTTGTCGGCACCACCCAAATCGGCGAAAAATTATCCTCCGCCGCCACGCCGCAGCAGGCGATGCTGGACGGCATCCATCTGGCGATGGGCAGCGCGCTGCTGCTGGGCGGGCTGATGGTATTTTTTGCCACGAAGCTGCGCGCGCATTCGGCGGCATGATGGAATGGAATCAGATCAGTTACTTTAAAAAATAGAGGCCGTATTGACGTTTTACCGTGAAGCGGCCGATTTTCTGTAATCAAGTCTGCTGCAATATGGAGCAAAAATGCACGACCTGTTTTACTGCAAACTTGCGGGCGACGATGCCGAACGCTGCCTTGCCCTTGCCGCCGCACTCCAAAACACGCCTGACTTTGTATTGCTGGAACAAGTTTTCGCGCCCGAAGCCGATATTTTCTGCTTCGCATTCCTGCCCGTGCAGAAACCCTTCCGCTTCAAATGCGATTTTGTTTACGGGCAGATTATCAACAGCGGCGAACATTGGACGGCTGCCGAAACTGCAGCATTGAAAGCGGCGGTAAACCGTATCGCGGAAAAAATGTTTCAGACGGCTAGATGATAAAAGGCCGTCTGAAAAGCTTTTTTTGAAAGGTGAGTGAATGAAAAAGATTTTATTATTTGCAGCGGCCGCATCCATATCTGCCGCGTCTGCCGCCGGCCTGTCTTTTCAGGATTTGAAAAAACTGGAAACAGTAGACGGCTATACGGCTTACGGTATGCAGTCCGAACTCACGCAGGAAGCCTATATTTTGGTGGACGGCGGAAAAAAGACGGACAAATCGCCCCCATCAATCTAAACAGCGTATTGGGCGGTGAAGCGGGATTTGCCATAGTAAAGGGCAAGACGCTGGCGGAATATGCGGATAACAGCGATCGGGCAGAGTTTTATCAAACCCAATGCGCCGATAAAACCGTCCGCAGAATGAATGCGCCCAATCAAGCATCGGATGCACCCGTCCCCTTTGCCAAGCTCAATGGTGTCGGCAAAGTGGCGGCCGATTATTCGTGCTTGGGAAAATAGGCTGAAAAGCCCCTAAAAAAACCTAAACAGGATTTTTTATTTTGTTAAAATCCTGTTTTCAGACGGCCTGTTTCCAAAGGAATGCAGGCCGTCTGAAAACCGACCAACTCCAAAAGAGTAAAACATGAGCAGAATCACCACAGCCTTTCAAAAACTCAACGGCAGAAAAGCCCTGATTCCCTACATCACCGCCGGCGACCCGAACCTTGAAACCACATTGGAAACCATGCACGAAATGGCCGCCAACGGCGCGGACATCATCGAACTGGGCATCCCATTTTCCGACCCGATGGCCGACGGCCCCGTTATCCAGCGCGCCGCCGAACGCGCCCTGGCAAACGGCGTCAGCCTGAAAAACGTATTGGAAACCGTGCGCCGTTTCCGCGAACGCGACAACGACACCCCCGTCGTCCTGATGGGCTACCTGAATCCGATACACAAAATGGGCAATGCAGAGTTTGCGCGTGCCGCCGCCGAGGCGGGCGTGGACGGCGTGCTCACCGTGGACAATCCTGTCGAAACCATTTCCCCGCTGCAACAAGAACTGCAGAAACACGGCTTGGATGCCATCTTCCTCGTCGCCCCGACCACCAGCGAAGAGCGGATGGCCGAAATCGGCAGACTCGCCAGCGGCTTTGTCTATTATGTGTCGCTCAAAGGCGTAACCGGCTCCGCACGGCTGAATACCGACGAAGTGGCGGCCAAAATCGCCGTCCTGCGACGCCACATCAGCCTGCCGATAGGCGTGGGCTTCGGTATTTCCGATGCCGAAAGCGCGCGTAAAATCGGCGCGGTGGCCGATGCCGTCATCGTCGGCAGCCGCATCGTGAAAGAAATCGAAAACAACGCCGGAAGCGAAGCAAAAGCCGTCGGCGCACTGGTAAAAAGCCTGAAACAGGCGGTTGAGGCCGTCTGAAAGCGCAGGGCGGCACAGTTCGGAAACATGAAACATGACGCGCGATGAATTGATGGATTTGGCCGAATGCATCCTGACGGAAGAAGACAATGAAGTCCTGAGCGATTTGATGGAACAATTCGACCGCAACGTCCCCCATCCCGAAGGCGGCAGCCTGTTTTTCTACCCTGAAGGCTGGAACGCCCGCAACGGCGGTTTGGCCGGCTACGCGCCGACTGCGGAAGAAGTAGTCGATACCTGTTTGGCCTACCGTCCGATTTACCTGTAAACGGCACCACCCATGCCGAAAAAACTGCCGTTTCATCGGCGCAAAACTTGCCTAAACAGCCGCCATTGGCTACCATGTGCGGCTTGAATTCCCCTCCGGCCCGCATTGCGGCGGGCCGTATTCCGAATCATCTAAACTTTCAGCCGGATATCGAGGCCGTCTGAAAAAACGGAGCAAACCATGAGTTGGTTAGACAAAATCCTCCCGCCGAAAATCAAACGCGAAGGCAAAGGCGAATCCGCCGTACCCGAAGGGCTGTGGCACAAATGTCCGGCCTGTTCCGCCACGGTTTACACCACCGAGTTGCAGCAAAACGCCAAAGTCTGCCCGAAATGCAACCACCACAACGCCATGTCGGCGCGCGAACGGATTGATTTGCTGCTTGATGAAGAGGGCCGCGAGGAAATCGGCGACAATGTGAAGCCGACCGACATCCTGAAGTTCAAAGACAGCAAAAAATACCCCGAACGTCTGGCCGCCGCAAAAAAAGCCACCGGCGAAGACGACGCGCTGGTGGTGATGAAGGGAAAAATGAACGGCCTGCCGGTCGTCATTGCCGCATTTGAATTCCGCTTCATCGGCGGTTCGATGGGTTCCGTAGTGGGCGAACGCTTCGTCAAAGGCGTGCGCCGTGCGGTGGCCGACAACTGCACCTTTATCTGCGTGGCCGCATCAGGCGGTGCGCGGATGCAGGAAGGCCTGAATTCTTTAATGCAGATGACCAAAACCAGTGCCTCGCTGCACCTGTTGAACGAAAAAGGCCTGCCGTTCATCTCCGTACTCACCGACCCGACCATGGGCGGCGTTTCCGCCAGCTTCGCCTTTTTGGGCGACATCGTGGTGGCCGAACCGAATGCCTTAATCGGCTTTGCCGGCCCGCGCGTGATTGAGCAGACCGTACGCGAAACCCTGCCCGAAGGCTTCCAGCGTGCCGAATTCCTATTGGAAAAAGGCGCAATCGATCAAATTACCGACCGCCGCGAAATGAAAGAACGCTTGAGCGCATTGATTACCCTGCTGCGCCGTGAAGATCCTGTGGTAGCTGCTTAAGCGGCTTGAAACTCAATTAAAAGGCCGTCTGAAAACCTGTTTTCGGTTTTTCAGACGGCCTTCTTGGTATTGGGCAGACCATTTCAACGCTGCCCGCACATTTGCAATGATTTTGCCCATTGCGGTGTATTACATGCGCTGTTCGATTGCGGCGGTGTACATGGTGGAAGGCAAGAACCGTGATGCGCATTGATTACCCTGTTATGCCGTGAAGAACCTGCGGTTACTGCCTAAGCGGCTTGAAACCCAATTAAAAGGCCGTCTGAAAACCTGTTTTTGGGTTTTCAGACGGCCTTTTTGTCATTTGCCGATATTATTTCAACGCTGCCAGCACTTTCGCGGCGATTTCGTCCGTCGGTACAGTCTGCGCTTCGTTGTCGCGGCGTTCGGCGTATTCGACATTGCCTTCTTTCAAGGCGCGGTCGCCGATGACGATGCGGTGCGGGATGCCCAGAAGCTCGGAGTCGTTCAGCAGTACGCCTGCGCGTTCGTCGCGATCATCGAGGAGGACATCCGCGCCTGCCGCCAGCAGTTCGGCGTAGATTTTGTCGGCGGCTTCACGCACGGCGTCTGATTTTTTGTAGTTCATCGGTACGATAACGACTTCAAACGGCGCCATCGCTTTTGTCCAAATGATACCTTTTTCGTCGTTGTTCTGCTCGATGGCGGCGGCAACGACGCGGGTGATGCCGATGCCGTAACAGCCCATTTCCATGATTTGCGATTTGCCGTTGTTGTCGAGGAAGCTCACGTTCATGGCTTGGGTGTATTTGTTGCGTAATTGGAAAACATGTCCGACTTCGATACCGCGTGCCAGTTTCAGACGGCCTTGTCCGTCGGGGCTTTCGTCGCCTTCGACGACGTTGCGCAAATCGACGAATTCAGGCTCGGCGGCGTCGCGGCCGAAGTTGAAGCCGGTATAGTGGTAGTCGTCTTCGTTCGCGCCAATAACCCAGTCCGCGCCTTTTTCAGTGGCGAAATCGGCATAGACTTTGCCTGTGAAGCCGACGGGGCCGAGCGAGCCGCCGTTTGCGCCGAACTGCGCACGGATGGCGGCAGGGTCTGCCATGGTCAGCGGCGATTTCACGCCTGCGAGTTTTTCGGCTTTGATGTCGTTGAACTCATGGTCGCCGCGCAACAGCAATAAGACGATTTCGCCTTCGTTTTCGCCTTCGACTACGATGGATTTCAGCGTTTTTTCAATCGGAATGCTGAGGAAGTCAACCAATGAATCAATGGTTTTGACGTTCGGTGTGTGTACTTTGGCCAGCTCTGCCTGAGCGGTCGCGCGTTCGCCTTTGAGCGGCAAGGTCGGTGCCAGCTCGATATTAGCGGCGTAATCGGAAGTGTCGCTGTATGCAATCACATCTTCGCCGCTTTCCGCCAACACTTGAAACTCGTGCGAACCGGTACCGCCGATGCTGCCGGTGTCTGCGGCAACGGGGCGGAATTCCAAGCCCAGACGGGTGAAGATGCGGCAGTAAGCGTCATACATGGCATCATAGGTCGTCTGAAGCGAGGCGTAGTCGGCATGGAAGGAATAAGCGTCTTTCATGACGAACTCGCGCGCGCGCATCACGCCGAAGCGCGGGCGCACTTCGTCGCGGAATTTGGTTTGGATGTGGTAAAAGTTTTTCGGCAGTTGTTTGTAGCTGTTGATTTCTTTGCGCACGATGTCGGCGATGACTTCTTCACAGGTCGGGCCCATGCAGAAATCGCGGTCGTGGCGGTCTTTCAGGCGCAGCAGTTCTTTACCGTAAAATTCCCAGCGGCCGGATTCCTGCCACAGCTCGGCAGGCTGCACCACCGGCATCAGCAACTCCACGCTGCCCGCGCGCGCCATTTCTTCGCGCACGACGTTTTCGACTTTGCGCAACACGCGCAGCCCCATCGGCATCCAAGTATAAAGGCCGGACGCGTTGGCTTTAATCAGACCGGCGCGAATCATCAGCTTGTGGCTGGCAAGCGCGGCTTCGGCAGGGGCTTCTTTCAGGGTGGAAATGAAAAATTGGCTGGCTTTCATAATGTTAAATCTTGTCAAATTGAGGGCAGGCGGATTTTACCGCGAAACGGCCGGAAGGGTATGTTTTTCTTGCCGACTACGAATGAGGCCGTCTGAAATAATGTTTTTCAGACGGCCTCTGTCATTTAAGGTTTATTTCCAAACCAAGAGCGCGTGGTTGCGTTTGCCGCGCCGTACGATGGTGTATTTGCCGAAGCGTTTGTGCGCGTCGGTCAGCAGGTAGGCATCGTCGGGTCGTTCGGCGGCGTGGTTTGGGTTGTTCAATTCGGCGGCTTGGCCGTTGAGCAATACCGCTTTGCTGTTCACAAAACCGCGCGCTTCTTTGTTGGAAGATGCCAAGCCGGTTTTGATCAAGGCTTCGACGACGTTGAGGTCGTCTGAAACTTCAAATGCGGGCAGGCCGTCGAGGGCGAGCTGTTCGAAGTCGCTTTCGGTCAGGCTGCTTTGGTCTTCGGCAAACAGACTTTCGGAAATGCGCTGCGCGGCTTGCAGGGCGGCTTCGCCGTGAATCAGACGGGTCATTTCCTCGGCGAGAATGCGTTGCGCTTCAGGTTTGGTACCGCTGGCTTTGTCTTTCGCTTCGATGGCATCGATTTCTTCGATAGACAGGAAGGTGAAGTATTTCAAGAATTTATAAACATCAGCATCGGCAACTTTCAGCCAGAACTGGTAGAACTGATACGGCGAAGTTTTCTTCGCGTTCAGCCATACCGCGCCGCCTTCGGTTTTGCCGAATTTGGTGCCGTCGGATTTGGTGACCAGCGGCAGAGTCAGACCGAATACTTGTTTTTGATTCAGACGACGTGTCAGGTCGATACCGGCGGTGATGTTGCCCCATTGGTCGGAGCCGCCGATTTCCAAAACCGCGCCATGACGTTTGTTCAATTCGGCAAAGTCGTAGCCTTGCAGCAGGGAGTAGGCGAACTCGGTAAAGGAAATGCCCACATCGTCGCGCTCGATACGCTGTTTGACGGATTCTTTATTCAGCATGGCGTTGACGGAGAAATGCTTGCCGATGTCGCGCAGGAAGTCGAGGCAGTTCATGCTGCCGAACCAGTCGGCGTTGTTGGCCATAATGGCCGCATTGTCGCCGTCAAAGCTTAAGAAAGGGGTCAATTGGTTGCGGATGCTTTCTACCCAGCCGGCAACGGTTTCGGCGGAATTCAAGCTGCGCTCCACCGCTTTGAAGCTGGGGTCGCCGATCATACCGGTCGCGCCGCCCACCAAAGCAATCGGCGTATGCCCCGCCTGTTGGAAACGGCGCAATGCCAACACGGGCAACAAGTGGCCGATATGCAGGCTGTCGGCGGTCGGGTCGAAACCGCAGTAGAGGGCGATTTTTTGTTCGTTCAACAAAGCGTCTAAGGCTTCGATGTCGGTAGTTTGCGCGATTAAGCCGCGCGATTGTAGGTCTTGGATAACAGACTTCATATTTAACCTTTTAATTTATCTAAAAAATCTCTTTGATTTTGATTCAGATGTTCAAGTATTTTTTCTGGAGTTTGATTATCACAGAAAGATTTACATAGAGCTATTTTTCTTCCATCTGAGCCCCAAAGGTAATCATCCTTGTCAGGATTATTTTGTGAGGTGCACTCTGAAAGATATTCGAGAATAATTTTATTTCTATGTGCAACTTGATTTCGAACGTTTATCTGTTTTTTTCCAATGATTTTATATTTGTCTTTCCGTAGTAAATTATTTGCAGTTTCTATAATTAGGGCAGGAGATAAAAAATCTTCTATTGCCCAGTTTTGAGATTGTCCACTAAAGTTCCTAGGATTATCATCTAAAATGGTGTAGTCATGTCTGGGAATAAGAATGCTTTGGATTTTCAGAGAGGTTAATTTTTTAGGATTGATTTTTGATTTAGATTCTCTTCCCTCTTTATCATTATCAAAAATACATAAAATTTTTGGTTTTTCTGGAAAGGGGTTATCTTTGGCGAAATCATTATAATATTGCAAGTATCCTGCAATTTTGGTTGCTCCTCCAGCGCAAATAATGTTTGGAATTTCAATATCTACGGCTTCCATCAGTTTTTCTAAGTATTTTTTGTCTTCCTCTCCTTCTACTAAGACATTAAATGGCAAAAGCTCCCATCCGTCATTATTGTTAATTCCTAAATGTTCTTTAATTGCTTTGATCTTTTCGGATGTAGAGGTAAAAGCAATATTTTGAGTGTTTATTTCATAAAATATTTTACCAGGTCGTCTTTCATACTCCTTAGGTTCAGAATTTCCTATAAATAAATTAACCGTATCAATATTTCTTAAGTTAATAAAATGTTGTGAGTGTGTAGTGAGTATAATTGTTTGCTTATCTTCTTTACACATTGATTGCAAAGTTTCAAATACTTTTCTTTGTAATTTTGGTTGTAAAAATGCTTCTGGTTCATCAATTGCCCAAATAATTTTTTTATTTTTAATATTTTTTGAAATATATTTCATTAACGAAAGAAAAACTGCTCTTTGAGCTCCACTACCTTTAGATTCAATTTCATGATTATTGCCGTCTTGTAGAGTGATGGATGTCATTGTGCGAATTACATCTCTCAATCTATCAAATTCTGCAAAGTTTATTAGAATTTTAGCCTCTTTCAAAATTCCATCAAAATCAGTAAGTTCTTTAAAGCAATGGTTTATGTCATTCTCAATGTCGGTGATGGCTTGTCTAGATAGATCTATAAACTCTTCCAATTTTTTTAAAGGACGACTTTGTTTTGTACGTTTTTTATCCAAAGCTAGTAAGCCGTCTTTTTCTAGAATAGCTCCAATGAGGCTTGGTAAATGTATGTTATGAGATTCTATAAATATAAATTTAAATTCTGATAAAAATTCAAAGGCTTTGTTATCATTAATATCTTTGGAATCTAATTTGTATGAAGAGTTACCTTTTGCATCAAAACGTACTAAAAGTTTTATAATTTTACCGTGATTTTCAAATTCCCCAATTAATTCTGTCTTGGTTCTTCCTCCTCGCGAACCATAATATATGTGATGTGGAATATCAGTTTCAGCATGGTATAAATTTTTATCATGAATATGATTAAAATATACGTTTAAAGCTCTTAAAAAATTAGTTTTACCAATATTATTTTCACCACTAATTACAATAGGTAGATTATCAATAAATTTAACATTAACGTTAATAAGAGATCGGAAATTTTTAATTTGAAATTTTCTTAAGATCATATTTATTTTCTTTGCTATTGCAGTATTGGGAACAGATTCCCTGTTCCCAAATATTTTCAGACAATCTTACACGTTAAACAAGAAGTGCATCACATCGCCGTCTTGCACGACATATTCCTTGCCTTCCACGCGCATTTTGCCGGCTTCTTTGGCTTTGGCTTCGCCGCCGAGTGAGACAAAATCGTCGTAGGAAATGACTTGGGCGCGGATGAAGCCGCGTTCGAAGTCAGTGTGGATGACGCCTGCGGCTTGCGGGGCGGTGTCGCCTTTGTGGATGGTCCAGGCGCGGACTTCTTTGA
>ERZ772924.653-NODE-653-length-16582-cov-21.134628_pt1 | contig 16582 bp, 8 predicted proteins | sample MGYA00512116_ERZ772924 | MGnify/ENA primary metagenome ERZ772924 (study PRJEB29015, sample SAMEA2737920) | human oral metagenome | biome: human oral; feature: human-associated habitat; material: dental | place: China | collected 2134 ...
GGCATCGCCGACGCCGAGCCCAACCGCCTCCCCCGGCCAGACGTCCACACCGACGGCAACCCCAACGGCCAAACCGACATCGTCCGTCAAACCGACGGGGCAGGCCGCCCCGTCGCCGTCGGGATCGCAGCGTCCCACAGCGACCTCTCCAGCCGGATCCGCGAAAACATCGCGGCACGCCCGCAAATAAGAAAGGAAAAATTAGGCGCAACATTACTGAATTAAGGCAATAGAATAGTAGAAGATAAATCAATATATAACGAGTTGCCGTGGCCTCAAATTTGAGGCCACGGCAACTTACATGAAATTAACCGTTGATTCCGGAACCAATCGCACAGATAATTGACTCTGGGTAGCCTGACTCACCAACAGGACCTAGAAATGAAGGGAAATATCCATGAAACACTCTCATTGGCGCGGACGCTCGCTTGCGTTTTTCAGCGCCATCGGGATCGCGATCGGCGTCGTCGCCTCTCCGGTTCACGCCGATCCCCCCAAAACTCCTCCCACGCCTTTGGACCCGAACGGCCTCCAAAAGAAAGCGGAAAGCACGCCGGGATTCACAGGAAAATGGTTCGTGCAGCTGGCATCGAAGCCGACGATATCGGGAGGGTCGCCGCAGGCGATCTCTTCCCAGCAAAAGACTTTCGGCTCGGACGTTTCGTCGCGAGTGCAAGTGACCGAGAAGCATTCGCGCCTGTGGAACGGGGTGGTTGTCAAAACCGACAAGGCGGGGCTCGAAGAAGTCGTCAAGGCCTCTAACGTCAAAGCCGTCTTCCCCGTTCTCAGCGTAGCGATGCCGAAGAACCAAAAGTCCAAGGTTCTCCCGCAGGTGCGAAGGGCCGGCGCAATGACCGGCGTCCCCTACGCGCACAAGGAGTTGGGCCTTACGGGCAAAGGGATGAAAATCGGAATCATCGACACCGGCATCGACATCGACCACCCCGCCTTCGGCGGATCGGGCGTGCCCGGATCGGCGACCTTCCCCACGTCCAAAGTCGTCGCCGGATACGACTTCGTCGGAGACAGGTACAATTCGGACATCAATTCCGACGCCTACGATCCCAATGCCGTCCCCGACTCGGTCCCCAACGACTGCCACGGCCACGGAACCCACGTCGCTGGCATCGCGGCGGGCAACGACCCGACGAACAACTTCCGCGGCGTCGCGCCGAACGCGCTCCTGGGCGCGTACAGGGTTTTCGGGTGCGACGGCGCAACCGACACGGGCGTCATGCTCACCGCGATGGAGCGCGCCTCGAGGGACGGCATGAACGTCGTCAACATGTCGATTGGCGCGCCTTACGTGACATGGCCGGAGTATCCCACCGCCGTCGCCGCAGACGCCCTCGTCAATTCCGGCGTGGTCGTTACCGTGTCCCAGGGGAACGAAGGCGACCACGGCGCGTTCTCGGGCAGCGCCCCGGCGGTGTCCCCAAAGGCCATCGCCGTAGGGTCGGTGGACAACAACGGCTTGCTTCTGTCGACCTTCACGACGGCCGACGGCGCCTCCTACACATACATGCCTGTTGACGGCGCCGCCGTCCCTCCGACGACTGGAAGCGCCCAGCTCGCCGCATACCCCGACGGCCAGAAGACCGGAGCGGTCGACCTTCCCGGGAAGCCTTTCGAAGGAAAGGTGGCGCTGGTTGCCAGAGGCGATTCCACCTTTGCCGAAAAGGCCGCCGCGGCACAGGCCGACGGCGCCGTCGGCCTGTTGATCTACAACAATGAAGACGGCGTCGTCAGGGCCTCGATTCAGCCAACGACCGATCTCCCGGTCGGCACGATCACCAAGGAGCAGGGCGAAAAGCTCGAAGGGCTCGTAGCGAAGAGCGCAGGAAACAGCCCTGTGATCACCTGGACGGACAAGCAAGAGCCGATCGTCGACCCAGACACGGCCACGATGGTCTCCACCTTCTCGGCGTGGGGAATGACGGCCGACCTCAAGCTCAAACCGGACGTCCTCGCCCCCGGCGGGGAGATCACGTCCGCCTATCCCCTGGACAAACAGACCGCGAAGAAGGGCTACGCCGAACTCTCGGGAACTTCGATGGCCGCTCCGCACACTGCGGGAGCAGCTGCGCTGGTGCTCGAGTCCAATCCGTCGGCCTCCCCCGATGCAGTGAAGGCCGTGCTCCAAAACACGGCCGACCCCGTTCTCCTTTCCTACCCGATACAGCGCGGATTCCCCTCGCAGGCGCGGATTCAAGAGCCCGTCCAACACCAAGGCGCGGGTCTCATCGACATTCCTGCCGCCGTTTCCCAGGCGAATTCCTATGCCGCCCCCGGGAAGGAAAAGCGAGTCTCCACTGTGACCCCGTCGAAGATTTCCCTGGGCGACACAGATTCGAACAATCCAACCGATCTGACGATCACAAACCATTCCGACAAGGAGAAGACGTACACCCTCGGCTCCGACCTGAATGCCGCGGGAACGTACGGGCCGAACACCCTTCTCCAGTATGCGCCGGGGCTGAACACCAGAGTCACGTTCTCTGCAGACAAGGTGACGGTTCCCGCCCATTCGACGCGAACGGTGAAGGCAACCGTCACCCCGCCCAGCAGCTACAGTTCCTACGCAACGGGAACAGCGGTGGAGACGAAGCTCCCCTACATCACGATGTACGGCGGCTACATCACGTTGAAGGACGACGCCGGGCGCATTCAGCGGATTCCCTTCGCCGGGCTCAACGGAGACTATGAATCGAGGGAGGCGATCAGTTCGAAATGGACGTACGGCGATCTCTACGACAGTCAGACCCTCAGCTTCGTAGACCACAAGCCCGAGGACAAGTACAACGTCTCGCCCTCGCTCGTGAGGGTCTCCTCGTGCCCGAACGGCCGCGTTGTGGCCTCTGACTGCGCAGACGACAACGCACAGTATGCGGAAGTGACCGAAAAGGACCACGTGTATTCCATGAAGGACTACGACGTCCCGAGAGTCCGTCTGCATGTGGAGACTCCCGTCAAGAACATGAAAATATACGTCAATGCCGTAGGCCCCGACGGCAAAAAGCAAGGCCAGTCGGTCCCGGTGCATCAGGTGTACGACAACGACGGCGTCGGCGCGGACAAGAGCTTCCAGACGTTCTCCTGGGACGGAAGGATCAAGAAAGGCGGCAAGCTGCAGATGGCCGACGACGGTCGTTACGTCATGTCCGTGCTCGTGACCAAGGGCACCGGCCACCCTCAAAACTCGAAGGACGCCTCTGAACGTTACGAGACCCCGCCCTTCGTCGTCCGTTCGCTCACCGACGCGAACCCGACGCCGACGGCCTCACCGACCGAGTCGCCCAAGCCGACCCCCACGGACTCACCGACCGAGTCGCCCAAGCCGACGCCGACGACCGCCCAGCCAAGTCCGACCCCCACGGCCTCGCCTAAGCCGAGCCCGTCCCCGACAGCCGATCCCGGCGGATCGACGGTCACCACCTACACCGATTGGACCGCCGACTCGGCCCAGCCTGCCACGCCTATCGGCAAAGGCACCCCCTACGCCGGCGACTTCACCGGGAAGGGCAAAGACGGCTTCATTACCCGACAAGGCATGACCTTCACAACCGAAGGCAAGTCCTTCACCTATGGACGCGCGGACGACGCCGTCTTGACCGGTGATTTCGACGGCGACGGCAAGGACAGCGTCGCCGTCGTGCGAGGCAACCGCATTTACATCAAAAACACTCTGACCGGAGGCGACGCCGACGCCGACTTCACATATGGACGGAAGGGCGACGCCTATCTGGTCGGAGATTGGAACGGCGACGGGAAAGACACCTTCGCGATTCGCCGAGCCAACGTCTATCACTTGAGGAACTCGCTGAGCGGAGGCAACGCCGACGCGACCCACACCTTCGCCCAGCCCGACACCGCTGTGCTCACCGGCAACTGGACCGGCTCCGGCAAGCACACCCCCGCCACGCACCCGTAGCGGGCAAAATCGCGGCAATCGTCTGACCGCCGCAGTGATCGTCTGACCGCCGCAGTGAAAGGGCGCCCAACCGCGAGCCCCATCGGCTCGCAGTTGGGCGCCCTTGACGATTGGGAACCCAGACTTCTTGGCAGACGGCAAGCCCGTGCCCCGGACGGCGGCGGCCCGAGCAAGCCCGAAGCCTTCGTCGGCACGCGATTCAGAGCAGGCGTTTGCGCCGCAGCAACGCCCGGGTGTCGACCGGGCGCCCAAGGAGCCTTTCGAAGCCCTCGAGCGGATTGCGTGAATTTCCCCGGCTGAGCACTTCAGCCGCCATCTTTGCCCCCGCCTCGCGGTTGAGGCCGCCGTCTCCGTCTTTCGCGGCGACCGTCCGGAACCAGTCTGCCGTGTCGGCGTCGAGGGCCTCACTCCACAGGTAGGAGTAGTAACCGGCGGAATAGCCGCCCGAGAAGACGTGGTTGAAGTAGCAGCTTCGGTACCGGGGAGGTATCCAAGGGCTCGCGATACCGAGCCTCTCGAGGGTCGCCTTTTCGAACTCTTCGACGTCGTCGGGGCTCTCGGGAAGGTCGGCGGGCGTGCGGTCGTGCCAGGCTTGGTCCAAAAACACGGCCTGCAGCATTTCGGACATTTGGAACCCCGCGCCGAAGCCGTCGGCGGCGGACAGCGAGGCCGCCAAATCCTCCGGCATGGGCTCGCCCGTGGCAAAATGCCGAGCGTAGTTCGCCAGCACCTCCGGATGCCTGGCCCATATTTCGTTGACCTGCGAAGGATACTCGACGAAGTCGCGCGGAACGTTTGCGCCGGCGGCGGAAGGCCATTCGACGTCGGAAAGCAAGCTGTGCAGAGCGTGTCCGAATTCGTGGAAGGCCGTCTCGACCTCGTCCCACGTCAGCAGCGCAGGCTCTCCCTCGGGCGGTCGCGTGACGTTGAGATTGTTGCAGACGACGACGCATCCTCCCCCTCGCCGCGAAGCCTGCCGGATTGTGTGCATCCAGGCGCCGCCTCGCTTGCCGGTGCGCGCGAAATAGTCCCCCATGAAAAGGCCTGCGAGAGCGCCGTCCTCGCGGCGAACCTCCCATATTTTGACGCCCTCGGCGTATCCGTGCAGGTCCGGCCTCGCGGAGAACGTCAGCCCGTAAAGCCTGTTCGCGGCGTAGAAGACGCCTCTTTCGACGACGTTCGTCAGCTCCAGGTAGGGTGCCAGCGCCTCGTTGTCCAGCTGGAACTGCTCGCGGGCGAGCGCGTCGCGGAAGTAAAGCCAGTCGGACGGGGCGACCGGCGCCTCGGCGTATGTTTCAAGCGCCTCATGTTCGGCTTCGGCGTTGCGTTGGGCAGGTTCGATCATCGGCTCGAGAAGGCTGTGAATGGCCCGCGTCGATCCGGCCGTTTCCTGGGCGGCGACATACTGGGCGTAGGTGGAGTAGCCGAGAATCTGGGCCTTTTCTGCTCGAAGTCGCGCGAGCGCGAGGACGATGCGGCGGGTGTCCGTCGCAGGGTCGCTTCCGTCGCCCCGCGACGTCGAAGCCTCGAAGATCCGTTCGCGAACATCGGCGCGCGCAAGAGCTGATTGGACGGGCTGTTGAGTGGGAAGGCGGAGGACGACGAGGCAGGGCTTGCCCTTAGCCAGTTCCGGGTTCGATTCGGCGTCGGCCGCCAAACCGGCCTTCTGGGACTCGCTCAGGCCTTCGGCCTCCTCCTCGGTCAAGGGGACCGATCCGACGAGCTGCGCTTTGAGCGCCAGCTGCCCGAACTCGGTCGTCAGGTCAGCCGCCTCCTTGTTGATCGTGCGCAGCCGCTCTTGGGCGACTGCGTCGAGGTGGCAGCCGTGGGCGCGAAACGCCTTGAGGTGCTCTGACACGCACCAAGCCGTTTCCGGGCCTAGTTCGGCCGATCCCAGAGCCTTGAAACGGTCGTACAGCCGCGAGTCGAGGTAGACGTCGTCTTCATGCTCAACTATGAGGGGGTTGAGCCTGGCCTCGACGGCATGCCATTCGTCGCCGCCGACGGAGGCCGCAAACGTGTGCAGCACATCGACGGCCTCTTCCAAACGTTGGGCTTCCAGTTCAAAGGGAAGAAGCGTGTTCTCAACGGTTGTCGGAGCCTGAGACGACGCGATCGCTTCCAAAAGCGCGCGACGGCCCTCGAGCTTCTCGCGTATATCGGCTTCGAGCCGAGCGGGGTCGACATCGGTGAGATCGGGTAATCCAAAGTCATCCATGGCCAGATTTTATCGATTCTGTGCGCCTAGACGGACTTCGCCGCCCGCCCGGGGGCGCGTATCCCGGTGCGAGCGGCGAAGTCCTGCGTGAAAGGGGCTAAGCGTGAATACTAGCCCCGGTATGCCCAGGCCCGAACGTAGTCGACGACGAATTCGGTGGAATCTGCCGTCTTCCCCGGTTCAGGCAACCCCCAATAGGGGGAGCCGACCTGGACGTTGAGACGAATATTGAACTTGTCGGTTGTGAAGAACTTGTTCCATGTAGCCGAGCCCCAGGTTTTCTTCGTCACTTCGTGATACTTCCGCCCGTCGATGAAGAAGGCGATCCTGCCGGGCGTCCACTCCGCGGCCCATGTATGGAACTTTCCGTCGTTGAGATTGATGCTTTGGGGAGTCCACGCGTTCTTCTTCTTTCGCCCTTCGGGAGCCTGCAGCCCTCTGTGCCGGCTGGGTTGATAGACATGCGCGGTGGCCTCGCTTCTACCGTAGGGATCGACGTCGGCGTTGCCTTGGTCGGGCGTGCCGTAGGCCTCGAAGACGTCGATTTCCCCTTCGTTTCCCTGGCCGCCGTCGGGACGCAGCCAAAAAGCCGGCCAGACGCCTCGGGAATTGTTCTTGACCGTGGGAAGTTTGGCGCGCGCTTCGAAACGTCCGTATTTTTGCGAGAACTTTCCGACCGTGTCGAGGTAGCCGCTGGAGTACCGGCGGGAGGCGTCGCGAACGTCGGCCTTGGCCAGACGCTTGGTGCGAATCGTCAGCCGTCCGTCGGAGACCTCCACATTCTGTTTACTCGTTACGGCTTTGTCCTGATTGAGCCGCCAGTTGTCCCGCACGTTCCACTTGGGCAGGGAGGCGTCGTCGAAATCGTCGCTGAAAGCGGGGTTGCCCCAGCCTTGAAGGCGGTCCGAGCCTCCGCGTTCCTCCCCAGCGGCATTCGGTTTCACCGGCGAGTGGCCTTTGGCCGCTTCGACCGGCAACGTCGAAGTGTAGCGCCCGTTTCCGGCAGCCGACGCAACGTCTGGAGCGAGCACGATGCCGGCAACGGCCAACATCGCGCAAACGGCCCTGGAGGCCCGACGACGGATGGACATGTCCCCCTCCTTTCAACAAACCATTCGCATCGACCCGAGAAACGTCAGAAAACGCAGCTCGATTCGTCCATTTCCTTATCCAGTGACACCCGAACGACGCACTGGCTACACTCTGTCAACTAGTTATGTATGTTCAGCTGTCTTCTACTATAAACCACACTATCATCAAACGTCAAATGTTTCTGAATAATCGATCGACCGAGTTTCCCGACGGAATAAATAACGATAAAGTTAGGTAAATAACCGAAGTTGCATCCTTCATCAGGACGCCTCATTTTACGGTTGAGTATTATAACTAAACGACTATATCGACAATCAGGCAAATAACTGCTTTCGGAGCCGCAACGCCGCTTGCGGCCGACCGCTTTCACGCCGCCCCGACTTCGCCCATGGCCTTCTCCGGCCTCGTTCGGTCGAATTCGCCAGGAGAAAAACGCCTCTTCCCGCGGTTTCACGCCGAGGCCCGTCCCGCTTTCGCTCCCAACCTCAAGGAACTCAGCCTCTCAACAAGACGCCTGGCCTCGGCCTTGCGCGGCTAGATTCGGGGACCTGCTCCCCATATTCGGGCACGCTTCTTTCTTTATGTAGTTGAAAAGGTTAACATTGATTTGTCGCCTAGATATGCCGCATGCAAATGCGGAAAACGAGAGCGGCAGCCTTCGAGGGCTTTTACGTGACGGGCCCGAAGAGGCAAGGGTCGGGACCGATTGGCCAATAGGGCCGTGCAGGCATCACCTCCCTTACCTGCACGGATTCCTCAATCGGGACCGCCCATCGGCGTGACAGCCGATCGGGGCCCGCCTTCTGTCGAGGCGGGCCCCGATTTTATGCCCGCAGCATTTTGGGCTGGAACGATTCGCGCCCGGCAGGCGCAACGACGTCGAAGGCCGACGTGTCGATGTCGCCGGCTCCGACGTCCTGCGGTCGAACTTCGACTGTCAAAATGCGACCGGAACTCCGGCTTTCAAGAGTGGGAGCCCTCTCCCGTCGACGTGACGGTTGTCAGAAGAAAGACGGCGTCTTCCAACGCGAGCACAGAGTGCCGTTCGTGGGTGAGAACCCATATCTCCCCGGCGGAGAACACGCCCTGCTGGCTCTCGCCTATCTCCACCCGCACCTTGCCGACGAGTACCTGAAGCGAGGCGGCCGGAGGCGAGTTGTGAGCGCCGAGGCGGGTGCCTTCGCGCAGGGCGATGACAGTCTGGCGGAGCATGCCGTCGCGTGCCACGACGTCGGCGCTCTTGCCGGCTTCGGAAGCGAGGGCTTTGTCGAGATTGGTCGCAGCGACCGCGGTCAGGTCAGCCATGGCGCCTTATTCTACTCGTCCCGCTCGGCCAGGCCCAGGGCCGAGCGGATGTCCGGCGGACAGTAGTCGGGCCCCTTGAGCACCTTGCCGTCCTCGCGCAGAACCGGCTTGCCGTCCTCGCCGAGTTTGGACAGGTTCGAGCTTTGAATCTCGGCCAGAACGCTGCTCAGGGGGATCCCGAGTTCGAGCGCCATGCCGTAGACGACGTAGACGATGTCGCCCAAAGCGTCGGCCGTTTCGACGGTGTCGCGCGTGCCGTCGTCGAGCTTGCGCGCCTCTTCGAAAGCGGCTTCGATCCGTTCGCGGGCGGCCCGGCCGTACACCGCCCCCACGAGCTCGGCGAATTCCTCGGCCACGAGGGCTAGGCGCATGTGCACGCGCTCGCGGCCGGCGTCGGGGCCGTCTTCGACCACAGGCAGCGAGTAAACGTCGTGAAACTGGCGGACGAGATCCTCGGGGCGGTTCGGATCCCCGAAGCCGGGACGCCGTTTCGCGGGGCCAGTCCATGGCCCCTTGGGTTCGCGGGAATCGCCCGGCAGGAGGGATCCGATCACAACGTCGAAGGCCTTGCCCTTGTTCGACAGCATGCCCCGGGACACCCCCTCGAGGGTGAAACCGGCTTTCCAGGCCACGCGCATGGACGGCCAGTTGGGCTCGCCGTCGCATATCTCGCACCGCCACGCCAGCGCCTGCAACCCCATTGCCTCGAAGGCGAAGTCGCACACAGCCTTGAGAGCCTCGGCCGCATAGCCGCTTCCCCTTTCTTGCGGCGACATCCAGAAGCCCACTTCCCCGACCACGGAATCGGACCTTATGCCGATTATTCCGATCAACGGAGAGCGCTCGACCTCGGATTGGCGTTCGACCTCGGGTTGGCGCTCGACCTCGGGTTGGCGCTCGACCTCGGGTTGGCGCTCGGCTGCGGAGGCGTCGTCTGTCAAATGGCCTTCTTCGGCGAGGCGAATCGCCCAATTGGGCGAATGCCCCTGCCAGCCCGGTTTGGCCACGCTCTCAACGAAGAACTCGGCTGACTCGCGCGTATAGGGCGAGGGAACCGTCGTCCATTTTTGAATCTCGGGGTCCTGGCAGAGTTCTGCAATCGTGTCGACGTCTGACGCCTCGACCGGGGAGAGCACGAGCCTAGGCGTGCGGAGGGTTGCGGGTTCCATGGCTCAAAGACTACATGGCAACGTGCGCCTTAAGCGGCCGACTGACCCGGGGAGGAATTCGCGGTGATCGAGGGCACATGAAACCCACTCTTTTCGCTTTGATTCGGGCAGAAAGGCATGATAATCTCTTATCCGTTGTTCGGAGCCACAAGCTCCGATCAACAACCTGCGCGGGTGGCGGAATAGGCAGACGCGCTAGCTTGAGGTGCTAGTCCTCGTATAGAGGGTGGGGGTTCAAGTCCCCCTCCGCGCACAAGCAAGAGGGTGCATCCCCACACCAGGGGCTGCACCCTTCCGCATTGTGGCGTTCTATTTGCCTCTATTTGCCGTTTTCGGTTGAGCCTCCCTTTGCGCCCGCGCCTCACTTTGTGCCGGCTCCTCCGTTTGCGCCCGAGCCTCAGTTTGCTTCCGCACCGCCCTTTTCGGCCGGGCCGCCACTCCCTGCCGAGCCGTCATTCCTTGCGGAGCCGTCGTTTTTGGCTGAGCCATCATCGCCGGCTGCACCGCCGGTTCTTCCGTCCTTGGAATCGCCGGCGCCCGCCGCCTCGTCGCCCTCTTCGACGATCTGGGCGTCCTCGACGGCGTCCTCGACCGTCGCGGCCAGCACAGATGCGGAGATTCCGTCGAGTTTGCGTACCAGCTTCTTGCGCTCGGCCGACTGCTCGCGCCTGCTCATCGACTCGACGATGGGAATCGCGTGATCGATCCGTTCGAGCTCTTCCCGCCACTTCGCGGCCTGGCGTGCGACGTCGGACGTGTTGGCCGAGGCGTAGACGTATGTGACCTGCTCGTGGAGGACCTCGACGCGGCGATGCAGACCCTTTTTGTCGGACGGTCCTTCCTTCGCGCCGGCGACGGCACGGAAACGTTTGGTCATCGATTCGACGACGCGGGGGTTGTCTTTGACGAGCTTGCGCAGTTCGGGGCCGTACCGGACGACGGCGAGCAGCGCGGCGGGCCCCGCCTTGCGGGCTGCCTTGAACAGGATCTTGATAAGCGACATGTGCACAATTCTATGGGCAGGCCCCCGTTTCCCGTCTACGGCCAGGCGCCGCCGTTCGTCTACGGCAAAGCTCCGCCTTTCGGGACTTGTGGGCTAGCGGAAGTCCCGTGACTTGGCCTGGACCGGAAGGACGAGCGGCTCCAGAGCGTCGGCGACGAAGTTCATGGCGCCGTCGCCGCGTTCGACCATCCCTCTGACGACGAGGCCCTGGCTGCGCCTCGCAACCTGGCGGTATCGGTCCCACAGCCCCGTTGAGCACACGACGTTCAGGATTCCCGTTTCGTCCTCCAGCGAGATGAATGTGACTCCCGTGGCCGTCCACGGACGCTGGCGGTGCGTGACCACCCCCGCGACGCGCACCCGTTTGCCGACGGGCGCCTCCCCCAGATCGGAGACTTTCAGGATCCCCCGGCCGGCCAGATCGCCGCGAAGAAACTGCGTGGGATAGGACCCCGCAGAAACTCCGGTGCTGGAAATGTCCGCGATCGCGGCCTCCTGCTCGGTCATCTCGTCAAGGGCCGGAGCGGTGCCGATGCTCTCGGTTCCCGGAAGTGTGGGCTGATACCAGCCTTTTCCTTGAACAGTCTTGTCGGCGAGGGCCTGAGCCGCCCATATTCCCTCGCGCCTGCCCACTCCGAGCGCTTGCAGAGCCCCCGCGGCGGCGAGCGCCTCAAGCTGCCCGCGCCCCAGCCGGGCGCGCCTGGCCATGTCCGCCGCATCCGTGAAAGGCGCACCCTGGCGGGCCTTCAGAATCCTGGAAACCGCTGCGGCTCCGAGGCCCCGAACGGAGTCGAGGCCGAGGCGCACTTCCAGGTCCCCATGGGGATCGACGAGCCGCGTAGAAGCCGCGGCACCGTCGCCGCACTCGGGTTCATCGCATTCCATTTCGGCTCGTTCTCCCCCGCATTTTGCGACGTCGCGCTCTGCGGCGCCGCGTTTCCTCACGCTCGCCTCGCCTAGCGAACGCACAACGCACGGGGAGGCCACGTGCACGCCGTGGCGCCTGGCGTCGGCCACGAGGCTCTGGGGAGAGTAGAAGCCCATGGGCTGGGCCGCCAGTATGCCGGCGTAAAAGTGCTCGGGAAAGTGGACTTTGAGCCATGCCGAGGCGTAGACGAGGTAGGCGAAGGAAAAGGAGTGGGACTCCGGGAAGCCGAATTCTGCAAAGGCGTCGAGCTTGTCATAGATTTCCTCGCGGACGCCCGGGGGCACGCCCTTGGAGGCCATCCCCGAATACAGCTCGCTTTTGAGCTCGGACATGCGTTCGTGCGAGCGTTTCGCGCCCATCGCTTTGCGCAGCCGATCGGCCTGGGCCGGGGTGAACCCGGCGACGTCGATCGCTATTTGCATGAGCTGTTCCTGGAAGAGCGGGACTCCGAGGGTTTTTTCCAGGGCCGGCTTGGTCAAGGGATGCGGGTACGTGACGGGTTCTCGGCCCCGGCGCCTTGCGAGGTAGGGGCTGACGGCGTCGCCCTGGATGGGGCCGGGGCGGATGAGGGCCACCTCAATGACGATGTCGTAGAAGCATTCGGGGCGCAGGCGCGGAAGAGTGGCCATCTGGGCACGCGATTCGACCTGGAAGACGCCGACCGTGTCGGCAGCCTGGAGCAGGGCGTAGACGCGAGGGTCTTCTTGGGGAAGGTTGTGAAGCCCGAGGGGCTTCCCGTCGCTTCCCGCGATTCCGGCGTCGGTCAGCTGCGTGTACGACTTTCGCAAAGCCGTGAGCATTCCGAGCCCGAGAAGGTCGAATTTGACGAGCCCGGCTTCGGCGCAATCGTCCTTGTCCCACTGAAGGACGGTGCGTCCCGGCATTCGCGCCCAGCCCGCCGGGCACACGTCGATCACAGGACGGTCGCACAGGACCATCCCTCCCGTGTGGATGCCGAGGTGGCGGGGAAGCCTCTGCATGCGCGAGGCAAGATCGGCCACAGCGGCGGGCACGTCCGCCTCGTAGCCCGCGGGCTCATAGCCTGCGGACCCGCCGACGTCGGCTTTTGCAGGAACCTTGTGCTCGACGGATCGCAGCCACGCCTCGACTTGCCCTTCCTCGTATCCGAGGGCTTTTGCGGCGTCGCGTATGGCCGAGCGCGGACGATAAGAGATCGTGTTGGCGACCTGCGCGGCGCATTTCCTTCCGTAGCGTTCATAGACATGTTGGATGACCTCTTCCCTTCTGTCAGATTCGATGTCGACGTCGATGTCCGGCGGACCCGAACGCCCCGGAGAAAGGAACCGTTCAAAGAGCATCTTGTGGCGGACGGCGTCGACGGCGGTGATGCCCAAGGCGAAGCAGACCGCCGAGTTCGCCGACGATCCCCTGCCCTGACACCAGATGCCCCGGCTGCGGCAAAAGTCGACGATTTCACAGACGATGAGGAAGTACCCGGGAAAGCCGAGGCCGACGATGACGTCGAGTTCGTGGTCGATCACCTCCCACGCCCGCGGGTTCGACGAGCGCGGCCCGTAACGCTTGAGCGCGCGCTCGCGGGTGAGGCAACGCAGCCAGCTCGCTTCGGTATGGCCTTCGGGAACGGGAAAATCGGGAAGGTCAGGGGCGACGAGCGCCAGATCGAAAGCGCATTCGGCCCCGATCCTGGCGGCTTCAGCCACCGCTTCGGGGTGGTCTCGGTGCAGGGAGAGCATCTGTTCCCCCGACCGAAGGTGCGAACCGTTGGCCGGAAGGAAGGGATCAATCTCTTCTAGGGTGGTTCGAGCCCTCGTGGCGGCGAAGACGTCGGCGACATCCCTGTCGCGAGGGCGCGCATAGTGCACATTGCCTGTGGCCAGGTAGGGGACGCCGGCCCGGTCGGCCGTTTCGACGAGGGCGCGGCAGCGTTCGCGGTCAAGCGGGGCGCCGGAGTTCGTCAGTTCGACCGCTACGTTTCCCTTGCCGAAAAGTGATTCGAGGCGGCGCACCTGTTCGACTGCGGCGTCGACGTCCCACAGAGCGGGAGAAGGCCCGGAAAAAGCCGAGGCTCCGGGATTGAAGCCGCTGTTCCTGCGGCCCCCGGCGATCCCGGGGCTTCCGGCAATCCCAAGGCAATCGGCTCGTTCGCGGCTTCCGGCGCCCTCCAGGCGGAGGCCGCCGCGGGAACCCTCCGCCCCTTGCCCTTCCAACCCCTCCAGGGCCCGTCTGACGCCTCCCTTTCGGCAGCCGCTGAGAACCATCCAATTTCCGCCGGAGGCAGCCGCCAGGTCTTCGAGCTCGTAGCGAGCGCGGTTCTTTTCCCCGCTCGCCAGCATCGCCTCCCCCACCGTCCGGGAAAGGCGTCTGTAGCCTTCGGGGTCGCGAGCCAGGAGGACGATGTGCTCGCCGGGAGGATCGGCTTGGGCGCTTCTATCTTCGGACAGAAGGGTCAATTCGGTTCCGATGACGGCGGGCAGCCCGGCCGCCCTGGCTGCGGAGGCAAGCTGGACGACGCCGGGAAAGCCGGCGTGGTCGGTCACGGCGAGAGCCTGCAGCTCCAATTCGCAGGCCCGAGCGACGAGGTCGGTGGGAAGGCTGGCCCCGTCGAGAAAGCTGTAAGCGGAGTGGACGTGCAGTTCCGCGTACGGAACCGCACCCTCGGGCTCGGCGAACGGCCGCCTCGAAGGCGAATGCCTCGCGGCCCCCGGCCGAACGACGGAGAGGCGTCTATTCATACCGGCCCTCCTCATGCCACGTTCCGCCCTCGCAATAAATGAGGGCGGCCGCCCCGTCGAGGACGATTTGGAGATAGGCGCGTCTGGAGCGTCCGGAGGGATCCCACCACCGCTCGTCGATGGGCCAAGGCCCTGCGTAATCGCGGATCGTCGCCGAGCCTTTCGCCGATCGCAGCAGGCCGGGTTCGGGATCGGCGCAGCCGCCTGCGCATGTCAGCTCCGCTTCCCCCGTGACCGCCAAGCGGTGTCCGCATCGCCCGTCGAGCCCAATGTCGACGGGCGCAACATGGATGCGCGAAGGCCCCGGCTCGGGTATGGCGCCCGGCCACGGAAGAGCCGATCTGCGCCCGTCGTCCGGACTGTGCTCGCCCCACGCGATTTCGGCGTGGCGCCGCGCCGCCGTGCGCCCTCCCACCTTGCGGGGAACCCTCACCGACTCCTCGCCGAGGACCGTCTGGATCCGGGCTACGGCCGCCGCCGCTCGCTCGTTTCCCGCCGACCTTCCTCCCCACAGGGGCTCGGGGGCCGCATCGGCCGACGCGGCGTCGAGCCTGAGTTCGAGCCGCGCGAGGGGCCCGCCGCCCGCCCATCCTCCGAGCTGCCACCGAACTCGATCGACGACGTCGCGGGCGCCCCCGCCCCCGACCGACCAGGATCGCGAGAGCTCTTCGCCGTCGTCGAAAACCGCGTCGATGCGCAGCCTCCCGGAGGCGGCGGTCCGCACTCCCATGGCCTGCACGAGCTCCTCGGCTAGGCCGCGGGCAGAGAATACGGCTTCTTCGACGTTTTGGAGGGGCGGCTCGAAGACCCGCGTGCACACGATTCCCGGCGACGTCGTAGCCTCCGCCGGCAGATGGACGTCTCTCCCTCGCGCCAACTGCCACAGAAGCGAACCCGTCTCCCCGAAACGGGACGCCATGGCGGCTGCCCCGAGATCCGTCAAGTCCCCGACGGTTCTCACGCCGAGGGTCGCCAGCAGCTCCAGGCAGGACCGAGCCTCGGCTCTGCGCGAGGGAACGACGCCGACGAGCGTCCCCTCGACCTTGGTCCGCTTCAGGAACTGCGCCGATCCTTCGACGTCGAGGAAAACGTCCGATTGGGCGGCCAGAAGGGCGGCGAGGGTTCCCTCGCCACAGCCTACGTGCGCCTCGCAGCCGGCGACGTCGGCGATCTGCCCAATGAGAGCCTCGGCCAGAGCCTCCATCGACCCTGCCGCACGCACAGCGCCCCGGGCGGGAAAAATCACCCTTCCCGGCTCGACGACCACGACGTGGGCCACATGCGCGTCCACGGCCCGCAGGACCGATTCGAACCGAAGGGCGTCGCGGCGAACGTCGCGCTGAACGACGACGAGCTCCGGGCAGATCGACAGCGCCTCGCGTTTGCGCATGCCCGTCCGAACCCCCAGCCTGCGCGCCCAGGCATTCGCGCATACGACGCCGCCGACCCCCAAAACAGCAGCCGGTTCGTCGGAGCCGACCTGCCCCGCCGACGTCGCCGCCGCAACCGGCCAGTCGGGAACCGCCACAGATGCGTGCATCATGAGGGAATCGCCTCCACCAACGAGAGCCCGCCTTGGGCGCGGCCGGCGGCTTCGTTCTTTTCACCGTCGGAGGCCTGGACCGGGGCCCATCCGCACGCCCCGATCCGCAGCCGAACGCGACGCCGTCCGGAAGTCGCCTCCACGAGGAGCGCCCGCACATGCCCGACGCCGCGGTCGACGCCTTCGACCGCGACGACCTCTCCCCTGACGCGATCGCGGCAATCCCATCCCTCCCCGAGTAGAAGGCTCCCACGCACCGCTGCCCGCTTGGAAAGCAGACGGCGCTCGCGCGCATCCAGGCGAATGGAAGACCCGACGACCACGACGTCGAAGCCGTCGACGGCGGCAGTCAGCGCCTGTGTGCGCGCCGCATCCCCCACCTTCGGCACGCAAACCGTTCGAGAGGCATCGACTCCCAGCGATCCGGCCGCGTCCCACCCCATGCCCGGCATTCCGAGGAAGACGCTCCACGCCCCCGAACCGCTGGCGATTCCGGCGAGCAGGAGGCCCATGAGGACGCTGCCGGAGAATCCGACGCTCATTCCCGGCTCGAGTCCGCGCGGGAGGATTTCGGCCAAACACTCGGGGACCGCCCAGCCGCCCGAAGCCTCCCTCCAACGCGCCGCATCCGAGGCAGCCCCGGACCAGGCCCTGCCCGACGGCGCCTCGCGCGGCGCCG
>ERZ772924.655-NODE-655-length-16481-cov-4.030866_pt1 | contig 16481 bp, 18 predicted proteins | sample MGYA00512116_ERZ772924 | MGnify/ENA primary metagenome ERZ772924 (study PRJEB29015, sample SAMEA2737920) | human oral metagenome | biome: human oral; feature: human-associated habitat; material: dental | place: China | collected 2134 ...
AGAATTTCAACTAAATATCAATTAACAAGAAGTAAAGGTATCATCTCTTACCTCTTATCTCTTACCTAAACAAAATGGAAAGTAAATTTAATATAGGACAACGCGTGTGGGTTTCTCCTCAACTCACAGGAAAACCCGATTGGGTAGAAGCAACCATTACCGAAATAGAACAAAATCCTTTTATAGGAATTGTTATTGAAGTAAAAACGGACAATGGCGAATTATTCTTTGAAAAAGAAGATATGTTTAAACCCGTAGAAGAGGAAGAATTATGCACGCTATAGCTTTTGACTTAATAGTTTCTGAGCTAAAGAAACATTATAAAGATCCATATCACAATGCTTATGCTGAAATTAGAAAAGTACTCAAGCAAAATGATTTTTATTGGATACAAGGAAGCACTTATGCTACTGAAGGCGATTTGCGAACCCTTTTTCGTGCTATACAAAGCCTAAAAAATATCAAATGGTTCTGCCTCTCAGTGAGAGATATTCGCGCTTTCAAAATAGAAGACTACTCTGATTTCACTCAAGAATTTCAACTAAATATCAATTAACAACAAGTTAAAATATAAAGGTATCATTTCTTACCTCTTATCTCTTAACTCTTAGCTAAATAAAATGGAAAGAATAGCAAGTTTTTGTATCGACCACCTCAAACTCGAGCGTGGCATTTATGTATCGCGTAAAGACTATGTAGGCAAGGAAGTGCTTACCTCTTTCGATATCCGTATGAAGCTCCCCTACCGTGAGCCCGTACTCGGTAGTCCCGAAACACATACTATCGAGCACCTCGCTGCTACTTGGTTGCGCAACAACCCCGAGTGGAAAGACAAGATTATCTATTGGGGGCCTATGGGCTGTATGACCGGTAATTACCTCATTCTCGCTGGTGACTATACTTCTAAAGATATCGCCCCTTTGATTACCGAACTCTTTGAATATATCGCTAATTTTGAAGGCGATATTCCTGGCGCATCGGCTTTAGAATGTGGCAATTTCTACAACAACAACCTCCCTATGGCGAAGTATGAAGCTAAGAAATACTTAGAAACCCTTCACCACCTGACTGATAAAAATCTAAATTATCCCAAGTAAAATATGAATACAATGATTTTACAAGAACCCACTTTTCTAACTGATAGACAAAGCAATACACTCTCGGCAGTTATTCCTATTGAACAATATAACGAGCTTTTGAGAATTGCTGAATTATATGAAGAGTTAGAAGACTTACAACTCTATTACGAATCTAAAGCCGACCCAACTCCTGCTGAGCCTGCTGATATAGTATTTAAAAGAATAGAAGCTCGCCGTAAAATCATACTTTGTTAAAATATTTGAAATAATCCATTAAATCCGGCAACGTTGGTTGCTAATCCGTGCACATCACAACTGACAATAGAAAATTATCCGTGTGATCCGTGCAATCAGTGCGAGAAATTAACGCAGCAAAGCTGCAGAAACATAAAACAATAAACAATGAATACACCCGAAAAATTATCCCTCTTGCGATCTAAAATGCAAGAAAACTACATCGACGCTTTTGTGGTATTCAGCGCCGACCCTCACCTTAGTGAATACCTACCCAAAGAATGGCTCGAACGCGCTTGGCTCTCTGGATTCACAGGCTCTGCGGGTTTCGTAGTCGTTACCAAAGATAAAGCCGGCTTGTGGACGGACTCTCGTTACTTTGTTCAATCGGCTATCGAGCTCAAAGGCTCTGGCATCGACCTCTTCAAGGACGGCGTAGAAGGCACTCCCGATTATGCCGATTGGCTCGTATCAGTACTTCCTGCCGGTGCTACTGTGGCTCTCAACGCCTTGGCTACCTCTCACATCGCTTGGGAAAAACTACAAGCTACCTTAGCCACTCACAATATCAAATTGGTGCATAAACCTCTTATCGACCTTATCTGGACGAACCGCGAAAAAGACTCTCTTCACCACATTTTTGTACACCCCGATAAGTGGGCAGGACAAACCGTAGCCGATAAACTCACCGCTATTCGCAAAGCAATGGCTACCCACCGCACTACCTTGCACCTTATCACTGCCTTAGACGATGTAGCGTGGACACTCAACCTTCGCGGTAGTGATGTGGCTTACAACCCTGTATTCCTCGGTTATATCGCTCTATCCGATAAAGAAGCGACCCTTTTTGTAGATAAAGCTAAACTCACCCCTGAGGTAGAAGCTCATTTGGCAGCAGCCAAAGTAAACGTGCGTGCTTATGATGAGTTCTACAACTATTTGGCTACTGTAAAAGGACAAAATATACTCCTCGCCCCTAATACCAATCAGGCGATATTCGAAGCTCTCCAAAAGGATAACAAACTCGTGCAAGCTCCCGCTCCTGGCAACCTGATGAAAGCCGTGAAAAACGCTACCGAACTCGAAGGATTCCGCACTGTAATGGTACGCGATGGGGTAGCAATGGTGAAGTTCCTCTATTGGCTCACTCACCAAGTAGGCAAAGAACCAATGACCGAATACAGCATCGGCAAGAAGCTACGCGACTTCCGTGCTGAGGGCAAGAACTTCGTAGGCGAAAGTTTTGGCAGTATCATTGGTTATCAAGGCAATGGTGCTATTGTGCACTATTCAGCTCCTGAACACGGCAGTAAAGAGGTACATCCCGAAGGTAGCGTTTTGGTAGACTCTGGCGGACAGTATCTTGAAGGCACTACCGATATCACTCGTACCATTCCATTAGGCAAAGTAAGTCAGCAGTTTATTGACGATAGCACTCTCGTGCTCAAAGGAATGATACAACTCGCAATGGTGCAATTCCCCAAAGGTACTCGTGGCGTACAGCTCGACGCCTATGCGCGTATGGCACTTTGGAAAAACCACAAGGACTACGGTCACGGCACTGGTCACGGGGTAGGTAGCTTTATGAACGTACACGAAGGCCCTCAAAATATCCGTAAAGACCTCAACCCACAAGTACTTTTAGCGGGTATGGTATGCTCCGACGAACCTGGGGTATATCTCGAAAACCAATACGGTATTCGTCACGAGAACCTCATTACAGTGCGTGAAGTAGTTACCAACGAGTTTGGTACCTTCTACGATTTCGAGACCCTGACCCTTTGTCCGTTTATGCCTTCAGGTATCAATGTGAGTCTCCTCACCGATGTAGAGCGTAAATGGCTCAATGCCTACCACAAAACTTGTGAAGAAAAACTCGCTCCCCTTTTGGAAGGCGAAGTAAAAGAATGGTTCTTAACTCTTGTAAAACCTTTGTAGTTTAGCTTCTATTTGTTTTTAAATAATATAGTGAAAAGGCTATCCAAAACTCTATTTGGGTGGCCTTTTTTAATTATTATGCTTGCCAATTGTTTATTATTTTGTACTTTTGAGCCCAAAATATAATAAGATGTCTGTAGAAGTTCAACAACTAACAAAAATATACGGACAGCAAGTGGCTGTCAATGCTATCAGTTTTAAACTTGAAAAAGGTGAAATTACCGGCTTTTTAGGGCCTAATGGCGCAGGTAAATCTACTACTATGAAAATGATTACAGGAGCGCTGACCCCTACTGATGGAACTATAACAGTAAATGGCATTGATATGCTAAAAAATCCTATTGAAGCACAGAAAACAATAGGGTATTTGCCTGAACACAATCCGTTGTATACCGAAATGTACGTGCGCGAATACTTGCGCTTTATGGCTGAACTATACCCCAAAGTCTCCTCCGATAGGATTGAAGAGGTAATTGCTCTTACAGGGCTTTCTTCCGAAAGCAATAAGAAAATAGAAGCGCTCTCCAAAGGCTATCGCCAGCGTGTAGGCTTGGCTTCTGCACTTATTCACGACCCCGAAATTCTTATCCTTGATGAACCTACCACAGGGCTCGATCCCAATCAGCTGGTAGAAATACGCCATATTATCAAAGAGTTAGGTAAGCGTAAAACAGTGTTGCTATCTTCTCATATTATGCAAGAAATTCAAGCTTTGGCTGACCGTGTGATTGTATTGCATAAAGGTAACATCGTGTTAGATAAGAAAATGACCGAACTGCAAAACAAAGAACAAATTATAGAAGTAGCTTTTGATTTTCGTGTCGAAGAACGCCTCTTACGCGCTTTGCCTAACATAGTATCAGTGCATAACGTCTATGATTTTCTATATCAGTTACAGTTCGATACCTCAGAAGATATGCGCCCCACTGTATTTGATTTTGCCAAAGAAAACGGATTGAAAATACTACAAATTAATCACAAGCATAAAGACTTAGAACAAACCTTTATTCAACTAACGGCTAATAATTAAAAAAGTTGCTTGATTTTTTCAAGCAACTTTTTTTATTGACCATTAGGCATTATTTTATTCAAAAACGCCTCCCTACAATTCTCAGCAATCGTAATGCGTTGTTTGCCAAATACTATTTGGTTGCGCTCCACTACTTCCACTTTGTCCAAAGCTACTATAAACGACCTATGCACTCGCATAAACCGTTCTTCCGGTAATTCCTCTTCCAATTTCTTCAAGCTCATCAGTGTTACAATAGGTTGTGGCTGACTGTCGAGGTATATTTTTACGTAATCTTTAAGACTTTCTATATACAAAATATCATCATACATCACCTTTATTTGCTTGTAATCTGCCTTTACAAACATATAATCCTGCGCTATTTCGAGCGGTTTTTCAGTAACAGAAGGTGTGCTTAATTGCAAAGCCTTTTGAGCCGTCTCCAAAAACTCAGCATAATCAAAAGGTTTTAATAAGTATCCAATAGAGTTTACCTTATATCCCTCAATAGCGTATTGGTCAAAAGCCGTAGTAAAAACAATTTTAGTAGAGGTAGGTATCTTTTTAGAAAGCTGAAGCCCTGTAAGCTCAGGCATTTGGATATCCATATAGATAAGGTCAGGCGTACTACCTTCATATAAGAACGTCAATACATCAATAGCATTGCTAAATTTGCCGACTAACCTCAGAAAAGGAGTCTTTACCACATAACTTTCAAGCAGTTGGAGCGCCATAGGCTCATCGTCTACAATGATACAAGTAAGTTGCATTTTGCCACAGATATAAAATTCCAAAGGCAAAGATACACTTATTTTTCTGTTATATACCCAAATAATAATATTTTTTTCTCCCCCATACTCCCTCAAAACTCCTCCAACAAATTTGCTAATTCCCAAATTTTCCAATTTGCTAATTCCCTTTTCTGTCATACTTCCCCCTAGTGCCTATGGCCTAAGGCCTAATACCTATTTCTCTTTCTTTCGCCTCGAAACCCCGTTTTTACTATTTTTAGTGTTGTTGTATAGCATTATCAATTAACCACTTATACACCCTTTCTATACCAATCGTCCAAGATTCGTATAAGCTTCCTATAAGCTCTCTATAAGCTAACCCCACCCTCCTCACAGCCTTTTTTCACCAAAATCTCTCTCAACCTTCTTCCGTTCTTTTCCGTTCCCTTCCGACTCTCAAAGACCCTCTCCAATAAAGTCCTCAATTTCGCCTAACCTCCGTCCGACACGTCCGACCTGTCAAAAAACTATTTTTATCACTACTCATTTTCTCATTTCCTCATTCTCTCATTTTCTAATTCGCTAATTATAGCTATCTTTGCATTTTAATTACTCAAAAAACTATGGCAGATAAACACCATTACAAAGGTCTTACCGATGCGCAAGTCCTTGAAAGTCGTGCCAAACACGGCGAAAACTCCCTCTCATCAGTAGAGGGCGAACCGCTTTGGAAACAATTCTTAGAAAAGTTCACCGACCCCATTATCATCATTCTTCTCGTTGCCCTCGTCTTCTCTTTTGGAGTATCTACTTATGAATATGTGGTGCATAATGAAGGTTTCGATGCTTTCTTAGAGCCCATAGGGATTCTATTTGCTGTACTCTTGGCTACAGGTGTCGCTTTCTATTTTGAACATAAAGCCAATAAACAATTCGAAATTCTCAATCAGGTAAACGACGAGATTTACTACAAAGTCATTCGCAACGAACACATTACACAAGTGCTCAAAAAGGATATTGTAGTAGGCGATATAGTGATTTTGGAAACCGGAGAAGAAGTACCCGCTGATGGCGAGCTCCTCGAAGCCGTATCAATGCATATCAACGAGTCTACCCTTACCGGAGAACCTTTGGTACACAAAACCACCAATCCAGCTGATTTTGAGGCAGAAGCTACTTACCCTTCTAACTACGTTTGTCGCGGTACTTCGGTATCCGATGGTCACGGTATTTTTGAAGTGAAAAAGGTCGGCGATGCTACCGAATACGGCAAAGTGTTCGAGGGGGTTCAGATAGACAACACAGTGAAAACTCCCCTCAACGAACAGTTGGATAAACTCGCAGGAATGATTACCAAAATCAGTTACGCCATTGCAATTTTGGTGATTGTAGGTCGCCTTATCCTATATTTTACGCTTCCTGCTCATAACATAAACCAAATCGATTGGATTGATTTTGGTCACTATCTTCTCAATACAGCGATGATTGCTATTACCGTAGTGGTAGTTGCGGTACCCGAAGGCTTACCGATGAGTGTTACCCTCAGTTTGGCTTATAGTATGCGCAGTATGATGGCTACCAATAACCTCGTGCGCAAGATGCACGCTTGTGAGACGATGGGCGCTACTACCGTGATTTGTACCGATAAAACGGGTACGCTCACCCAAAACCAAATGACTATCTACGAAACTTATTTCAATCGTTTTACAGATGAACAATTAGGTGAAAAACTCATCGCCGAATCGATGGCGGTGAACTCTACGGCTTACCTCGATTTTACTGATAAAGAAAAACCAAACGTACTGGGGAATCCTACCGAAGGAGCACTCCTATTGTGGCTCTACGGCAAAGGAACCAACTACTTGCCCATACGCGAAGGAAGTGAAGTGCTTAACCAACTCACTTTTTCTACCGAACGCAAGTATATGGCTACTTTGGTGCAATCACCAGCGTTGGGCAAACCGGTATTGTACCTAAAAGGAGCTCCCGAAATCGTGATGACTTTTTGCTACGAGGGTGGTAAATTCCTTTCCGATATTCCTCAAGCCGATTTCGAGGCAAAACTATTACAATACCAAAACCAAGCGATGCGCACTATCGGTTTTGCATATAAAGTAATCGACGACCCGAATACGGTAATATCCGAAAATGGTAAGTTAGTGATAAAAGGCTTAAATTTTATTGGTATTACTGCTATTTCTGACCCCGTACGCCCTGATGTACCTGCTTCTATTGAAGAGTGTTTGCACGCAGGCATTCAGGTGAAGATTGTAACCGGTGATACACCAGGTACCGCTCGCGAAATCGCCCGCCAAATACATTTGTGGAACGATACTTGCACCGAGCGCAACCAAATCACCGGCATAGAATTTGCCGCAATGAGCGATACCGAACTCTTAGACCGCATTACCGACCTACGTGTCATTTCACGCGCACGTCCGCTCGACAAAGCACGCCTCGTGAATCTATTGCAACAAAAAGGCGAAGTTGTAGCCGTAACCGGTGATGGTACCAACGATGCACCAGCCCTCAAAGCTGCCCAAGTAGGTCTTTCAATGGGCGACGGAACCTCGGTAGCCAAAGAAGCTTCTGATATCACTATCTTGGACAACTCGTTCAGTAGTATCGGTAAAGCCGTAATGTGGGGGCGTTCACTCTATTTAAACATTCAGCGTTTTATCCTCTTCCAGATGACTATCAATGTGGCAGCGTGTATCATCGTGCTCATTGGGGCATTCTTAGGGGTAGAGTCACCGCTTACCGTAACCCAAATGCTCTGGGTGAACCTCATTATGGATACCTTTGCGGCATTAGCGTTAGCGTCCTTACCACCGAGCAACCGCGTAATGAACGATAAACCTCGTGCGCGCGGTGCTAATATCATTACAAAGCCAATGACGAAAGGCATTTTTGGTGTAGGAGGATTCTTTGTAGTGTTGCTTTTTGGTTTCATTCAGTACTTTAAAAATGAGGATATCACCAGTCTCACTCAATTTTCAATTACTGATTATTTCAGTCATTTCTTTCACTTCGGAACACCCAAAAACGGACTATCGGCTTATGAACTTTCCTTGTTCTTCTCGATATTCGTGTTCTTGCAATTCTGGAATATGTTCAATGCCAAAGCTTATCGTACCGGAAAGAGTACTTTTTATAATATAGGCAAGAGCCAAGGTTTTATACTTATTGCTACAGTGATTGTCATCGGTCAAGTGTTTATCACTACTTTTGGCGGACAGATGTTCAACGTAACCCCACTCAAGCTCACCGATTGGGCAATCATCATTGGCGCTACCAGCCTCGTACTCTGGACAGGAGAAATTCTCAGAGCCATAAAAACAGAAAAGTAATAGTTACATACTTAGCCAAAGTTTGAAACTTTGGCTAAGTTGATTACCCTGATAATCAAAATCCTTTAGTTACATTGTAGGGGCGATTGGCAAATCGCCCTCACAAAACAAAACTTTCCAGATAAGCTCTTTTTTTGTATTAAAACTTTGCTGATTTGCCAATTTTCTCCTATCTTTGCCCCTGTATTAACTCAAATAAAAGAAATGAAAAAGGCTTTTTACAGCCTTATTGCTATTGCGGTAACATTAGCAACCTTTACAGCTTGCTCCTCTAATGGAGGAGATAATTAAAACCTAAAAAATAATCATTAAAACATCAACAATATGACTTTTTTTAAGACTCTCTTAGCCACTATCCTCGGATTCTTTATCTCTATGGGGATATGTTTTATTCTTTTCCTCATCTTCATTTCTGTGATGATAAGCTCAGTGGTAGGTGGTGCCAAAGGTGAAGAAGTGAGTGTGAAGGACAACTCTGTACTCGAACTCTCTTTTGAAGAACCATTAGTAGACTACGGCGAACGCATAACCTTTAAGGATTTCGACTATACCTCTGAATCCTATAACGGACTTAATGCAACTCTTAAAGCTATTGAGAACGCCAAAACCGACAAGCGTATCAAAGGTATTTACCTCAAAAGTACGGGTAATATCGGCGGATTAGCTTTCGCTCAAGAACTTCGCAAGGCTTTGGAGGATTTCAAGACTTCTGGCAAATTCGTTTTAGCTTATAGCGATGAAATTTCCCAACTCGATTACTATCTCCAAACCGTAGCCGATAAGGTATATATTAGTCAGCTCGGAAGTGTTGCTCTCCGAGGTCTCTCTTCTGAAGTCCTTTTCTTCAAAGGGCTCCAAGAAAAAAGCGGTGTACAAATGGAAGTGATTCGCCACGGTAAATACAAAAGCGCTGTAGAACCTTTCTTAGACAATAAGATGAGCGATAACAACCGCAAGCAACTCACCGAATTACTCTCTGCTATGTGGAACGTCATCGTTACCGATATCGCTAAAAGTCGTAATATTCCCGTAGAAAAACTCAATGAAATAGCTACCAATGTAGGTGGACGCACAGCACAGTTAGCTAAAAACAACGGACTCATAGACGGCATTCTTTTCCGTGATGAATTCGAGCAAATCATCTGTGATAAAACCGGTAGTAAAAGTATCGATAAAGTCGATTTTATCAATATTGAAGATTATGCCGAAGCCGTAGTAGGCAAAGCAGCGGGCAAGCACTCCAAAAATAAAATAGCTGTTATCTATGCCGATGGTGAGATTATGCAAGGCGAAGGACGTGCCGAAATCGTAGGTAATGAAACCATTATCCGTGCCTTGCGCAAAGCCTCTGATAATAAAGATATAAAAGCTATTGTGCTTCGTATCAATTCTCCTGGTGGCGATGCCTTAGCCTCTGAATTGATGCACCGAGAAATCGAAGTTACTAAAAAGAAGAAAAAGGTATATGTCTCTATGGGCAACTATGCCGCTTCTGGTGGCTATTATATTGCTTGCAATGCTAACCGCATTTTTGCAGAAGCAGGTACTATCACCGGTTCTATTGGGGTATTCGGCGTAATTCCCAATGTAAATGCCTTAGCTACCAATTGGGGTATAAATGCCGAAACTGTAAGTACTCACCCCAACGCTCAGTTTTATAGTGTATTCCAAAAACCTACTGAACAATTCAAAAAAGAAATGACCGAATCTATCGAGCAAGTGTATACTGTATTTTTAGACCGTGTAGCCAAAGGGCGTGGTAAAACAGTTGCCCAAATAGACTCCATTGCACAAGGAAGAGTATGGAGCGGTAAAGAAGCTCTTGCTAATGGTTTGGTAGACGAAATCGGCTCGCTGAACGATGCTATTGCCTACGCCGCTAAAGACAACGGACTTAAAGAATATCGCACCGTTTCTTACCCCACTTTCGAAATGGACTTTAAAGCAATGTTCCGTCGTTTTGGAGCGAATCTGAGAGGTGAAAACTTGCGCAATGAGATGGGTGTAGAAGCTTATGAAGTCTATCAGCAGGTGAAACGTATCGCTCAGCAACGTGGAGTGCAAGCCCATTTAGAATACGACGTGAAACTGAAATAGTTATAAAAATTAACACAATATTAACACCTAAAAACTTGCTTAGTTCATTTTAAAGAAGTACATTTGTACAGTGAAATTCTAAATAGATGAAGTTATGAAACGAGCTACGTTTGAATATACCACAATGATTTTATCGAAAGTGAGTTTCGACCCTAACCTATTTTGTAAGGAACTTAAAAAAGCTATTGACAGGTTATTACCTTATGAAATAGAAGAATTGAAAGTTTGGTTAGATGACTACACCAAAAATAAGCCCGAGCTGATGCAGTGTATGGTGCTTATGGATAAATGATAACAAAAGCTGCCTACGAGAGTAGGCAGCTTTATTTCTTAAAAATGAACATCACTAGTACTCAAAATCCCCTGATAAAGAAAATAGTTCTTCTCAGCGAGAAATCGCGTGAGCGTAAAAAAGAAGGAATATGTGTAGTAGAAGGTGCCCGCGAGATACGCTTAGCCCTTGAAGGAGGCTACACTCTCGAAACATTGCTATATCAACCTGAGATTTTTGCAGAAGAACACTTGCTAAAACTCCTTAGCTATACAGCTCAAAAAGCGAATCCTATCGCTATTAGCAAAGAAGTATACCAAAAGATTAGTTATCGCAGTTCTACTGAGGGGGTTATTGCCTTAATACAGACTAAAAAGCACAGTTTAGACACGCTGGCTTTTGCAACCGACTCTCCTTTGTTATTGGTAGCTGAAGCCCCTGAAAAACCAGGGAATATAGGGGCTCTCCTTCGCACTGCTGATGCTGCTAATATAGATGCTGTGATTATTGCCAATCCTAAAACTGACCTCTACAACCCTAATATTATACGTTCGAGCGTAGGTTGTGTGTTTACTGTTCCTATCGCAACGGGTAGTACTACTGAAGTGATTGATTTCCTCAAAGCCAAAGGTATCGATAGCTATTGTGCTGCTCTTACAGCCTCTAAACCTTACTACGAAGTATCGTTTGAGGAAGCCAGTGCTATCGTAGTAGGTACGGAAGACCAAGGTCTTACAGAGGAATGGCTTACTCATAGCACTCAGAACATTATTATCCCGATGGAAGGCGTAATCGACTCTATGAATGTATCAGTTGCTGCTGCGGTGCTTATTTTTGAAGCGAAAAGACAAAGGGTAAAACTTAATTAATGAATTATTTATAGAGAATAAAGAGCTCCACTTAGCTTGCTAAGTGGAGCTCTTTATTATTATTTGTGTTCGTGTAGTCCGCATTCTTTTTTACTATTGCTTTCCCACCACCAACGACCTGCGCGAAAATCTTCACCCTCTTTGATAGCACGAGTACAAGGGGCACAGCCTATGCTCACAAAACCTTTGTCGTGTAGCACATTATAAGGAATGTTATGTGTCTTAATAAAGGCTTTGGTGTCTTCAAACGTCCAATGGAGGATAGGGCTGTATTTAAAGAGTTGGTAAGTATCGTCCCATTCGAGTATAGGGAGGTTTTTACGAGCATTACTTTGGTCAGCACGCAAACCTGTTACCCATACTTTCTTGCCTTTTAGCGCTCGGCTAAGAGGTTCAACTTTGCGTATATGACAGCACTCTTTGCGCAGCTCTACTGAGCGATAAAAAGACAAAGGTCCATTTTTGTGTACATATTCTTCTATATCGTGTGTTTTGGGATAATAAGGCAAAATATGTGTATTGTAGCGCTGTTCAGTGCTTTCCCAAACTGAGTAAGTTTCGTTGAACAAACGACCGGTATCTAAGGTGAAAATACTAATAGGAATTTGGTTTGCGAGAATGAGGTGAGTAATGGCTTGGTCTTCTAGCCCAAAGCTGGTTGAAAAAACTATCTCATTAGGAAATTGTTCAGCTAAAAAAGCGAGGCCTTCTACTTCAGTTTTTTGCAAGAGAGCGTTATGTAATGTTGCTAATTGTTCTTTCATAGTGTTATTTATTGTCAGCAAAAGTGAGATAAGGCATAATTTCTTTTATAGGTACTTTCACTTCAAAAGGCGTATCTACATAAGGAGCTATCTCAAAAGGTTCATAGAACAAAATGAGAGCATCGGCTGCTACACCCATTTGGTTAGGAAGACGAAAGACTCCATCTTCAAAATTAAACTTCTTATCATCTAAAGGAGTGATGGTGGCGTTTTGTTGTGCTTTCTCAAAATAACGTTTGGCTATTTGGGTTACTTTTTCTTCATCGGTAAAGAGGTTTTCATTGGTAATTACTTCGCCATTATCTAACGCAAAGTGAGTGAAAACTTTGGTTTGTATAGGTTGTGCTTCACCGGTAAAAGCATAACGATTGGACACTAAAGAAAGCATCTTACTGTTTTGCCACATAATGCTATCGGTAGCGATAAACTCGAAAGCAGGGAGCTCAGGGAAATGTTCGTGAAGCTTATAGTAATCTTTTGTAAGACTATCTAAAGCTTTTTCTATACTGATACCTTCCACTTGTAGAGAGTCGTCGTTGGAAAGGAGAAAATTGGAGAGTTGTAGCTCTATTTCTTGATTGAAATTCTTAGCAAACTCGCTATTACCGTTGCAATATAGATAGTTTAGGCTTACAGAGAAACAGTTATCTTCGCAATTCTCATCGCTACGTTCTATAGTTTTCTCTTCAAAGCTAATTTTTTGAGTACGGGTATAGTGACGGTAAATGCAGTAACCGCAGTAACCGATTATTATAATGAATATAAAACCTAAAATAAGGCTTAATTTTTTCTTGTTCATATTTAATTATTTCTATATCTTATTTTCCTTTTTGTATGAAGAATATTGATAACATAGACCCTTTCTTTCAAATTTTTTGGGGTAAATTTGACTATATAGAATATTGCATATGGAAATGTTTTAGTATAACAAACTCTAATTTCTCCATAGCATTTACGAAACAGATAAGGATTGTCTTTAATATAATTCAAACATTTTTCTAGTTGCTCGTTAAAGCGTCTCCCAAGATTTTCATCTATATCAGTATAAAAAGTTAAAACTTCCAAGAATCGAAGTTTGGCGTTGGGTCTTAAAATCAATTTATCAATAGCCATACCTCAATTTTACTTCTTTTTGAATATCTTCCCAAGAGAAGTTGTTAGCTTCATTTCCTGTAAGTATATCTTCCTCAAGTTCTTTTAAATCCTGTGCCAAGATTTCTTTTTGCTTTTCTGAAATTTCATATACACTTTCAATATCAGCTTCATTATAAAGCATCTGATTGTACTGTTCAACAGGAATGACAGCTAAAATATCTTTTCCTTGCTTATCTTTGATGTATTGTACTGTTGTATTCATTTTTTTTAAAATTTCCATTGACATAGATATTTCGGCATACCATTGCTGATAGGTTGATTTGTTTGTCGTTTACCAGTAGAGTCATAGAGTCGTCGAAGGGTTCTTTGCTGAGTACTTCTATTTCGTCGCCAAGAGCTATATTCATTTTGTTGAGGTAAACGAGAAATTCCTTAGAGGTGTTCTTTACCGCTGCACATATACCTTTATCGCCTTGTTTGAGCTCGCTTAATAGGGTTTGAATAGTGGTGGTAAAAACGCCTTCTTTGTTAGGAATCGGGTCGCCGTGGGGGTCTTTTTTAGGAAAATCGAGGAAAGCATCGAGGCGCTCTATAAGTTTTTCTGACTGTATATGTTCTAACTCTTCGGCTATTTCGTGCACTTCGTCCCAAGAGAAATTGAGTTTTTCGACTAAGAATACTTCCCAAAGACGGTGTTTGCGAATGATAGCAATAGCTTTCTGCGTGCCTTTTTTAGTGAGTGTTACCCCTTGATATTTTACATAGTTGATGAGCCTCTTATCGGCTAACCTTTTAAGCATATCGGTTACTGATGAAGCTTTGGTGTTCATCACTTCGGCAATAGCATTGGTATTCACCTCTTCTTTCTTTTCGTTATAAAGGTGAAAGATAGCTTTCAAGTGGTTTTCTTCAGATAAGGTCATTTTGCTTTGTTTTTAAGAGAAAAACCGCCTTTTACAGCGGTTCTATTACTAAATGCATCAGCTATTTTCTAATTCAGTAAAGAGAGCTTTTAGCTCAGTAGCGTCGTGCGGGCTGAGTTTACCTGCAAGCACAAGACTCAGTTGGCGACGTTGTAGGGCACCGTTGTAACGTTCTTTTTCGAGCTGGGTTTCTGGTTCTATCTCAGGTACTTTTACGGGGCGACCATTTTCGTCTACCGCTACGAAAGAGTAAATCGCCTCGGTAGCTTTGGTACGTTCGCCATAGATATTTTCCATCCACACATCGATATATACTTCCATAGAAGTAGAGAAAGCGCGAGAGATGGCGGCTTCGACCGTTACGATGCTTCCTATGCGTATGCTGTGAGTAAAAGCCACGTGGTTTACCGATACGGTAACGGTTAAACGTCCAGAGTGGCGTTGTGAAGCAATACTAGCAGCTCTATCCATACGGGCGAGGAGTTCACCCCCAAACAGAGCGTTGAGGTGATTGGTTTCGCCTGGGAGTACGAGGTCGGTGAGTATAGTACGTGAGTCAGAAGGTTTTTTCTTGAGTTTCATCATTATTTTAGGGTTGAGTTAGTATCCAGCCACCGTCGAGTTTTTTCTCTTCTTTAGAGTTTTGTACTTCTTTTTGTTGTAGTTTAGCTTCGTCCATAGAATCAAAACCGCCATAACTTACTTGGTACAAACCTCTGGCGTTCATTCCTAATACGAAAGCGTTTTTATACCCAAGCTTTTGGAGTTGTTTCACTCGGGTTTCTGCGTTTCTCTCGTCTTTAAAAGCCCCTGCAATTACTTGGTATTTTTTAGCTGCCATTGCCGAATTTGTACGTACAGGGGTAGAGGCTACACCTGAGGTATTGGTTTGAGCGGGCTTAGGTGTTGTAGTGGTTTGTGCAGGTTTGGGCGCAGTGCTAGTTTGCGCTGGCTTAGGCGTAGCAGTAGCTTGTACAGGTGTGTTAGCGGGCTTGGTTGTCGCTACCGTAGTGGCAGCTTGATTAGTGGACTGAGTAGGTTTTTGTTCAGGCTTTACTTGCTCAGGTTTTACTTGCTCGGGCTTTTTAGCCTTTACTTTTTCTACTTGCAAAGGAATAGCAGGAATAGTAATAGGCGGGGTGAACACGGCTGCTTCGCTGAGTTTTTGGTTAAGACGTTCTTGTACTAAGCTGTCAGTAATTGCAAACTGTTGTTCGTTATTGCCATCGTTTACTACTCTTTCGCCGAAGAGCAGATAAGCTCCATAAGCCAAAAAGGCTAAGCCTACTGAGGCTACTGCTGTATATTTTACATACGGCATTATTTTAGCAGGTTTCTTTTCCTTAGCTGGCGGTGGGGTAGTACCTCTGTGGGTTTTAGGAGTATTGGTTACCACAGGAGCTGTAACTTGGCTCACAGGACTTTCAGTAGGAGTTACTACGGCATCTTCTTCTTCTGGTGGAAGGTTAGGAATGCCGGTATCGGTACTTGAATGGTCGAGTGTAGGACGGATTTGATTTTCTTCTATTTTTAAATCGGAGGCGGTTACTTCGTGAGGTACGAAAGGCGCCATACCGAAAGAATCGGTGAGGAAATTCACGTCGTCAGCGGGTTCGAAAGAGATACGACCTTCGCCGACTAACCTAAGAGTCCCGATTTTTTCGAGATTTAAGGTTTGGTCTTGCTTCAAGATGCGTTTCCACCCTTCGACAGCTAAGTTTACGTAATCTTCTACCAAGTTATACTCGATGCCTGTTTGTTCGGATATATACTTGATGAGCAAGCCGTCATTAGAAGTGAGGCTTGCGTTGAAACTGAGCTCTCGTTTAGGAGGGTCGAACGTTTTGTCTTCAGCCATTTGGGCTGATTTTCTATTAGATATAAATGCTCCAAACTTAGGGATAATCACGCATTGGTGTTTGTAGAGCAATTCTTCGATGTATACATTTAGGTCTTTCATAATTCCGATATTTTAAGTTATTAAAATGATGGATTTGCCTTTTGAAACAACAAAGGTACGATATTTTTTTATACCGACCAAGTTTTTTGATAAAAAAGTGGTCTTGCCAAGAATCGAACTTGGATCAAAAGTTTAGGAAACTTCTATTCTATCCGTTGAAC
>ERZ772924.657-NODE-657-length-16470-cov-3.286202_pt1 | contig 16470 bp, 16 predicted proteins | sample MGYA00512116_ERZ772924 | MGnify/ENA primary metagenome ERZ772924 (study PRJEB29015, sample SAMEA2737920) | human oral metagenome | biome: human oral; feature: human-associated habitat; material: dental | place: China | collected 2134 ...
TGCTAAATTTCACGATCTCACATGCCGCTAGTCAAATTTTCTCGGAGGCGGTTTGCGGGGCGTGCTAAATTTAACCTCGTTCGCACACTTTATCCGCGCCCTAGTCTAAATTTAAAATTTCAAATCCGCGGCGAAATTCCGTGATATGACGGCAAAGCGTCGCGGGTCGGCGATTTGTACGGCGCGACCGCGCCCTTTCGCCGCTATCAGCACTTGACGTTTTTTGCTTTGTTATCTTGCATCGCGCGGAAAAATTCCGCCCTGCTCAGCGGGATTTCGTCCGGATGAGCGCTTCTGAAATGGCTCAGATAGCCCTCGTAATCGCCGAGCCCGATGAGCGGCGCAAGTGCGGCATCCGCGCGCGCCAAAAACCTCGCCACCGCCTTCGGGGCCGCAAGCGGATTAAATTTAAACTTTTTCATAAACGCCCTTATCTACGTACTCGCTTTCTGCCAGTTTAAAATACCCCTCGCTTGCGCCGCCCTTTGAAATTTTAAGGCACATTCGGATCGTTTGGGCGATGACTATGATCGTGACTACGACGAAAAGAGCACATAGCACGGCGTCGATGACGTTATTTCTGATGATAGCCTGCGCCTTTTCGATCGCGGCAGGATCGCTCAGGCTAGCGAGCTTGGCGGCGGTATTTTGCGCGATAGCCACGTGGCTTACCGCGTCGTGCACGCGCTCGCCGTTAGCCGGCATCAGCTTTAAGATCGCCGCATAAAGCGTGGTTATAAGCACCCAAATCGCAGGAGCGATCGTAACGAAAGCGTATTTTTGTTTGCCCATTTTAAAAAGCACCACCGTAGCGAGCAGAAGCGCGATGCCCGCGAGCATCTGATTGGACGCGCCGAAAAGCGGCCACAGCGTGTAAATCCCGCCCATAGGATCGGTAACGCCGCTGTAGAGCAGATAGCCCCAGCCCGCCACGCAGATCACCGTCGCGATGATGCCGTAGAGAAAATTTTTAGTATCGGAAAACGGCTTATAGACGTTGCCTAAAATTTCTTGCACCATAAAGCGCCCGGTGCGCGTGCCTGCATCGACCGCGGTCAGAATAAACAGCGCCTCAAACAAAATCGCGAAATGGTACCAAAACGCCATCAGCTCCTTGCCGCCGATGATCTGGTGCAGAAGCATCGTTAGCCCCATTGCAAAGGTAGGAGCGCCGCCCGTGCGGCTCATCATCGTGGTTTCGCCGACGTTTGAAGCCAAGGCGCCGATCTGCTCGGGCGTAATGCTAAATCCGATAGAGCTTATATACGCCGCGGCGCTTACTGCGTCTTTGCCCAGTACCGCAGCGGGCGAGTTGATAGCGAAGTATTCGCCCGGGCTTAGGATGCACGCCGCTACGAGCGCCATTACGCCCACGAGGCTCTCCATAAGCATCGAGCCGTAGCCGATGAAAAGAGTGTGGGTTTCGCGCTCCACCATCTTCGGCGTCGTACCGCTGGAGATCAACGCATGAAAGCCCGAAATTGCGCCGCATGCGATCGTGATAAACAAAAACGGAAATATCGGACCTGCAAAAACGGGACCCGTGCCGTCGATAAATTTCGTCGTAGCGGGCATTTTAAGCTCGGGTGCGACGAAAATTATCGCGACCGCCATACCGATGATGACGCCGAGTTTAAGGAAGGTGCTTAGATAATCGCGCGGCGCGAGCAGCAGCCACACTGGCAAAATCGCCGCGATAAAGCCGTAGCCGATCGTAAGAAGCGCGAGCGTCTCGCCCTTTAGCGAAAAAACGTCGTGCCAGTACGGATCGATCGAGACGTAATGCCCGCCCCAAAGCGAAAGCATCAGCAAAATAAAGCCGATGATCGATGCCTCGCTGACCTTGCCCGGGCGCAAAAACCTCATGTAAATTCCCATAAATACGGCGATCGGTATCGTCATCGCGATCGTAAAAAGCCCCCACGGCGAGTTTGCGAGCGCCTTTACGACGACCATCGCCAAGATCGCCACGATGATCAGCATGATGAAAAAAATACCGATCATCGCGATGCCGCCCGTGAGCTTGCCCATCTCGTCTTTTATCATCTCGCCGAGGCTCTTGCCGCCGCGGCGCGTGGAGAGCACGAGCACGATAAAATCATGCACCGCGCCTGCGAGCACGACGCCTACCAAAAGCCAAATAGTGCCGGGCAGATAGCCCATCTGTGCGGCCACTACGGGACCTACGAGCGGTCCTGCGCCAGCGATAGCGGCGAAATGGTGCCCGAAAAGGACGTATTTGTTCGTAGGGACGTAATCGCGTCCGTCGTTTCGGATCACCGCAGGAGTTGCGCGACGATCGTCCAGCTTAAAGACGCGATACGCGATAAAGCGCCCGTAGAAGGTGTATCCGATCAGATAGATGCACGCGCTGGCCACTACGAGCCAGACGGCGCTGATGCTCTCGCCCTTATTTAGCGCAAGTACGCCGAAACACCACGCCCCTATGACGGCAACCGCCGCCCAAAGGATCTTTTGCCAAAATTTCATGCTCACTCCTTAAAGCTTAGCGAGCGGCTTTGGCGCAATTCGTCGTTTTAATAAAACGGCTTGCGCTTTTAAAGCGGGACTCGTTAAATAAAATTTAGTGCGTATTTTATCGGCGTTTTTATAATTTAAAGCTGAATCGCGAAATTAAAAAGAGCTCTTTCGGCGTTTAAATTTAACGCCTAAATTTTGAATTTCAAATTTAAAGAGGCGGCTTGGAGACGCGCTAAATTTTAATATTTAATCGACCTAAATTTAACTCCGCAGCTCTTAGCCGTTACGGAATTTATCGCGGTTTAAGAAATCAAGCGATAAAATCCCATGATAACGATTTTAATTTCTTAACAAAAATCGCGAATACTTTTAGGAGGAAATTTATGCCGAATCAGGTGTGCGGCTACGTACTTTTTCGCGCTCATATCAGAAGCTCTGCAAACCGTAAAGACGACGATGCGAGCCGTGAAAATTTCATGAATTCCGCGCGCATAAATTCCTGGCGCCGTTTAAATTTTAAAAATATCCGTCGCGACGAAATCTGCGCGTATAGTTCGCCTGGTGGGCTATGAGCTTTAAATTTTATCTCTTTCTAATCGCAGCTTTCATATTGCTTGCTTTAGTAGCCGTAAGTAGCGGCGGAGCGAGCATTTCGCTAGGCTACATCGTAAAATTTTTCACCTTCGGCGAGATAGACGAAACCAAGGAGCTCATCTTACTGCAAATGCGCCTGCCGCGCCTAGTAATGGGCATCTTGGTGGGCGCGCTACTGGCAACCTCGGGAGTGGTAGTGCAAAGCGTGTTTTTAAACCCGCTTGCGGATCCCTACATCATCGGCATCGCCTCGGCAGCGACCTTCGGCGCGGTCATAGCCTATCTGCTGGGGCTTAGCGACGTTTTTTACGGAATTTTCGCATTTTTGTCCGCGAGCGGGCTTTCACTCGTAATCTTTAAGCTCGCAGCCCATACCCGCTCGATCTCTACTCTGCTGATCGTAGGCATCGCCGTATCGTCCTTTTTGGGCGCATTTACATCCTTCGCGGTCTATCTAATCGGAGAGGATAGTTTTAGGATTACAGCGTGGATGATGGGCTATCTAGGCGGCGCAAACTGGCAAAAGATCGCGCTTTTGCTGCCGCCGCTGCTGTTTTGCATGGCGTATTTTTACGCAAAGCGCCACGAGCTAAATATCATCTTAAACGGCGACGAGGAGGCGAAGTCGCTGGGGCTCAACGTCGAGAAGTCCAAAAAGAGCCTACTCATCGTCTCCTCGCTCATCATCGGCTTTTCGGTCGCGTTTACGGGTATGATAGGCTTCGTGGGGCTCATCATTCCGCACACGCTTCGCATGGCGCTTCATACGGCGAGCAACGCCGTGCTGATCCCCGCTAGCGCGCTTACCGGCGGAGTTTTTTTGGTTTTTTGCGACGTAATCGCTAAAAACGCCCTCTCGCCGGTAGAAATTCCGATCGGCGTGGTGACCTCCTTTTTCGGCGCGCCCTTTTTTCTATACCTCGCGTTTAGGAAGCATGCATGAAAATTTCGGCGCTAAACTTCAGCTACGGCAAGCGGGCGATTCTGCGAGGCATAGAGTTAAATTTAAAGCGGGGGAAATTTTACGGGATTTTGGGTCCTAACGGCTGTGGCAAAAGCACCTTGCTAAAAAACATATTGCAAATTTTAAAGCCCGCAAGCGGGATCATCGAAATAAACGGCAAAAAAGCAAGCGAATATAGCCTCAAAGAGCTTGCCGCACTTATCGGCTTCGTGCCGCAAAAAACAGCCCTCGCAGCCGCGCTAAACGTGAATGAAATTTTACTTGCGGGCAGATTTTGCCGCCTAAAAAGCGCATTTAGCGGCTACGATGCGAGCGATCACGCTAAAGTGGAGCAAATGGCAGAGCTTTTGGACGTGAAAAAATTCCTAAAGCGTAGCGCATTTGAGCTAAGCGGTGGGGAGTTCGGGCGCGTGCTGCTTGCCAGAGCGCTCGTCAGCGAGCCTGAAATTTTACTGCTCGATGAGCCCACGGGCGCGCTTGATATGAACTACGCGATCGAGGCGATGAGGATCTGCGAAAACCTGACGCGCTCTTTAAATTTAACGAGCGTCATCGTGCTGCACGATCTAAATTTAGCCTCGCTTTTTTGCGACGAAGTTTTGATGCTAAAAGACGGCACAGTAAGGTATCGCGGTAGCGCGAGCGAGCTTTTTACGCCGCAGATCATAAAAGAAATTTACGGCTTTGAAGCCTTAATAGTAGAAGAAAACGGGGTAAAGTTTATACTACCCAAAAAGGAGAAATTATGAAAAAAATTCTTATAGCTTTGACTGCGGCGAGCTTTGTATTCGCCAAAGGTCTAGTCGTACTTGATCCCGCTGCGGTCGAGATCATCTACGCTTTGGGGGCGCAGGATCAGATCGCTGCGATCTCAACTACCTCGATGAGCAAGATCCGCCCGGAGGCAGAAACCGCGAAACTGCCTAGCGTAGGCACCTACGTAAAGCCAAATATGGAAAAGATCGTCGAGCTTAAGCCCGATCTGGTTATCACGAGCTTTCACTCCGCGGGCGTTAGCGAAAATCTACAAAAGCTGAGACTTAAGAGCCTTGCGATGGATGCAAACTCTACCGCAGACATCTGCCAAAACGTAAAGAAGGTCGCGGCGATCGTAAAAAAGGAGGGCGAGGCGGATAAAATTTGCGCGCAGATGGATGGAATTTTTGCAGACAAACCCGCTCTTCGCGGTAAAAAAGTGGCGCTATTTTTCGGCTCAAACGCCACTATGGCCTTTAACGACAAAACCCTAGTAGGCGATATCTTCGCTCGCCTAGGCGCCAAAAATATCGCAGACGGCCTAAAAGGCAGCGCGCCTTCGGTATCTGCCGAATACATCCTCGAGCAAAACCCCGATATAATCGTTATCGTAGGCGGCGAGACGGAGGATTTTTTAAAGGCAAATCCAATCCTTAGAAATACCAAAGCGGTAAAATCGGGCAAAATTTTAAAAGCCCCGACGCTCATCTTGCGGGGCAGCCCGCAGATCGGCGAGACGGTGGATGAAATTTACGCGGAGGCAACGAAATAGATGTTTAAAGAACGCATTAAATCCCACCATCGCTCCAAGCTTTTCGAGAGCGTCTCCGCGAGCGAAAACGAGCTGTTCGATGCGCTAGAGCAGCCCGCGAAAGACAGCGATTGCGTGATCTATCTGCACGTGCCGTTTTGCGACAACATCTGCTCGTTTTGTTCGATGATGCGCTCCAAGCTTGGCGACGAGCTGGACGAATACGCTAAATTTTTAATCCGCCAGATCAAAGACTACGGCGAGATGCCCTACTTCGACACCAAAAAGATCAAAAGCATCTACTTCGGCGGCGGCACGCCGAGCGTCTTTAGCGAGACGCACTTCGAAAAGGTTCTGGGCGCGCTGCATAAAAATTTCAAGATCGCGGACGACTGCGAGATCAGCATAGAAACCACTCTGCATAATCTAGATACGCAAAAAGCACTCGCTCTGCAAAGCTTCGGCGTAAACCGCTTTAGCATCGGCGTGCAGACCTTCAGCAGACAGGGGCGCGCGCTTCTAAACCGCGTGCATAAGCCCGCTCGCGCAATCGAGCGACTAAAGGATCTTAGAGAAAAATTTGACGGCATGCTCTGCTGCGACATCATCTACAACTTCCCGAACGAAAGCGTGGAGGAAGCGCTAGAGGATGCGCGCTACGTAGATGAGCTAGGTCTAGATAGCGCCAGCTTTTACTCGTTGATGTTTTTCGATGGCTCGGAGCTATCCAAAAAGATCGATACCTCCTACTACGATCTGCCGACCGATAAAAAGCTGCACCACGCTTTCGCGGAGGCGCTGCTGCAAAGCGGGAATTTCGAGGTTTTGGAGCTTACCAAACTTGCTCGCAAAGGTCGCGATAACTACGGCTACATCAAGCTAAGCCACAAGGGCACGGATATCCTGCCTATCGGCAACGGCGCGGGCGGACACGTAGCGGGCTTCGGAATTTACGGCGTGTCGGGACACAAGATGATCTCGCGAATCGATGAGCGCGAGGCAAAATATAGCGTGCTAAACAACCTGTTTCAATACCCGATCGTAAGCTTAAACGAGCTAAAAGAGGCTCTGAGCGCGAGCATTTACGACGAAGCGGTGCAAAAGCTCAAAGAATTTGAGAGCTGGGGGCTTTTGGAGCTAAAAGATCAAAGATCGATCTTGAGCTTGGATGGAATTTTTTGGGGCAACAACATCAACGAAGAGATAGCAAACATTATTAGAAAGGATTTTGTATGAAAAAAATCGTGCTTTACACCTCGCAAACGGGCAACACGAAAAAGGTGGGCGACGCGATCGCCGAGCAACTGGGCTGCGAGAGTCTAAATTTCCGCGACTTTGAGAGTGAGGTCGATGACTACGATTTCATAGCCTTGGGCTTTTACGTCGATAAGGGCGAAGCGGAGGCGAAATTTATGCGCTTTTTACGCAAGATTCACGGCAAGAATCTTGGCGTTTTTATGACTCTGGGCGCAGAGCCGGACGGCGAGCACTCGCGCAAGTGCCTGGATGCCTTTGAAGAGGGGCTTAAAGCAAACGGCAACGAGATTATAAGGGAGTTTGCCTGCCAGGGCGCGATCGATCCGAATCTACTTGAAATGATGCGCAAAATGGCGGCCGGCGGCAACTCGCCCCACCCTATCACCCCCGAGCGACTTGCGCGCTGGGCGGAGGCTGCGAAACACCCCGACGAGAAGGATCTGGCGGACGCAAAAGCAGCATTTGCGGGGATAGAATAAAATTTAAAGCAAGCCGCGCAAACAGCTGCGCGGCGAAGCAAAATCAAATAAAATTTCACACTACTTAATGCGCGATTTGGAATTTTATCTTTTACTAAATTTGGACGATAAATTTCATTACTACAAGCAAATTTGCCGCCGCAGGCGCAGGTCTTGCTCTAGAATTTAAACGATATTTCATTTCGCGCGCAACGGATCGAATAATGCCGCCGACTTTGCGCCGCTAATGCGCGCTCTGAACGCGAAAAGCCCGCTTTTGCTAGCGAGCTGCCTGCGAGTACTGCGGTGGCGGCCGTCATCCAATACACCGCCCGCCATTTTGCGACGGCCTGAGCATTAAAAATCCGTTTCTGCAAGCAAGTGGCCTGCGAGCGCTGCGAGCGCGATCATCGGCTACCCCTGTCGTCACGTGCCGTAGGTCTCGCCGTCAGACGCCGCTCTCCCGCCGCGCGATAACCCATCTCCACCGCTCATCACCCCGTCACGCGACAACCTGTCGCCGCCAATCTATCCGCCGCTTTGCCGCAGGGTTAAGCCCAAACCGAACCGCTAAATTTTAAATTCCATAAAAGTCTTATCGCGCGTAAATTTAATTCGGAAAATGCGCAAAATTTAGGTAAATTCCACCCAAACGCTTTGACGGTCAAAATCTAAAGGGGCGAAAATGACGAATTTCGAATACGCTAGTCGCATTGACGAGGCTGCGGGGCTAGATCTTGATTTAAATTGCGAAGAGATCGATCTACGGGATAAGTTTTACGGGCTTTTTCAGTGCTTTATGCCCGAGGGTGCGGGCGTGGGAGCGGTGTTTGCGCCGCTGCAAAACGGCACCGAGCTGCAAGCGCGCATAATGCCGATCTACGCAGTCACGGCACAACAGACGCGAGAGGCGTTCGATCAAGGCGTGGCGCCCGGGTATTTTTGCCCGCCGCAGGATCCGAAATTTAACGACGAAGCGCTTAAGAGTTTAGCTTTAGCGTACGTTCGAAATTTAAAAATTTTCGCAGAATTTCTAGGCAAGAGCGAGCTTTTAAAGATGCTTGAGCAGATAAAATCCGCTCGCGTGCAGGAGAGCTTTGATCTCGCGCATAACAAAGATGGGCTTGCGTGCGCCGTCTATGAGGCGATCACGGAGTGGATGATAGATTCGCCTAAGCTCGATACGAAGCTATGGGTGCTCGGCGAGGCGTATTATTCGATCGACTGCGACTACCTGCTACCTGTGTACTTGCAGTATCCAAACTACGCGCAAAGGCCGCAGGAGGACTTTTTGAAGCCCTACTTCGAGCTGTATCTAGCGGAGCGACAGGTCGCGTTTGAGCGCGGCGAGGTCGTGGTTTTTGCGCACTAAATTTACGCAGGCAAGGAAGCGAATGAGCGCCCACCAGCGGCTAAAATTTGAGCCTTTTAAAAAAAAGGAGGTGAGCTACGCCCACGAACGGCTAAAATTTAAGTTCAGCAAGTATGGGCACAAACGCTTATCGCATATCCAAAAAACCTGCGTCCTAATCAAGCAATCTAGTAGGTTTCCTGCGCGTCGCGTCAAATCACTTAAAATGTTTCTGTCTTGCGTAGCCGCCGCTTTCAGCACCTTGCTAGAGCAAAATCTCCACACATCGTTGATGTTTGGATAATTAAATTTTTTCCATCAATCTGCTCCATCACTTCGTTTGTGGCGCCCAAGAATTTACTTGCACTAACGCTTGCTAGTTAGAATTCATCTGAATTTTAAATAGGAATTTTGACGCAGAATTTTATAGAATTTCGCTGCTGCAAATCTCGCAAGCGGTAAAATTCTATCGATTTACGCTCTTAAATTTACTCAAATCACCGCCTGTTTTATAAAATTCTTCAGCGTCGATCATAGTGCCGTCAGGCAGCTTACAAACGGTGTAATCCACGCCATTGCCGTCTTTGCGGACGATCAGCTCGCCGCCATTTTTGATACAAAAATCCCCAGCAGCGCTAGCCTCTGCGCTCACCGAAGCGAAAGTACCCACCACAAGCGCCACTGCAAAAAATCTCTTAAAACTCATTTAAATCCTTTCGTTTAATTTTACCCATTTTCAAGGTTAAGCTTACATTTTAGGCGCTAGATACGCTAAACCTGCGCCTAAATAAATAAACCGCCGACCCTCCTTGAACACCGATAATAACGTTTTAAATGTTAAATCCTACCTATAAATCCCAGCAGCGCCAAGTCTGCTCGCCGCTGAAAAATCAAAGCAATCGAACTTCATCCAATGCAAAATTTAACATCATAAAATTTTACCTTCAATAAAATTCTAGCAGCGAAATCCAAGCCGTATCAAAGCTATTTCTGCCGTAAAATACCGGCTATAAAAGCGAGAGTTATCACAAATACCAGCTCAGCGACAAGGCAAGCGCGGATCCTAAACAATCTCGTCTATAAGCGCGAGCTGCACTCAAACCCTCTAAATTAAGCGCCGCTAGCCGTTTTTGCGCGCAAACTCGCCCATAAAAGCGACTAGTTTTTCAACGTCTTCGTAGTTTATGGCGTTGTAGATCGAGGCGCGGATGCCGCCTAAAACGCGGTGCCCTTTAAGCCCGATCATCCCCTCTGCCTCTGCCTGCGCGACGAAAACGGACTCAAGCGCGGCGTCTGCGATATTAAAGCTCACGTTCATCAGGCTGCGGCTGGTTTTTTGCGCGTGGCCGCGGTAGAAGCCGCCGCTAGCATCGATCGCGCCGTAGAGTAGCGCTGCTTTGCGCTTGTTGCGCTCGTGCATCGCCGCGAGCCCGCCGATCTCGTCCTTGATCCAGCCGAGCATTAAATTTAGCATGTAAATTCCGAAGGTATTCGGGGTGTTGCTCATCGAGTCCGCGTCCGCCTGCGTCTTGTAGCGCAGGATCATCGGCGTTTTGGGGTTTGCGCGGTCCAGCAGATCCTTGCGGATCGCAACCATCGTAACGCCCGCGGGGCCGCCGTTTTTCTGAATGCCGCCGTAAAACATCCCCACGCTGCTAAGATCCACGGGGCGCGAAAACAGATCACTCGAGCTATCGACTACGAGCGGGCAGGCGCACTGCGGTAGCTGCGGATATTGCGTGCCGTAGATAGTGTTGTTTGAGCAGATGTAGCCGTAGTCGGCGCCGTCTGAAAATTTAACCTCGGGAATGCGGTCGAATTTGCTCTCCTCGCTGCTTGCGACCACGCGGTAGTTTATCCCGAGCACGCCCGCTTCTTTGATCGCCTTACTCGTCCAATTGCCAGTGTTGGCGTATTCTGCGACGCCGCCCGCGTATAGGTTCATCGGCACCTGCGCGAATTGCAGGCTCGCGCCGCCTTGCAAAAATAAAATCGTAAAATCATCCGAAAAGCCGTAGAGATCGCGCACGCGATCCATCGCACTATGCAAAACTTCCTCGAAAATTTTAGTGCGGTGCGATATCTCCATTATCGAAAATCCGCGCCCCGCGTAGTTTAGCAGCTCCTCTTGCGCCTGCTTTAGCACGCCCAGCGGGATGGTGCTAGGTCCTGCGCTAAAATTTATTACTCTATCCATTTTGCCTCCTTTAGATAATTTTTGCATTTTTACTGAGCTGCTGCGAGCAAAGTATGAACTCGTCGCCCGCGGCAAGCTCGCCCAAGCTCACCGTTTTGCCGCCCTTTTGGATTTGAACGAGGTCTTTGGTGATCTCAAAAAATTTCGCCTTTTGCGCCAAAAGATCGTCTTTGGCGCTTAGCGTATGCTCTGCGGCGCTTAGCTTGGAGCTGATGAAATTTTTAAATTTAAGCTCGAAATTTAAAAGCCCCGCGAGCGAGCCTGAAATTTTTGGCTCGACCGATTTTGATTTAAGCTGTAAAGCTGCGAGGCTCAGCACGTTTTGTGCGGATGAAATTTTATCTTTTATCAGCCTATCAAACGCGTCGCTTATGCCGTCTAGGCTCTGAAAGATCGCGCAAATATCGGGCAGCAGATCGATCATCGCGGCGGTGGGCGTGAGGCTTCGGTGATCGGCTACGAAATCGCTGATGCTAAAATCTATCTCGTGCCCTACCGCCGAGATGACGGGCGTTTTGGCTGCGTAGATCGCGCGCGCTAAGGCCTCGTCGTTGAAGCACCACAGATCCTCGCGCGAGCCGCCGCCGCGAGCGATTACGATCGCATCGTAGCCCTTCTCATCGGCTGCGTGCAGAGCGCTTATGATCGAAGCGGGCGCGCTCTCGCCTTGCACTAGTGCGTTATACAGATCGATCTTGCAAAGCGCGAAGCGGTTCTGCGCCGTGCGAAGCATATCCGCCTGCGCCGCGGAACCCGCGCTCGTGATGATCGCGATGCTTTGGGCAAATTTCGGAAGCTGTTTTTTATGTGCGGCATCAAAAAGCCCCTCTTTGCTAAGCTTATCTTTTAGCGCGGCAAACGCCGCTTCTAGCTCGCCTTCGCCGCTTTTGCGTATGTTTGATACCTGGATCTGATACGCGCCCGTGGGGGCGTATAGCGAGACTTTGCCGCTTACGATGAGCTTATCGCCCACGGCGGGGATAAAATTTATCCGCGCGGCGTTAAATTTAAACATCGCGCAATCGATCGCCGCGCTCGCGTCTTTGATCGTGAAATACCAGTGCCCGCTCGTGCTTTGAATTCTAAACTTAGATATTTCGCCCTCGACCTCGACGAAGCTAAAGCTTGTCTCTAAAAGCACCTTGGCTTGGGCGTTTAGCTCGCTTACGCTAAGCATCGTCGCTCTTCCGCGCGATTTTCTCCGCTATGAAAAGCGTGCTGACGTCGAAGCTGAAGCCCTTTTGCACGCGCAGCTCAAAGCCTGCGTTTTTGAGCTTTTCGCTAAAGCTCGCGGCGTTTAGGAAGCTACCGATGGAGCTTGGCAGATACTCGTAAGCTTCTTTATTTTTCGAGATAAAGGCGCCGATTTTGGGCAAAATTTTGCTCACGTAAAAATCTCTGATTTTAAACGCGAGCCCGCCGCTTGCGGCTTTGGTAAATTCCAAAACTACGAGCGAGCCGCTCGGTTTGATGACGCGATTAAACTCCGCAAGCGCCGCGTCCAGCTCCACGACGTTTCTTATGCCGTAGCTGATGCTTAAAATATCTACGCTCGCGTCATCCAGCGTCGTGGCGCCCGCGGTCGATTTGATAAACTCGCAGCTAGGGAATTTTTGCTTCGCCACCTCGAGCATACCTTCGCTAGGATCGATCCCCACGATCCGCTCGATCTGCACGCCGTGCTGCGCCGCGCCGTCGCGCCACGAGCTTATCATATCGCCCGTGCCGCACGCGACGTCGGCGATACTCACGAGCTTTCCTTTAAGCTTTTCAAGCGTCAGCTCGACCGCTTTTTTGCGCCACGAAACGTCCACGCCGAAGCTGATGGCGCGGTTTGCCAGATCGTAGGTAGGCGCGATCTCGTCGAACATCTTTATGATTTTTTCCTGTTTTTGCACGGACTTTCCTTATTCGTATGCTTTGATTTTACGCAGCGATCTTTTCAGAGCGCGTAAAAGAGGCTCTTTTTCATTTAAAATTTTTTCCTCCAGCTCGGCGCGGCGGTCGTTTAAGCGGGCGTCCAGAGCCAGCAGATACGCAAACGCGACGCCGCTTTTATCGCTTGCTTTTTGATAGATCGCGATGAAATTTCGCCACACGCTGATATCTTGCAGCGCGCCGAAATCCTCGCAGGCTGCCTTGGTGCGTTTAAACAGATCTCTGACGCAGCCTTCATTAAAGCTTCTTGCAAAAATTTCAAGCGCGTATCGCAGCCTCTTTAGCCCTATACGCGCGTCGTGAAATGCCTGCAGCGATGAGCCTTGCTTTAAATTTTTTAGCTCCGCGCGCAAGCTTTTGATTAGCTTGCAAAAGCGGGCAGAGGCGAACTTTTTTGAAATTTTTTCATATTCGCTGCGTGCATAGATGCCGTCCGCACCATTTAAAAAGCCGCTAATAGCGCCGCTTAAATCTGCAAATTCCGCGCTAGAAAGAAATTCTAAAATTTTATCCTCCGAGCGCTTTGTGATAAAATTTAGCTGCTGCAAAAAGCTCGCAGGCGCGTCGTCAGCCTTTAAAAACTCCGCAAAAACGTGAAGGTCTCGCAGCTGATTGCTGCGGCTCATAAATTCTGCGAGTAGTTTTAAAATTTCATCCTTTTTTTCAGCTTCGAAAAGCGGCGCGGATAGCTTCAAAACGGCTCTAAATTTGCGGATCTGCACGCGCAGCTCGTGAAGAGCTTCGGGGGAGAGGTTTTTTTGATACTCGCTTTTTGCGGCGCACGCTCTCGTCCACGCCAGCTCAAGCGCCAAGCGCGCGAGCTTAACGCTGTCCGCATAGGGCGGAGCGAAAAATTTAACTCGGCTAAATTTTTTAAAAACGTTGCGAGCATGCGCGAAATCAAGCGAACGCGGCGGGATACCGTAGCGCGCCAGATAGCGGCTTTTGTAGCGGTAATCGTCGGTGATCTCGCAAAAATCGGTGCTGCCGAAGGTTTTTACAAAATCAAAATTTGCGCTTGCCGCCTCGCTTTGAAATTTCGCTCGTAAAATCACGAGCGTGCTTAGCTCGCCGCCGTAAAGCTCTAGCCAAAACTCCGCTTCGTCGCTGGCAAAGCCGTAGCGGTTCTTTTGCACGACGCGGGCGATCCTGCTTTTTAAAGCCTCTTTGAAATCATCTTTTGAAATTTTAAAATTTAGAGTTTGCCTGTCGAGATCCTCTTTTTTATGGTGCAAAGAGCATTCGTCGTTTTGGCGGATGTAGTAAATTTCGGGGTAGAACGAAGTATAAAACCAAGCGATCTTTACCTTGCGACATTTCAGCCCCGCACGCTCTAGCGTCCGCAGAATCGAATCGTCGCTCAATAAAAATTTACGCTTAGTTTGCATACCCGCTCCAAAAATAAAGTGGGTAATGATAGCAGAAAATTCTTTAAACTATCTACACTTTTCGCAGTCTTCGACCGTAGCCGTGATATTTAGCTTGCGGATGAAATTGCCCGCTTTGCGCTCGATGTTTTTCAAAACGTCCTTATTAAAGGCATCATCCATGAAAAGATCCGTGACATTGCCGCATTTTTCGCATACGACGTGGATGTGCGGCATCTGATAGATGTCGTAGCGGCTCTTTTTGTTCGGCGCATTGACCTCGACTACGACCCCTTCGTCGAGCAGGGTGTTTAAATTTTTATAAACCGTCGCTAGCGAAATGGATGGATAGTCCTCTTTGATCCCCTCGTATAGGTCATCTATGCTTGGATGTTCGTGGCGATCGAGCACCTTTAGGATGCACAATCTTTGAGGAGTTGCTTTCAAACCGCAAGTTTTGAGTAGTTCTACATGATTCATTTTAATCCTTCAAAAAATTTTAAAAAGATATTATCAAATTTTACTTTAAACAAAGTTGATATTAACTAATACTTTTTATCACTTAATATTCGCTCGGTTAGAGTTTGCACGTCCAAGCCCAAGCTGCGTTCTACGTCGGTGGTCTTTCCGTGCGGCAAAAACATATCGCCGAACTCGAAGCTCACGATCCTTACGTCCGAAATTTTATTTTCCTGCAAAAATGCGCTTAAAATTTCACCTACGCCGCCCTTTTTGGAGTTGTCGCTAAAGACGTACCAAATTTTATCTTTGCGAGCTAAATTTTGCAAAAACTCGCCGTCTAAAGGCTTTGCAAAGACTAGATCTACGACGTCTGCCTCCATCTGCCCCTCCAGCGCCGCAGCCGTTTTGTACGCTCTGCCAGCGCCGTTTCCGTAGCCGATGAGCGCTACGTGCGCGCTATCGCTGCGCTTTAAAAACACCGATTTTGCAAGCTCTACCGCAGACGCGCCGGTCTCGTCGCAATCCAAAATAAAGCTTCCGCGCGGATAGCGTATCGCCAAAACCCCCTCGTGCGCGTAGGAGTACTCGATGATCCGTTTAAAGCTCGCCTCGTCCCGCGGCGCGCACATACTGACGTTTGGGATCGCGTTTAAGAAGCTCACGTCAAAGACCCCCTCATGCGTCTCGCCGTCCTCGCCCACGATGCCCGCGCGGTCCATCGCAAGGACTAAGCTTAAGTTCATAATCGCCGCGTCGTGGACGATCTGATCGAACGCACGCTGCATGAAGGTCGAATATATCGTAACGTACGGCTTAAAACCCTCGCGCGCCATCGCAGCCATCGAGCTTAGCGCGTGAGGCTCCGCGATCGCTACGTCCCAGAAGCGGTGCGGAAATTTCTCGATCAGCTTATCCATACCCGTGCCGCTTGGCATCGCAGCGGTCACGCCCACGACGTTTTCATGCTTGGCGGCTAAATTTAAAAGCGCTTCGGCATAAATTTGCGTGGCACTTTTGGCGGCGGATTTTTTCTTAAATTCTCCGCTTTGAATGTCGAAAGGCCCTACGCCGTGCCAGCTCTCCAAATATCCCTCGGCCTTGTCATAGCCCTTGCCTTTGATCGTTTGAGCGTGCACGACGACGGGTTTGCGCGCGCTTTTTGCCGTCTTTAGCGCCGATATGAGATCGGCTAGGTTGTGGCCGTCGACCGGGCCTATGTATTCGAGCCCGAGCTCCTCAAAATACATCCCCGGGATGATAAGCTTTAAGGAATTTTCAAAGCGCTTTGCCATATATGTCGCGCTCTGTGGAGCGTGGGAGAGCAGCTCTCTTACGTGGGATTTAAATTTTTGATATGTCTCGCCCGCCATCGCTTGGCTTAGGTATTTGCTAAAGGCGCCGATCGGCTTGCTGATGCTCATTTTATTATCGTTTAGAATGATGATGCAGGGCAGGCGCAGATCGCCGAGCTCGTTCATCGCCTCATAAGTCATGCCGCCGCTCATAGAGCCGTCGCCGATGAGCACCACCGGCACGCGATCTTCGTGCTTTAGGCTTATCGCTTTTGCCGCACCTACGGCTAAAGAGATCGACGTCGAGGCGTGCCCCGCCACGAAGTAGTCAAATTTACTTTCGCTAGGTTTCGTGTAGCCGCTAATGCCGCCGAATTGCCTAAGCGAGCCGAACTCCTCCCAGCGATCCGTTAGGAGCTTGTGCGCGTAGCTTTGGTGGCTTACGTCGAAGATAAACGGATCGCTCGCGGCGTCAAATACGTAGTGCATCGCCACGATGAGCTCGACGGCGCCCATATTTGAGCTTAGATGGCCGCCGTTTTTGCTCACGACTTCGATGATGCGCGCCCTGATCTGCGTGCAAAGCTCCCGTAGCTCCTCTA
>ERZ772924.658-NODE-658-length-16460-cov-23.423529_pt1 | contig 16460 bp, 16 predicted proteins | sample MGYA00512116_ERZ772924 | MGnify/ENA primary metagenome ERZ772924 (study PRJEB29015, sample SAMEA2737920) | human oral metagenome | biome: human oral; feature: human-associated habitat; material: dental | place: China | collected 2134 ...
GGTGGGTGAGGTAGAAGCTGGTCGGGAAGGGGGTGCCGTCGTCAAGGCGCGGTGCGGTGCGCACCACGGTCGGACGCCCGCACACGCAGCGGGCGGCGATGGCGACGACGCCGCGCGGCACCCGCCCCAGCTGGTCCGCCAGGGCCTCGAGGTCGGCGGGCGTGACAGACTCCGTCGTCCGCTCAGCGCCTTGCTCACCAACATGCTCACCGACATGCTCACTGGCTTGCTCAGCAGCCGGCTCGGTCTCCTGAGGCTCGAGGATCGGGCTCACGGGGTCTCCTTCGTCTGCGGGGTGGGAACCGGGCTCGGCGAGGTCTTGGGCGGCTCCGACGGTGCCTGGCTGGGCGCGCCGGTGGGCAGGCCCTTCTGGGTGGGGTTGAGGGCCTTACCGCCCGGGTCTGTCTTGGAACCGTCCGTCGAGGCGCCGTCGGTCCCGCTCCTGCTCTGGCCGGCGGCCTGCGAGGACTCGCGTAGCGCCTGGTACCAGGGGACGTCCTGGGAGTCCTGGGTGGCCTCGCCGCCGGCGCTGGGCTGCTTGACGGTGTCGGCACCGACGACGACGTAGCTGGTGTCGCCGGGCATGACGTAGCCGAGGCGCTCGCGCACCTGGGCGCGCACGTAGGTGTCGTCCTTCCACTGGGCCAGCTCATCCTCCAAGGCGGTGGAGGTATCGGAGGCCTCCTTGATCTTGGCGACGACGGCGTCGTACTGAGCCTGCTGGGACAGGTAGGCGCGCAGCGAGGTGAAGACGACGACGAAGGCCAGCAGGCCCACGACCGCCAGGGTGACGATCCGGGGCGGCAGGACCCGCTCGGGCACTGTCGTCGGCAGGCCCTCGGGCTCGGAGCCGGCCGATCCTGATCCGGACGAGGAGGCCGTCCGCTCGGCCGGAACCTGACGGGGGCGGGCACCGCGGGAGACGCGGCGCGTCCCGGACTGGCTGGAGGCGGGGCGGCGCGGAGTCATACCGGCATCCTGCCTCACCGGGAGCCGCACGAGGCCGCACCTCACCGGGCGCGTTGCTCACGCTCCGGATTCGCCCCGGTCCTTCGCCGACACCCCTGCACCGTCACAAACGCTCCGGGGCGGACAGGAGGACCCGTCCGCCCCGGAGCGGGGAGCGTGCACCGTCGTCGAGCCGCTGTGTCAGCCAGCCGCCCGACGGCGGGAAGTCGCCTTCAGGCTCAGGCCTGGAAGCGGGGGAAGGCGCCGGCGCCGGCGTAGACCGCGGCGTCGCCGAGGGCCTCCTCGATGCGCAGGAGCTGGTTGTACTTGTTGACGCGCTCGCCACGGGCGGGGGCGCCGGTCTTGATCTGACCGGAGTTGGTGGCCACGGCCAGGTCGGCGATGGTGACGTCCTCGGTCTCACCGGAGCGGTGGGAGGTCATGGACTTGTAGCCGGCACGGTGGGCCATCTCGACTGCCTCGAGGGTCTCGGTCAGGGAGCCGATCTGGTTGACCTTGACCAGCAGGGCGTTGGCGGCGCCGAGCTTGATGCCCTTGGCGAGGCGCTCGGGGTTGGTGACGAAGAAGTCGTCGCCGACGATCTGGACCTTGTCGCCGATCTGCTCGGTGAGGTGCTTCCAGTCGTCCCACTCGTCCTCGGAGAGCGGGTCCTCGATGGAGACGATCGGGAAGTCTTTCACGAGCTGCTTGTAGTACTCGACCATCGAGGCGGTGTCCTGGGCCTCGCCCTCGAACTGGTAGGTCTTGGTCTTCTCGTCGAAGAACTCGGAGGAGGCGACGTCCATGGCCAGGGCCACGTCCTTGCCAGGCTTGTAGCCGGCCTTCTCGATGGCCTCGACGATGAGCTCGAGGGCCTCGCGGTTGGAGTCGAGATTGGGCGCGAAGCCGCCCTCGTCGCCCAGGCCGGTGGACAGGCCGCGCTCCTTCACAACCGTCTTGAGCGAGTGGTAGACCTCGGCGCCCATGCGCAGCGCCTCGCGGAAGGTCTTGGCACCGATCGGGGCGATCATGAACTCCTGGATGTCGACGTTGGAGTCCGCGTGGGAGCCGCCATTCATGATGTTCATCATCGGCACGGGCAGGACGTGGGCGTTCGGGCCGCCGACGTACTGGAAGAGGTTGAGCCCGGCGGACTCGGCGGAGGCCTGGGCGGCGGCCAGCGAGACGCCGAGGATGGCGTTGGCGCCGAGCTTGCCCTTGTTGGGGGTGCCGTCGAGGCCGATCATGAGGCGGTCGAGGCCGCGCTGGTCGGAGGCGTCGAAGCCGATGACCTCGGGGGCGATAATGTCGTTGACGTTGGCGACGGCCTTCTCGACGCCCTTGCCGCCGTAGCGGGACTTGTCGCCGTCGCGCAGCTCGACGGCCTCGAAGGCGCCGGTGGAGGCGCCCGAGGGGACGGCGGCACGAGCGGAGGCGCCGTCCTCAAGCAGGATCTCGACCTCGAGGGTCGGGTTGCCACGGGAGTCGAGGATCTCGCGGGCTTTAACTGTCTCGATGAGGGCCACTTGGTGCTCCTTGTTCTGTGATCGATCGATCGAGGTGATCCGGATGCGGGGTCAGCCTACCGGCCGCCGTCCGCCACCACGAGGGCGTAGGTCCCCTAATTCGTCGGAGTTTGTCGGAATTTATCGGATTCACCGGGCTGTTCACGCCTGGCGAGCATCGAGCCCGCGACGACGGCGCAGCCACGCGGTGCGACCGGGACGGCGGCGAAAGAGCAGGGGAGCATCAGGACTGGCGCGAGCCGCCCGGAGCGAGCTCGTCGGAGCTGGGCACGCGCCAACCCTTCTGGGTGAAGGTGTAGCGCGGGGATGCCTCCCCCACCAGGGAGGCCTGTATGGCGCCGACCTCCGAGGCGAACGCGGCCCGTCGATCGTCGTCCAGCGAGTTCAGGGCCCGGGAGATGAGTACGGAGCGCGCCACATCGATGCTCGCCCGGGAGTAATCGCCGGAGCCGCTGGAGTCCGCGAGAGCCGCCCGGGCGTCGTCATCGCTCACGACGACGCCGTACTTCTTCGCAGTTCCTTCGAAGAGTTGAAGCGAAAGCAGGTTCTCCTGGACCGTGCTCACGTCCATTCCCGGCAGGTCGGAGAGCTCGGCGGAGGCGGTCTGGACGTCCTTCTCCGAGACGGAGACCGAGTGGGACTTCCCGTCGCTGCCCGTATAGGTCCCGACATAGGCCTGCCCGGGATGGGCGGAGCACCCCGCGAGCACTCCCCCGGTCAGAGCCGCGGCGGCGAGTGCGGCGAGAAGGCGTGCGGCACGCGATACGGTACGGGTCACGGCGGGCTCCCTGTAATGGGCTGTTGCGGATTGTCGTGCGGATCGGCCCGGGTTCCAGGCGGTGCCGGCGGTCCGCACCCTCATGGTAGCTCGACGGCGCATGTTTATGACGACGCGTCTGGTGGCCAATGTCCGGACCCATCCAGCGTGCGGGCGCCCATCACGCGGGCCTGATCGATCCTGGCTAAATCCTGGCCGATCTCGACGCGATCGCCGGCCTCTCCCACCTTGAAGGTTTTCTCACCCATGATTATTCTGCCTAGTGAATAATATAGTGAAGGCGTTGGCGATTACGTGCGGAGGGAGAAATATATGGATATTCCTTATGCCTGACCCGCATTCAACACACTCAGCTCAGCAAGGCACCGAGTTATACGAGCCATCACGGCTCCGAAGTCGACCAAACCGAGAAGGTGTTTTAATGTCGTTCAACCTCTGGCATATAGCAGTACTACTCATTCTCATTGCCCTGACGTTGCCGGCCCTTATTCACGTGTGGTTGCCCTCTAATCTCCCCGATATAGGGAAATTAGCCTGGACACTCACCATCGTCCTCCTGCCCGGACTTGGACCTTTACTATGGTACCGCTGGCGACTATTCATGAAGATCATGCAGCGCTCCTGAGAAGAGGAGCTGACGCGTCCACGCCGCCCCGCAACCGATCTCGGCGCGAAATACGAACGATCGCGACGCGAGCGCCTGGGCGGGCAACGGGCCGCATGTCGTCCGAACGGTTGGCATTGACCGCCCACTCTTGCCGCCACATGACCAAGGCGGCATGGTGGAAACACGATCCGTTGTGGTGGTTTGCACCTCATAACGGACTGTTTTCCAGCCCGCAGTTCCACTTCACGATGTCAGAGGAGACGCGCTCATGAAGAAAATCAAGATGCTCGGAGCAATCGCCAGTCTTGCGCTCGTTGGAGCCGCAATCACAGCCGGGTCCGCGTACGCCGAGGAGGACCCGAACTACGGCTATTCCTGGGAGAGCGGATTATTCGGAGCCAAGGTGAACGGCTATGTCCAGATACAGGCCTCATACGACGACGACGGACGTCACGCTAAATATGGATTTCATGGTTTTACGCGCCCTAGCGGCCCCAGCCTGGACACAGGCGACTTGAGAACCGATCCAGCCTCAGACCCTAGCGACACCAATATTTACTCGCGCACCGACTGGGTGTGGGACTCGCCGCTATGGGGCGACAAATACGTTACATCCTACTACTGGGACGTCGAGTACTTCTGAGCCAATCACCACGTTTAAATGTCGCACTCATCGTTATCCACACCAATCGCTACAAGTTTGAGAGATCGCCACCACGTTCATCGGTCAAGAGATCATTATCCCACCCTTCTCACCTCGCTTGCCGATAAGTTTTTCGACAATCCTACAGACGAACTCTTAATAATCCTATACGGAGCACTTGTAGCATTTCTCGCAATTGCACTCATGTGGTGGTCTGATGACAGATACGAGACCACTTACGGGATGAGTGGACAGGTGACGACAATCACGCTGATGAATAGTGGCCGCTCTCTTACCGGAGAACAGCAGGAGACGGCAGCACGCAACTTGCGCACCTTCCTCTCCGAGAACGACGTCAGCATGATCAAAGTTCCCGAGAGCCACGGATCGCCCAGCCTCATCGTTTTCGATCCAGGTCACAAGATCGGATGGACAGAATCCCTCGGCGCCGCTAGCAGCATCGAAGACCCCGTGCCCGGCGTGTACACCATCAAAGGCTCTTACTCGGACAGGACGTGGGCATCTTCTGGAGAGACAGTGTTAGCACCAGAGGGACTCGATGTGCTCGGCAGTATCGCAGTCCCCGATTTAACGCCATCGAACAGTAATCTCCAGTTCGTCGAGGTACCCGGGGTAGAACCCCTTGGAACGGGGAAGATGTATCTGGGGACTACTAATCCGGATACAGTGGCACACATCGTCGAGCTGGTGGAGGCACAAGGACCACACCTACAAAGTATTAACCAACAAGAACCTTTGCCGTTATCGCTAGCCTACAATGCACCCGTTGCAATAGCAACAGTATTCACTTCTTTGGGCCTTACTTGCGTTATTGCATCCCTTGTTCTGAAGTTGCCAGAGCGACGCGATGAGATTCGATTGCGCGCCTTGGTTGGCGCAACTAGATCAGAACTGGTCCGCGACCATGCTTCCAGAGAACTGATTCCCAACCTCGCCGGAACTACAATCGGTTCAGGAATTGCGCTGACAACCACGTCGCTCATTGCCATGAGCACCCCTGGAAGTCGAGAACTCATCGTGCTGACTACGGGAGCACTCGGAGGCGGAATAATTATGTGGGCAGTCCGGCAAGCGACCTTTGCATTTGCTCTACCCTCACACCTGAGACAGTCCACCTCATGATTCGCACAGAAGTATCTGGAGGATTTCGAACTGCATGGCGTCACCGATGGAGCGCCGCGAGTGCGGCACTCATGATCACCGCCATATGTACGATTTTTACGATAGCATTATCAGATGTCATTACAGAGACATCGGCCATTCTTGGCGCCACGAACCTTCGACAACGCGACGCGGTAACGTTCACAACATATTATGCCGCGAGTTCCAGCCTAGATCCAAGTACCGCTCTTATGGAGAACCTCGGCGCAGAAATCGACAGTGGCACCGCATACACCGCAGTCCTTGGCAATGTGGAGATTGAGGACCGTTCCTTCGCCGGAGGTAATCGTGCTGTTGTCCTTATCGGGAACTCAGCACAGGAGGCCGTCTCCGGGGTCGAACTGTGCTCGCCAGCACCATGCGCCATGACCGGAGAGAACATCAAGAACGAGTTCGACGGACCACTTTCCATCGGCGACCAGACCGTCCCCGTCGTGGCGCGCACGCCCTCGACGGCCACGCTTTTCGATCCAAACGCCACGGGAATCGACCTGGGCTCCACGGTTCTCATCAACCTCCCTCCAGATAGCCTCGACCATCTGCGGAGCGAGGAGCAAGTGGAGGCACTAACCAGAACGGTTCTATTCGCCCCCACGGATGAAGAAGTCGCGCAGTTCGCGCGCGATGCGAACAATGAAGGACTCACGCTCGTCCCACACCACATCGCCGCCGACCAGCCGGAGCGCTACAGGGACATTATGATCAGAGCCGGACTGTACGGTCTCAGTCTGCTGGCCCTGACAACGCTCGTCCTGTTCGCATACAGCGCCTCGATCAGATCAACCCTCCGCCAAGAGAGAGCGGAGCTCCTCCTGCGCCACCAGTACGGCGCCACCACTGCCGATATATGCCTGCGGGTCGCTGTCTTCCTCGCCTCCACCATGCTCGTGCTGCCCACATGCGCAGTCCTCTTCTTCTCCCTGGCAGGGCCGCCGATCACAACCGCCGCAGCAGCGGCCGAGGCAGCGCTGATAGTGATCTACGTCGTGCTCCTGGTGCAGACGACGCGCAGGATATCCAGGAGCTTCTCCACCACTGGCACCGGCGGCAGACGGAAAAAAGACAAAAAGGAAAGCACAAAATAGACGAGCGAACGGAATAGACGCTCATCCACAGAAAGAACTCCCATGCCACATGCCTTAGAAATACACGACATCAGCGTCGATTACCATCGCGGCAAGAATACCGTGCACGCACTGCGCTCCGCATCGCTGTCGGTGGACGAGGGCGAGTCGGTCGCGGTCATGGGGCCGTCCGGCTGCGGGAAATCCACTCTGCTCGGCGTTCTCGGGCTGACGATCCTGCCGGACAACGGCACTCTGCTCATCAACTCCGAACGCGCACCGGCGGGGCGCACGCCCAGGGCGCGCGCCCGGAACCGCCTGATCGGCATGATCCCTCAGGACTACGCCGTCGTCGACCAGCTGACCGCGCTGGCGAATGTCTCGCTTCCTCTGGAGTACGCCCGCCCGCGCGTCAAGAGGAAGGACAGAAAAGAGCGAGCGAGAAGGGCACTGTCCGCTGTCGGAATCGAGTGGGCCGGTAATCAGAAGCCGTCACAGATGTCCGGAGGGGAGCGTCAACGGGTTGCCGTAGCGCGGGCGCTGATCAACCACCCGCGCTGCATACTCGCCGACGAGCCGACCGCCTCCCTGGACTCGGAAACCGCCCACGACATCACCTCATTGCTTCTCTCGCAGGCGCGTCAGGCCGGCGGCTGCCTGGTCGTCGCCACGCACGACCCCCGCGTCGCGAACGCGTGCGACCGCGTGCTCACCATGACCGACGGGAGCCTGATGGGGTCTGAGGGCGCACCCAACGCTTCCTAGCCTGTCGAGATTGACATTGTCGAATGAGATCGACGGTGTCACCGTCGATCTCATTCGACAATGTCAATCTCGACCACCTCGACGCAGGCGCAACCGACGCGGGAACAGCCCAGCGGCGCAAGCGCCTACAACGCGCTCTGGCGGGAGAGCACCGCCACCGCCTCCGCGCGGGAGCCGACCCCGAGCTTCTTGTAGGCGCGACGCGCATAGGTCTTCACGGTGCTCTCCGCCACGGACATGCGGTGAGCCACCGATTGGGTCGTCAATCCCAGCGCATACAGCTCGATGACCCGACGCTCCTTATCACTGAGGGGCCTTGCCATTGGCGGAACGGCGGCCTCATCGTCATCGATCTCCGACGCCGCCACGCGCCGCAGTACCCGCCAGATCGTCCCTCCCCCGAGCAGTAACGTCTCCTTGGGCACGACAGCTCGAGACCCGTGCGAACCGTCGGCATCGGAGCGCACGACGGCCTCCTCCCCCTCAACGCCGGAGGCGGACATCGCCACGACCGCGGCCCCAGCCTGAGACGCCTCACGCGTCAACGGCGCCTCTCGTCCCGAGTCATCAGACAGCTCGGAATCGATCAGGATCACATCGGGCACCGGCTCCACGGCGGCAAGGCGGCGCAGAGCCGCACGACGGCTGCGCACCGACCACAGCAGACGAATTCGCTCCGAGGACCGGAGCACCAGGTCCCGCAAGGCGTACAGCGCGAGCGGGTCATAGTCCACGATCCCCAGACTGAGCACAGCAGAAGACTCCAGGGACAGGCCTTCTCGATGATGCGACCGCATATACGTCCATCGTGCGCCCCTCGTGGGGAAAGCACAACCGGCTTTCCCCAGCGTCATCCATTCGGATGACACGGCGCGCAGAGAGCTCCAGGCAGCCGAGCCGAAGCACCGTTGTGAGGCGAACCCAAGCGAGCTACCCTGCCATCATGGGAAGCGAACGATCGTTAGCCATCGAAGATCCGGAATCTCCCCACCGCGTCCCCTCGTCGAAGCGCCGCGCCTCCCGGAACACCCGTGAGGCTCTACTGGATGCCGCCCTTGAGCAGTTCTCCAGCAAGGGATTTGGCGGTACGTCGATCCGGGACCTGGCCAGAGCGGTCGGCATCCGGGAGAGCTCGGTGTACAAGCACTTCGCCTCCAAGCAGGCCCTCCTCGACGCGCTCATCGAGCGGGCCGACGCGCATCTGGGATCGGTGGCCGCCCGGTTCGGCACCACCATCACCGCGGGCGCCGACGCCGCTCCCGCATACCGAGGCGTGAGTGAGGAGTCGCTGCTGGCGATCGCCCGCGGCATGCTCGACGTCGTCCTCCACGACCCGCAGTTCGCGCTCCTGCGCCGCCTCCTGACCGTCGAGCAGTACCGCGAGCCCGACGCCGCGGCGCGCTACCGCGACTACTTCATCACCCGACCCCTGTCTTTCCAGACCGACCTCTTCCGCTCCCTGATCGCCATCGGCGACTTCCGCGAGGGACTGGACCCCGAGCAGGTCGCTCTGGCCTTCTTCGGGCCGATCCACCTGCTCATCGGACTCGCGGAGCGCGACGAGCAGCGGGCCGACGAGCTCCTGTCCGGCCATATCCGACACTTCAGGCGCACGCACCTGAAGGAGGCATGATGCGGCGGTACGGAAAGGCGATCCGGGCGCTGTACGCACTGGCCTTCATCGGCGGGGGCCTCTCCCACTTCTTCTTCGGCAGGCTGATGCCGGACAGCTACGCGGCCTTCGCCGACACCGCACTGCTGCCCTGGCTGAGTGAGCTGTGGCGCGCCTTCGTCATGCCGAACATCGGCCGGCTCACCATCGCGCTGGGGTTCTTCGAGATCGCCTGCGGCGCCGGCGTGCTGCACAGGCGCACCGCCGTCGTCTCCACCTGGGCGATGCTCTGCTTCCTGGTCCTCGTCACCGTCCTCGGTTACGGCTTGCCCACGTCCTCACTGGGCGAGGACCTGCTGAAGAACCGCTTGAGCACCATCGTCATGGCGCTCCTGCTCATTCCCCTGCTCACTAAGGCACGGACCGTCCGGAACCCCGCGACCGGCTGACGAAAAGGCTCTTGGACGACAGTCGCCGTACGCTCGAGGTGACGCCGCGGTGCTCCGGGCCCGGAGTCGGCATACGGCCAGTGACGGTACATGACGGTACGGTTCGGCCATGAGTGAGCCCGGGGCGTTGCGCGCAGTCGCATGGATGGAGCGCCGCCAGGTGCCCCTCTACCTCGCCGCCCTGGCACTCGGCACGGCAACGGGCCTGATCCTGCCGGACGCCGCGGGAGCTCTAGAACCCGCCATCAACCCGATTCTGATCGCACTGCTGTACGCAACCTTCCTCGGAGTTCCGCTGACGCGTCTGCGCACCGCCGTCGCCGACGCACGCTTCGTGGTGGCGCTCCTGATCGTCAACTTCGTCCTGGCGCCATTGGTGGTGGCGGCCCTGTCCCGCCCGGTCAGCGACTCTCCCGCCCTTCTGACAGGACTCCTGCTCGTCCTTCTGGCGCCCTGCGTGGACTACGTCATGGTGTTCACTCGGCTTGCAGGCGGCGCCTGGGAGCGAATCCTGGCGGCCTCCCCCGTACTCATGCTCGCTCAAACCCTTCTCCTGCCGATCTGGCTGGCGGCCCTCGCGGGCCCGGGGCTCGCATCCATCAGCCGACGCCCATTCGCACTGGCCTTCATCTTCATGATCGCCCTGCCATTGGGGCTGTCCGCACTCACCCAATGGGTGTCAGCCCGCTACCGTCCGGTCGCCCGAGTCCAGAGCGGGACGACGGCGCTCATGGTTCCGCTCATGATGGCCACCCTGATGATGGTGACCGCCTCCCAGATCGCCGCGGTCGCCTCTCATCTGGGCCTCCTCGTGCGCGTCGTCCCGATATTCCTCATCTTCGCCGCAATCATGGCGCTGACCGGCAATGTCGTCGGGCTGCTGGCGCATCAGGACAGGAGCGCCCGCCTGGCCCTGGCCTTCTCGGGAACCACCCGCAACTCTCTCGTGGTTCTCCCCCTGGCCCTCGCTCTCCCGGACGCCCTGGCGCCGATCGTCGTCGTCACCCAGACACTCGTGGAGCTCATCGTCATGGTGGTCTACGTGCGGCTGCTGCCCCGGCTCATCCGCCGCCCATAACGTGGCTCGGCACGGAGGACGGGCGTCGCACCAGGGTTCCGGCTTCCTCACGCACCCCCGCACGTGCGGCACGTAGCCTGTCCGCATGACCGATCACAGCAGGAACGACACCGACGATTCACCCCACTCACCCCACCGGGCTGAACCCCTCAGACGCCCAACGGATCAAGCGGGCAACGAACCGGCGCCGGAGCACGAATCCGCCGAGCAGCGCCATGCCCGCACCGCCCTCGCCATCGATGGGATCGCCTGCGCCGCAGCAGCCATTGGAACGGTGGCGATCGGGCCCGGCTCACCGCTGCACATCAGGTGCGCTCGAGCACCATTGGCGGCCGCGCTGGGAGGCACGAGCGCACTGCTGCTCCGCTCGGCGCGCAGGAAGCCGATCCGCAATGCGGACCTCGAGCGGGCAGCACTCATCAATCTGGGGTGGGTCCTCACCTGCGGCATCGCCCTGCGGCGTCCGCAGAGCACCCTTGGAACCGCGGTGATCCTCTCGACAGCGGCCTTCGACGCCGGGGCCGCTGTCGCCCAATGGCGACTCCGTTCCTAGAAACGATGGAGGTAGACATGGGCGTCAGGCCCGCCCGCAGCAGCCCAGCCCCAGCAACCTGTTCTCGTCCCTAAATTTCTACTCGTCTGCCTACTTGTCGATGGTGGGCGGCCATTCGCCGGAATGCACCACTGCACGGGTGATCTCATCCCAGGTGAAAACGGATACTGACCGCCCCGACGCTCCAGCGGTACTCTCCCCGTCGCGCGGCCACTTATAGGTGACCTGGATGGTCTCGTCATCAAGACGTGCCACTTCTGGGAAGAATCCGATCATCTGGTCACTGGTGACGCCTATGTACTCACCGTGATGGAACAGCATGATCTGATAGGGGGACGAGGCCGTACCGCCTTCGATCGGCAGGACGATCCAGGACAGGGACGCGCAGGAGTCATAGGTGGAAACGTCCGCCTCCGTGGTATCCCAGGCCTGCTCGTAGTAAGTCGGCACTTGGGACACCCAGGTGCCGAGGGCTTCAGCCCCCGACTTGTCCGAGCACTCCGGGGTCGGGCTCGGCGTCGGCGTAGCCTCCTCAGACGCCTCCGTCGCCGTCTTCCCATCGGGCTCCGGCGAGGCCTGGCTGCTCGCCGACCCCTGGGCGTCGGAGGTCTGAGCCGCAGGGCCGCCCCCGGTCTCGGCCGGCTCGGAGCTGGACGAGTCCTTGCACCCAGTCAGCAGAACCGGGACAACGAAAAGAACGCCGACGACAAGGGCCGACGTACGACATAGAGCGGAATGCAACCTCATGAGCGTCCTTAAACCTTGACGGCCTCCATCGTGCAGCAGCGCGACCATGCTGCGAGCCACCTCATCAGTAACGGAAGTCTAGCCCAGGCCCTCTTCGGAAGTGCCGGGTTGATGTCACTTGCGCCCCGCCCCTCGCACAGCCGGCGATCGGGGGCCACCGGTGAGGCGAAACGACAGCCAGCGCCTCTCGTATACAAACAGTCTTTTGTATACGATGACGTTCATGAAGGACCAAAATGGCTGCTGAACCCGCGATCGACCTCGACCTGGCCCTGCGCGTACTGGCCGACCGGAATCGTCGAGCCATCATGCAGGTCATCCGCAACGAGCCCCACCAGGTCGGAGCGGTGGCGGATGAACTCGGCATGTCGCAGCAGGCCGCATCGCACCACCTCGGAGTGCTGCGCCGAGCAGGGCTGGCCACCAGCACTCGCGACGCGAACCGCCACCTGTACGTCATCAACACCGACGCCCTGACGGCGGTTCGCTCCTACCTCGATGACTTCTGGCCCACCAGACTGTCCGCCCTCAAGGCGGCTGTGGAGGCCCACCCGGAAGCTCCGAAGGCGCAGGAGGCTCAGGAGACAAGGGACGCACAGCATGACTGAGCTCTCGCAGTTCTCCCATTCCATTGATATCGCTGCGCCACCGCGCGTCGTCTTCACCTTCTTGACCACCGAGGAGGGCATGACCGCCTGGATGGGGCAATTCGCCGAGCTGGATCCCAGACAGGGCGGCCGGTTCGCCGTGGATATCTCCGGATACCCGGTCCGGGGGCAGTACCTGCACGTCGAGCCGTTCTCGCGCGTCGTCGTCTCGTGGGGATTCGCGGGAAGCGACGACCTACCGCCGGGAGCGTCCACCGTCGAATTCCGACTCATCGAGATCGAGGGCGGCACTCGTGTCGAGCTCACCCATTCGGACTTGCCCGATAGCGAGGTCCCCGGACACGCAGAGGGCTGGAGGCACTTCGTCCCCCGGCTCCACGAAGCGGCCGAGGGCGGGCATCCCGGCCCGGACTCCTGGCTCCCGCGCAGCGCCCCCAAGCCCGCATCGGCACCGACATCACCAACACCGAGGAGCATCATGACCGAATCGACGAGCAATCCGATGACTGTCATCCAGCGCTACCACCGGGCCTGGACCAGCGGTGATATCGACTCCGCCATGGATCTGGTGGCCGACGACATCACCTGCCGCGCCCCCGGGGCGGACCTGACCGGCAAGGACCAGTACCGAGAGTTCATCAGCGGCTTCGCCCCGGCATTGACCGGATTGGCCGATATCGCGTCCTTCGCCGACGGCAACCGCGTCGCACTGTTCTATTACCCCCAGACCGCCGCGACCAGCACCGCCCCCGCGGCCGAATGCTTCACCGTGGAGAACGGCCTCATCACCGATAGCGTTCTGATCTTCGATCGCCTCTCCTTCGCCCCGCCGGAGGCATCATGAGCGGCCCGAAGAGCACAGCGAGAGAACGGCAGGGCAGGCAGGAGCAGGAGGCGCTCCTGGCCCGACTGCGGAAACTGTTGGAGGACGAGCCGATCTCGCGCGAGATCAGCATGTTCGGCGCACGCGCCATCATGGTGCGCGGCAAGATGCTGTGCTGTGCCCGCAAAGACGGAAATCTCCTGGCCCATATCGACCCCGCCGCCGACGCGGAAATGTCGCAGCAGCCGGGCACTTCCCCGGCCGAGATGGGACCGGGGCGCGAGATGGGACCCGGCTGGCTCAATGTAGCGGCGGACTCCATCGCCGACGACCACCGACTGCAGTTCTGGCTGGACGCCTGCCTCGCCTTCAACCGGGCCAAGACCCAACCACAATCATGACCGAATCCCCGGATTCCCAGAATCCCCAGAGTACGGCCCTCTCAGATGTTCCCGCCCCCATCGCGATGCGAGCTTCAGCGAGGACAAGCTCCCGTATCGACTGTCCGCGGTCACCTCCAGCCCATTGCGGGTGAGGTGTCCAAAACGGAGGAGATTAACGCGGCAACCCTCACGGGAGGGGGCCGAAGGTGCAGGTCATTGCTTAGTTTCAGGCGGAAACCGATGCTGACGGCAGGGTGATCTCCTCCGTTTTGGACACCATCGCCGGCCTCACCGCCGCCGTCGGTACTTGGTGGCCTCAACCTCGTAGTCCTTGTCCCCAGCGATCACGGCGTGCAGGAGCACCTCGACCCAGCGCAGCAGGTCCTCCCCCTCAATAGGCCCTCCGCCCATGCGGGCAGTACCCGGCGCAGGGACGACGATCGTCCGAGTGGCGGGCTTCAGGACGGTTCCGGGGTAGAGGCGAGTGACCTTCATGCGCGCCGACTCGGGCAGGCTGACCGGGGCGAAGCGAATGGACTTGCCCTGGGCGACGATCTCGCGCACCCCCAGGTGGGCCGCGAGCGCACGCAGCCTGGCCAAAGAGGCTAAACGCCGGGTGGGCTCGGGAACGGGTCCGTACCGGTCGGCGAGCTCCTCAAGCACATCAGCCACCTCCGACTCGCTGCGGGCGGCCGCGAACTTGGTGTAAGCCTCCAAACGCAGCCGCTCATGGGCGACATAATCCTCGGGAATGGTGGCGTCCACGGGCAGCTCAATGCGCAGGTCCTCGTCGATCCCCGCCTCGGCATCGGTCTCGGGACCCGCACTCCCACCGATCTTGAGGGACTTCTTGTAGGCGGCCACGGCCTCGGAGACCATGCGCACGTACAGGTCGAAGCCGACCCCGGCGATGTGCCCGGACTGCTCGCCGCCGAGCAGGTTGCCCGAGCCGCGGATCTCCAGGTCCTTCATGGCCACCTGCATCCCGGCCCCCAGATCGGTGTTGGTGGCGATGGTGCGCAGGCGCTCCAGGGCCGTCTCGGTCAGCGGCTTGTCCGAGGGATAGAGGAAGTAGGCGTAGGCCCGCTCCCGGCCGCGCCCCACGCGCCCGCGCAACTGGTGGAGCTGGGACAGGCCCATGCGGTCGGCGCGGTCGACGATGAGGGTGTTGGCGTTGGACACGTCCAGCCCGGTCTCCACGATCGTGGTGCACACGAGGACGTCGGTCTCCTTCCGCCAGAAGGAGTCGATGACGGCCTCCAGCTGGTGCTCGTTCATCTGCCCGTGGGCGGTGGCCACGCGCGCCTCGGGGACCAGCTCGGCCAGGCGCGCGGCGGTGGCATCGATGTCCTCGACCCGGTTGTGGACGAAGAACACCTGCCCCTCGCGCAGCAGCTCGCGGCGGATCGCGGCGGAGACCTGCTTGGTCTCGTAGGCGCCCACGTAGGTCAGGATCGGGTGACGGTCCTCGGGCGGGGTCGCCAGGGTGGACATCTCGCGCAGACCGGTGACCGCCATCTCCAGTGTCCGCGGGATCGGGGTGGCGGACATCGACAGGACGTCCACGTTGGTGCGCAGCGCCTTGAGGGTCTCCTTGTGCTCCACCCCGAAGCGCTGCTCCTCGTCGATGATGACCAGGCCGAGGTCCTTGAACCTCACCTGGCCGGTGATGAGGCGGTGGGTGCCGACGACGACGTCGACGCTCCCCTTCTCCAGGCCCTCAAGGATCTTGGCGGACTCGGTGGCGTCCTGGAAGCGGGACAGGGCCCCCACGGTCACCGGGAAGCCGGCGTAGCGCTCGGTGAAGGTCTCGGCGTGCTGGCTCACCAGCAGCGTAGTGGGCACCAGGACCGCCACCTGCTTGCCGTCCTGGACGGCCTTGAAGGCGGCGCGCACGGCGATCTCGGTCTTGCCGTAGCCGACGTCGCCGCAGATGAGGCGGTCCATGGGCTGGGAGGCCTCCATGTCGCGCTTGACGTCGTCGATGGTGGCGAGCTGGTCGGGGGTCTCGATGTAGGGGAAGGCCTCCTCCAGCTCGGCCTGCCAGGGGGTGTCGGGCCCGAAGGCGTGCCCGGTGGTGGCGGACCGGGCGGCGTAGAGGCGCACGAGCTCACCGGCGATCTCGCGCACGGCCCTGCGGGCCCTGGACTTGGTGCGCGCCCAGTCGGCCCCGCCCATCTTGTTCAGGGCGGGGGCGTCACCGCCGACATACTTGGTCACCTGGTCCAGGGAGTCGGTGGGCACCAGGAGCCTGTCCCCGGGCTGGCCCCGTTTGGAGGGGGCGTACTCGATGACGACGTATTCGCGGGTCGCCGAACCAGCCGTGCCCCTGGCCGATCCGACCCCGCGGCGCATGAGCTCGACGAAGCGCCCGACCCCGTGCTGGGCGTGAACGACAAGATCGCCGGGGTGCAGGGAGAGCGGATCGACGCTCTTGCGGGAGCGGCGGGCTGGGACGGCCTTGCGCTCCCGCGGCCCCGCTCCGGCCCGACCGGTCAGGTCGGATTCGGCGATGAGTGCCAGGCGCAGTCCCTCAGCGATGAAGCCGTGCCCCGCACTGGCCTGAGTGACTCGGACGACGCCGTCGCCGCTGACGGCCCCGTCTGAAGCGGTTCGGCCCAGGTCGGCGGGTTCGTCGAGCTGAGTGACGATGCGCGCGGGGACGCCGCCGTCGGCGAGCAGCTGGGCCATGCG
>ERZ772924.659-NODE-659-length-16456-cov-7.656667_pt1 | contig 16456 bp, 14 predicted proteins | sample MGYA00512116_ERZ772924 | MGnify/ENA primary metagenome ERZ772924 (study PRJEB29015, sample SAMEA2737920) | human oral metagenome | biome: human oral; feature: human-associated habitat; material: dental | place: China | collected 2134 ...
ATCGGCCTCGATGATGCGGTCGACGAGGGCGACGTCGGCACCACGGGCTCGTTGGCTGGCGCGGTAAGGCTCGGGGTTCTCGCGGAGCACGCGCAGGTCGATCATGGAGCCGAGTGTAGCGAGGGGCCGGGCCGCGCGCGGACCCGCTCGCCCCTTTGTCATCCCCTCACCACCCCCTCGCCGAGATCGGTCCGGTTCCGCCACGAGATCGGTCGTAACCCGTGCCGAGATCGGTCCGGTTCCGCCACGAGATCGGTCGAAACTCGCGTCGAGATCGGTCGTAACCCGTGCCGAGATCGGTCGAGTTTCGCGTTGAGATCGGTCGTGCTTCCGCGGGTCTGCTGTTCGTCGATGGTTCCCGAGGTGGGGCATGTGGTTTTGGCCCCTGAGCTCGTCGTGCGCGTCTCGACGTCGGGTTGGCCGGGCTGAATTGGACCGATCTCGAGCCGGAACTGGACCGATCTCGACACGCGCAGCGGGGTGCTGTCCGCCGAGGCCGGCGGACAGCACCGGCAGGCGTCCGCATCAGCCCTCGGCGAGCATCCGCTCCCGCTCCTGCGAGGACAGGCGTGCGATCCCGATGCCGGTCGCGCCCCAGAGCATCGCGAAGAAGATGGCGATCCAGTTGGAGACGGCCCACGGCATGTAGCTGAGCGTCGCGACGCCGAGGGTCCCGGCCATGTAGGCGCCCGCGGAGGTCCACGGGAGGATCGGCTCCCACACGGTCGCGGCGTCCTCGATCGTCCGGGAGAGGTTCTTCGGGTGCAGGCCCCGGCGGACGTACTCGTCGCGGAGCATCTCGCCGGGGATGAGGAGGGAGACCTGACCGTTGGAGGTGATGCCGATCGTCGCCAGGCCGGTGACGATCGTGGCGAGGATGAGGCCGAAGGTCGAGCGGACGGGTTCGAGGACCCGGGAGATGAGGACGTCGAGCGAGCCCGAGACCGACACGACGCCGGCGAAGCTGATCGCGCAGAAGCAGATGAGCAGGACGCCCATCATCGAGTTCATGCCTCCGCGGTTGAGGAGGCGACTGACATCCTCGATGACGCCGGAGGGGTCGAAGCCCGCCTTGCCGACCATCGTGACGTCGAAGCCGTCGACCCCGGCGACGATGGCGTTCTTGAAGCTCACGTGCTCGAAGACGACGGCGTTGACCATGGCGCAGGCGGCGGAGACGAGCATGACGGGGATCGTCGGCTTCTTCCACATGGATCCGCCCAGGACGATGACGACCGGGAGCAGCAGCAGGATGTTCCAGTTGAAGGCGGCGTCGAGGTCGCCGAGGATGGCGCCCACCTTCTCGGGGACGGCGCCGCCGTGGGACCGGAGGCCGAGAACCGTGTAGATGACCGCCGAGGTGAGGAAGGCGGGGACGGTCGTCCACATGAGGTGCCGGATGTGCGTGAAGAGGTTCACCCCGGTGGCGACCGAGGCGATGTTCGTCGTGTCCGAGAGCGGCGAGAGCTTGTCGCCGAAGTAGGCGCCGGCGACGACCGCTCCCGCGACCATCGGCAGGTTCGCGTCCACACCCATCGCCACGCCCATGAAGGCGACGCCGACCGTGCCGGCCGAGCCCCAGGAGGTGCCGGTGCACAGGGAGACGATCGCCGTGACGACGAGTGCGATGAGGGCGAGGAACTTCGGGCTGATGATCTTCAGCCCGAAGTAGATGAGCATGGGAATGGTTCCGCCGGCCATCCAGGTGCCGATGAGGAGGCCGACGCAGATGAGGATGAGGATCGCCGGCATGGTCTTGGCGATCTTCTCGGCGATCGAGGAGATGATCTCGTTCCACCCGTAGCCGAGGTACCGGGCGACGAGGCCCGCGACGACCGCGGAGGCGATGAGGAGCGGCTCGACGGGCAACTCCGCGGCGATGTAGCCGCCGCCCAGGAGGGCGATGAGGGTCAGGACGGGGATCGCGGCGATCCAGACGCTCGGGGTCCGGTGGACACGGGCCTCTTCCGCCCGGTCGTCCTGAGGACTCTGAGGACCGGCATCGTCCTTGACGCGGGATTCGGACATGAAGGGATACCTTTCTGGGTTGTTTCCGGCTTGTTTTCCGGGTTGTGGTCGTTTCCGGGTTGTTCTTCCCGGTTGTTCCCCGATCGTCGGAAACGAACGGGGAGGGTCGCGACTCGTCGGGCGCCGTCGACCGGGTCTCGGGGACCGGGGTCCGGGCGGAGATCGGCGACGGGCGGGCGTGGCCGCGCAGCTCGTGCATGCGCAGCGACGGATCGGCGACGACGCGCCGCGCGAGCAGGACGTATCTGTGCAGGATCGCCGTCGCGGTCTCGTCGTCGAACAGGTCACGTGAGTAGTCGGCGGTGACGCCGATGCCGTCGCGACGCTCCTCCAGGGTGAGGGTGAGGTCGAACTTGGACCCCACGACGAGGCTGCGGGCGCGCGCCACGTCGAAGAGCGCACCCGGAATCGCCTCGCGGCGATGGTCCTGCAGGGTGAACATCACCTGGAACAGGGGATGGCGTCCCCCTGAACGGTCCGGGTTGAGGCGTTCCACGACGCTGTCGAAGGCCACGTCGGCATGCGCCAGGGAGTCGGCATCGGAGAGTTTCAGGCGGGCCAACAGCCCCTCGAAGGTCGGATCCCCCGACAGATCGCTGCGCAGGACCACCGTGTTCACGAAGAACCCGACGACGTCCTCGAGCGCGCTGCTGTCGCGACCGGCGGTGACGGTACCGACCACGATGTCATCGCCTGCCCCGTGAAGGTTCAGCAGCGCCGCGAACAGACCGTGCAGCACGACGAACGAACTGACGCCGGCCCTACCCGCCAGGGTCGTCAACCCGCGCTGCGTCGCGGCGTCGATCTCCGTGCGGACCTGTCCCGCCCCCCGTCCGGATACCTTGCCGCGCGCACGATCCGGCGGGAAGGTGACCTCCTCCGGCAGCGACCCCAACCTGCGTTCCCACCACGTGGTCCGTTCGGCCAGGCGAGCGGGATCGGTCGCCGCCGCGGCGCGCGCCCAGTCGTGATATTGCAACGCCGGTTGGGGCAGTCGTGGGTCCCGCCCCTCCGAGCGGGCCACATAGGCCGCTTCCAGGGCACGCAGCAGCGGCTCCATGGACCAGCCGTCCGCGGCGATGTGGTGCAGCACCACGACCACCGAACAACCGTTCCCGCTCCGGATCACGCTGACCCGCACGGGCAGTTCCTCGGTGAGCCGGAACACGTGACGCGCCGCCGCATCGATGGCGGCTGCGGCATCCGGGGTACAGATCTCGTTGATGACCGGAACCAGGGCGACCGCCTCCGACGCGGGGATGATCCTCTGCATAGGTTCGACGCCCGGCAACACCATGCTTCGCAGCGGCTCGTGGCGGGCGACGACGTCCCCGAGTGCGGCCTGCAGAGCCGGGAGGTCGATGTCATCGGCGTCGACGACAACAGGAATGTTGTAGACGGGCGTGGGTCCGTCGATCTGCTCGATGAGCCACAGCCTGCGTTGAGCCTCTGACATGGGAACGACGCCATCGGCGGGCCGGGGTGCCTGCATGATGCCGGTCGCCGGTGCCCCGCCACGGGCACGGGTGAGGAATCCACGCACGGTCGGTGCCAGCAGCACGTCACGCATGGCGACCCGAATGCCAGCCGCGGCCAGCTGCGAGACCAGTTTCACGACGAGCAGCGAGTGCCCGCCGAGACGGAAGAAGTCGTCATCGGGCCCGACCCGGGAAACCCCGATCACCTCCCCCATGATGCGGCAAGCCTCGGCCTGTTCACCGTCCTCGGCCGCTTTCCCCGAGCCGCTCAGGGACGGGGCAGGGAGGGCATCCCGGTCAAGCTTGCCATGGATCGTGACGGGAAGCCGGTCGAGGACCACCCAGTGCGACGGGACGGCATGAGCCGGCAGCGATGCGGCGGCATGGGCGCGTATCCGTTCCACGTCCACCCCGGCTCCGGCGACGTGAGCGACCAGCGCCTTCCCACCGGCGAGATCGTCACGCAACGACACCGCGGCCCCTGCCACTCCCGGGGCGGCGCCGAGGACCGCCTCGACCTCACCAAGTTCGATGCGGAAGCCGCGCAGCTTGACCTGGGCGTCGTTGCGTCCGACGAAGTGGAGGCGTCCCTCTCCGTCCAGGCGGACCAGGTCGCCGGTGCGGTAACGACGGCCACCGTCCGGCCCCGCGACGAAACGGGAGGCCGTCAGGCCGGGTTCGCCGACGTACCCGCGGGCGAGACCAGGACCGCTGATGTAGAGCTCGCCGACCACACCCGGGGCGACGGGACGCAAGGTGGTGTCCAGCACCTCCAGTCTCGCGCCGTACACGGGTTTCCCGATCGGCACGGAGACCCCGTGGGGTCCGCGGAGACGGTGCCCGGTTCCGAAGATCGTGGCCTCGGTGGGTCCGTAGAGGTTGACCAGCGGAGTGCGCCCCGCGAGAGCCGTGGCGAACTGTGCGGGGAAGGCCTCCCCCGCCAGCACCAGGGTCACGTCCTCCGGGATGCTCGCGGGGTCCAGGGTCAGCGCGAAGGATCCGACCATGAAGGTGTGGGTGACGCCCAGCCGCGCCCACTCGGCCACCAGCGCGCCACCGGAGTCGCGGTGCTCGTCGGTGATCAGCGCGCCGGCGGCACCGGTCAGCAGCCCCATCGTCAACTCGAACACGCTCGCGTCGAACCCCGGGGAGGCCGCCTGCGCCACGACGGCCCCCTTCCCCACACCACACCACCGGCGTTCGGAGGCCACCATGTCGGCGATCCCCGTGTGGGTGACGTAGACCCCTTTGGGACGGCCGGTGGATCCGGAGGTGTGGATGATGTAGGCGCCGGTGTCGGGGGGCAGGGTCGCGCCGGGGCAGTCGGGGACCGGGGCGATGGTGGTCAGCAGTTCCGCGATGCCGGGGTCATCCGCGACGACCAGGCGCTGCCCGTCCCAGCGGGCCGCGTCCGCTGCAAGCGTGATGACGATGGCCGCCGAGGTGTCCTCGACCACCATCCGCTGCCGCTCGTCCGGGTAGCGCCGGTCGATCGGTTGCCACACGGCCCCCAGCAGGCTCACCCCGAGGAATGCCGCCACCTGGTCAACTCCGCGCGGAAGCGCGCACGCGACCACGTCCTGGATCGCCACGCCCCTGCTGCGCAGCAGGGCGGCCCAGCGGCGGGCACGTTCGTCGAGCTCTGTCCGCGTCCACCGCTCCTGCCCCGCGATCAGCGCGACGGCCTGCGGATCGTTCTCCACCTGCGCGTTCCACAAGGATGCGATCGTGGCGCCGCCGACGGATGCCGGCCCCACCATGTCGGCTGCCTCTCCGGGCAGCAGGAAATCGGTCCCGGCCAGCGGCGCATCGGGGCGGGTGGCGACCTGTCGCAGCACGGATTCCAGCCGACGGACCAGCCGTTCGGCGTTCTCGGCGCCCACCTCCGCCGCGTACTCGAGGGCCCCTGCGATTCCGTCCGGGTTACCGGCCCTGAAGCGTTCGGTGAGGGCCCACACCAGCTGGAAACGAGCGGCGGGCGCAGGGGTCGGCTGCTGCCGGACCCCGGGCAGGTGCGGAAGTTCCAGGGTGGCCCCGGATGCACCGTGCGAGGCATAGTCGGGAACGAATCCACGCTCTCCGGCACCCATGCTGATCAGGACGTCGATCCAGGGGGTGCGCCCGGGTTCGCGGTTCGGGTTCAAGGCCTCGACGACGCAATCAAATCCGAGACCGGAGTTCCGCATCGCCGTCAGATCGCTCTCCCGCAGCTGCGCAACCAATTCCGTGAACGTCCCACCAGGATCGACCTCACTGACGAGAACGATCGTGTTCACGAGTGGTCCCACCATGTCTGCCAGCCCGGCTTCGTCGCGCGCACCGACGGCGGCACCCATGCTGAAACGTCGCCCCGCACCGAGACCGGCCAACACCACCGCCATCGCCGCGTGCAGGACGACGAACGGTGTCGTCCGAAGTCGTTGCGCCAGGGCCAGCACCGCCTGGTGAACACGTGTGTCGATGTCGAACGCGACGTACCCCGCTCGTCCGTGGCCGTCCTCGACGGCGGGTGTCTGCGGGCACCCGGCGGTGACGTCACGCAGACGATCCCGCCAGAAGGCGATCTGCTCGGTGGCGGCCACCGGATCGGCGGCCCGAAGCACCTGCTGGGCCGCCACATCGGCGAACTGCAGCGGCAGCGGCTGCCACGGGGGCGCGGAGCCCCGGGAACGGGCCGCGTAGGCGGCATCGAGGTCGCGATCCAGCAGCATCATCGACCATCCGTCACAGGCGATGTGGTGCACGACGAGCACGAACACGTGGTCGCTCGGTGTCCGCAGCAGGATCGGCCGGACGACCTCCTCGGCCAGGTCGAACCGGTCGTACACGGCGCTGGCCACGGCCTCCTCGACCTCGCCCGGACCGATCTCGCGAACCCTGATGCCGTCGCGGACGGGATCCGGCGCATCCACGCGCTGCCAGACCCGTTCGCCGTCGCTGCCGTACCGGGTGCGCAGGATCTCGTGGCGTTCCACCACGTCCAGCCAGGCCCGTTCCAGGGCTGCGACGTCGAGGCCGCGTCCCAGACGCACGGCGGCGGGCACGACGTACCCGGAGGACCCGTCGGCGGATTCCTCGGCCAGCCACATCCGTTCCTGCGAGGGGGAACACGCCATGCGCCCGGTCCGTGGCACGGGCACAGGTGCCGCGCTGGTCGGCCCGACGTCATCAAGCAGGGCCGCGACGTCACCGATGCGCGGCGACGCGAGAACATCCGCGATTGCCGGGCAGAGCCCGGTGCGTGACCGCAGCTCGGCGACGATCCGGGCCACGTCGAGCGAATGACACCCCAGATCGACCAGCGAGTCCTCGACCGTGAGGTCGCCGATTCCGGTGACCTGTTCCACCGCCTCCGCCACGATGCGTTCCGCGGTCGTGCGCGGCGGCTCCCCCGCGGCCCGCAGCCACACCGGTTCCGGGAGCGCGGAACGATCCACCTTCCCGCTCACGGTGAGGGGCAGGGCGGGCAGGACGGTCACCGAGGCGGGCACCATGTGATCGGGAAGTTCCCGGGCCAGTGCGGACCGCAGAGCGCGAGGATCCACGGTGGCACCGGGCAGGGGCGCGACGTGGAGCAGCAGCTTGTCGGACTGCGGACCGCCTCCCGTGGTGACGACCGCCCCTTTGATCCCGGGAAGCCCCAGGGCCGTGGCCTCGATCTCGCCGGGTTCGACGCGGAAACCGCGTATCTTGATCTGGTCATCGGTGCGTCCGAGGTAATGGATCTCACCCGTCTCATCGATGCTCACCCGATCACCGGTGCGGTACATCCTCTCGCCGGGAACCAGCGGATCGGCGACGAAACGGCAGGCCGTGAGCCCGTGCTGCCCGGCGTAGCCACGCGCGAGACCGGCCCCGGCCACGTAGAGTTCGCCGTCCGTGGCCGGGGTCAGGGTCTCGTCGAGGACGTAGGCGCGCATCCCCTCGATCGGATGGCCTATGGGAACGCGGTCACGGGTCGGGTCGAGGTCGTGGGAGTGCAGGCATGTGACCGTGGCCTCCGTCGGGCCGTAGGTGTTGACCATGCGCCGCCCGTTGCGTGCCCATTCCCTCACCAGGGCCGGTGGACACGCCTCGGCCCCGACGAAAAGGCATTCGAGACTGTCGGCACCCGACGCGCTGGCACCGGTGAGAACCGGCGGCGGAACCAGCGCATGCGTGATGCCCCAATTCGCCATTTGATCGGCCAGGGCCTGCCCACTCAATCGATTCGGACCGGGCAACACGAGCGTCGCCGCCGCCCACCACGTGCCGATGATGTCCTTCACACTCGCGTCAAATGAAAGGGACGCGGTCTGCAGAACTCGGCTCCGGGTCGTCAAGCGCCAGGACTCGGCCTGCGAACGTGCGAGCGCTTCCAGTCCGGAATGAGAAACCACCGTTGCCTTGGGCCGGCCTGTCGTGCCTGATGTGTAGATGATGTAAGCGGCTGCGGACGACGGGACCCGCGACCGCGCGGATGCTCCGGGGGCAGCAATCACATCGCCCATGTCCACCAAGTTCTGCCCGGCGGGAAAACGTCCCGCCGTCTCGTCGGTGACGACGATTGCCTGTGGCCGGGAATCCTCCAACAGGTAACGCAACCGCGGCCGGGGATGGGCGACGTCGAGAGGAAGATAAGCGGCTCCCGTGCGCACGATCGCCACCAATGCGACGATCATGGCGGCGGAACGTGGAACACAGATGCCGACGACGCGTTCCGCTCCCCCGATTCCCCTCGCCACAAGCAGCTGCGCAAGTGCTTCCGCACGGGCATCGAGTTCGCGGTAGGTCAGCCGGGCGTCGTGGGCATCCACCGCGACGCCTTCGGGGTTGAGCCCGAGAGCCCGGTCAAAAATGGCGGAATACGTCAGCATCAGGAATCCTTTGCACAGGGTCGGGCGATCCGGGCAGCGGATGCCACGCCGAGCGAGCATTCGGAAAGGGACGAGTCTCGAGGTCAGACCGAGGAACGGGAATCCATCGCTTTGATCAAGGAAGCGGGCCGCATGTCGGTCCAATGGGCGTCAACCCATTCCATTGCTGCTTTCTGTTTCATCGGCCCGGCAATCTTGACCCACCCCGAGGGAATATCAGCAAAAACAGGCCACAGCGAGTGCTGGTTTTCCGCATTGACCAGAACCAGGAAATCGGCGTCTTGATCATCGAAAGGATTCATGAAAAACTCCAGATATATGATTTAACCACGACTGAATTCGCACGGGAATCACCGCTCCCTCACGAAAGAACTACCACTTGACCACAACCAGGATTTACGCCCGAAAAACCCTACTCGGCAACCACTCGGAGGCGGAAACCATGAATTTTGAGACATCGCATGAATGAGATTCTGCGCGCATCGAAAAATCTCGCTCGAGGACCTGACACAATTCCACGATCCCCGACCCGCGAAAAGCTCAAAATCCAGCGAGAGATTCGGAATTCGCCCCGAGGTCCGGAAGACCCGGAGCCGCGGACGCGGCCTCAGGCGGCAGAAGCCCTCGCGCGGGATCCCAGCACTGCCCGCGGGACGACACGGGGCGAACGAACACGGCGGAAACATCCACGACTCACCTCACTCTGCCCTGCACACCGGGGCCAGCCACGCAGGGCCGCCATCCGAGCATGGGCAGGACGGAAACGATTCAGGCAACGTGTTGGACGATCCGAAATCCCTCGACGCCCACGAGAGCAGTGGATACCGGAGCAACCGCGATCGACACGGATTCGATTACGGCCGTTCCAACACGTCGAGTGACGGCATCGACCCCCCGCAAGCACACCACCAGGAAGAACAACATTGGCCATCCATCGGTCACGACCGAACGCAAAACCCACAACGGGGATCCGGGGTGCACCGCAGGCCCCCAGCGATGCGAGCATCGCGACATCCAGGATTCGCCACATGGCCCCCTATGGTAATTACCAATACGATACGGCGCAACCCCATTCGACAAACCAAACCGGATACCACCTATCCGAAGGTTGTTGAAATATTTTCTTCCCGCCCCCGCAAGGACTTTCCTGAACATTCGCTTTCGTGAACCAGCCTCCGGGCAGGCGACGCGATTATCATCGACTCGCCCCGCGTCACCGCCAATGAAAACGCCTCGAGAACCGCCTGGCTAAAAGTTAGATATCCAAAGATGAGTGCCTCCCGGACCTTTCGTGAAGTCGGCGCGAACTCGATATACAATTACGTTAACAAAATCTCGACAAGAATCGCGAAGAAACCTCGCGATTCACACTGGACCTGCCCCTTTCGGGCGACGGCGACCTCGGGTGCCCCGCCCCCGCGCGGTTGGGTCCCGACGCACCGAAGCCGCGGAATCGGCTCGACAGCGATTCGATGACACCTCGGAGTTCGATCTGACACTACACTGCTCAACATGACCGACCTGACGCCACGGCGGGAGGCCACTGTTGGCCGCTTGGTCAAAGCTGCCATCGCCCAGTTCGCCGCCCGAGGCATAGACGCCACCAGCGTGGAAAACCTGTGCGAAGCCGCAGGATTCAGCCGAGGCGCGTTCTACTCCAACTTCACATCCAAGGACGGCCTGTGCGTCGCGGTGGCCGAACGCTACCGCGACGACGTGCAGGCCAGCCTGCCCGAAGCCGTCGCGAGCCTACCCTCCGGAGAGGACATTGCCATGGTGGCCGACGCCGCCCTGGAGCGTTTCCTCAAGATCCTGTCCCCCAGCCGGGAGATGACGATCACCCTGCTGGAAATCCGCATGCGGGCGCTGCGAAACCCCAAGCTGGCCGCCCACCTGGAACGGATCAACACCGAGACCCGCCCGACGCTGGTCAACTTCGTGGACGACCTGGCGAAGCACCTCGGCATCTCCTTCGTGCTGCCGACGGAGTACATTCTCGACCTCTTCGAGGCGCTCTACTACTTCGAGTTCAACCGCTACGGAAAGTACAGCATCCGCCCGCTCCTGACCCCTCTGACGCTCTTCCTCATCCGTTCGGAAGCGGACTGACAACCGGTCACCTCGACTGCGGGTGGGCGTCGGCAGCCGCGACCGCCAGGCCGCGCGTCCGGGCACGTCAAGCCGTTGACGCCCCCGCGGGGAAACCGTCCGGCAATGCCCCTGTCTCGATCCGGCCCACTCAGAGGGTCAGTCCCCGTAGCCTGGTGTAGTCCTCCTCCGAGGGATGGGCGACGATCACGCGTGGCGGGTGCGTACCCGGGTGAGGTGTGACGAGGTGGGGCAGCTGCGTGACGACCTCGGTGTATGGAACGTCCAGGACCGAATACCCGTGCTCGAAGGCGATCACGTCCACCAGCGGAATGCTGGCGCCGGGCGCCCCTTCGGGAACGAAGGCCATCGAGAAGAGCTCGTCGTCATGAGCGTAGAGATCCTCGTAGTCGGCCACGTGGTGGGCGTATTCCTGCTGAACGGCTTCCTTGAGAGCGTTGTAGACACGCCCCTCCGCGCGCTGCCTGAGCCGTTGCAGTCGCCTCCCGAGCTGGGAGGTCTTCGGCGGCAGGCTCAACCGCCACCGCCGGTTGGCCACGACATGGGGCAACGGATGAATGCCGTCGCGGGCGAGGACGGCCTCCTCCAGGTCGTCGAGGAGGTCATCCCAGCGGTCCGTCGCGACGTTGACCAGGAAGACGTCGTTACGACGGGCGGGGATAACCGCCCAGGCCGTGCCCGTGCGCTCGCCGAGCCTGCCCAGGAGCTCCTCCATGGCCGCGGCATCCGCGAACCAGGCCGCCTCGTTCCCGGGCGGAGCGGTCAGGGTCAGCACATCGGGCCCGAGCCCCATCTCGGAGAAGGCCATGGCCTCCTCCATGGTGCGCAGGTTTCCGATGGCCCTGCCCTGGAGCTCGATGTCGTACTCCGCGATCCGGTCGCCCGGCAGGTCCGTCTCGGGGACGACACGCAGGGTCGTGGGTTCGTCGATGGCCAGCCCGAAACCGATGAAGTCGGTGAGCCACCCCACCGCCGCCGGGGCCAGCTGCCCCTGCGCAACGAAGTAGTCGGCGCTGCGGACCAGCGGGACGACGGCCTCAAGATCCATTCCGCCCGCTTCCCCGGAAGCACTCACGACGTCCACGGCACGATGCACCCGGGCGACGCGGGCCGCCTCGGGCTCGTTGGCGCGAACCGGTTCAGCCAGACGGGGATCGATCCCGATCACCTGCTCATCCTCGAGGCGCAGCATCAGCATGTCCGAATCCGGCTCCCCGGATTGAGGCGCATCCAGCACCTCAACCACACCGGGATGCGTCGCGAGGATCCTGATCGCTTCTTCTCGACTCATGAGGCCGACCATACGTGCGGTGGACACGCCATCGGATGATTGACATCAAAACTGGCCACCTGACCGACACGACCCAGACAAGTACTTGTAATCTTGGAAACTACTTGCTAGTCTAGCTGTCAGTTGTTGACCGCCACCCCAGGAGGATGACATGACCGAGCACCCGAGCCCCACATCCGAGGAGGCCGCAAACCTGTTGCGGCAGGCCGAGACCACCCTCACCCACACCCGGGGAAACGCGGGATGGCCGACGATAACCGCCCAGATGAGTCTGGGCGCCGCCACCTCCGTGTACCTGCTGGCCAATCGCGACATCAATTTCGACGCCGTCTCCTTCATCGGCATGATGGTCTGGCTCCTGGCACCCATGATCCTCGTGGTCGCGTTCGCGAAGGTCGCCAAGAACGGTTTCGGGATTCGCTGGGGTGTCTACATGGCGGTCTGGGCCCTGTGCTGGAGCATCTCCATGTTCTTCCCCACCGCCGCGGTCCGGGTGCCGCTCGCGGCGGTGATCGCGGTCGCGTCCTTCGTCGGCGCCCTCGTGGAGGCACACCGATGAGCACCGAGCATCCCCGCCACAAGCTGGTCGACGAGTTCACCAACCCGGTTCGTTTCTCGCTGGTGGCAGGGCTGGCCGGGGTCGAGCAGATCGACTTCGCCACCCTGCGCAACCACCTCCAGGTCTCCGACTCCGTGCTCTCCCGCCAGGCCAGCCAGCTCGAGGGCCTCGGGATCGTCGCCGTCCGCAAGGGTTACATCGGGAAACGCCCCCGCACCTGGTTCAGCCTCACCCCGAAGGGCCGCAAGCTGTGGAAGTCCCACCTGGCGGCACTGCGGGCCATCGCCGAGGACTCCGTCCTCACTGACGGTTCCTGAAAGGCCCGGCCCGATTTCCCGCGGCGATTCGGGCAGGCGGGCAGACTGGGTGGCATGAACATCGAGAAACTGATCACGGAGGCCCCCGGGCAACCGGACTTCACCAACAACGCCTGGATCGTCGGCGATGACCGGGAAGTGATCGTCATCGATCCGGCCCACCAGCCCGACCGCATCGCGCTCGCCGTCGGCGACCGGAAGGTGAGGGCGGTGCTGCTGACCCACGGGCACTGGGACCACGTGACCGCGACCCCGGCCTTCGCGGCCCTGATGGGCGACCCGCCCGTCCACCTGAACCCCGCGGACGAGTTCCTGTGGCGGGAAACCCACCCGCACGAGGCGTTCCGGCCCGTCGCCGACGGCGACGAGTTCACGGTCGCCGGGGTCACGCTGCGGGCGGTCGCGACCCCGGGGCACACCCCGGGCGCGACGTGTTTCGTCACCGACGGGGTGGTCTTCACCGGCGACACCCTCTTCGAGGGCGGCCCGGGGGCCACCCGCTGGGACTACTCGGACTTCGACCGGATCATCGCCTCGATCCGGGAGCACCTGCTCACCCTGCCCGACGACACCGTCGTCAACACGGGCCACGGCCCCTCCACAACCATCGGGAAGGAACGCCCACACCTGGACGAGTGGATCGCCCGGGGATGGTGAAACCACCCGCTTGGCCGCGCCCGATCCCGGAGGGGCACTCCTGGCGGGCGCTGGTCGGGGAGGGCTGGCCCGCCCACGTGCGGGTGCTGCACCCCGCGTCACGACGGGTCGACGGCGTGGAGCACCCGGTGCGGTGGCGGGAGATCGCTCCGGAAGGAGTGTCAATCGCGACCGCTGGCTGGTCCGAGGTCTCCGGGATCGGGCTGCACGAGGGCACCGCCGGTCCGGGATGGGACCACGAACCGGACGTCGGCCCGAGTCCCCTGATCCTGCCGGTGCTGCTCCGGCAGATGCTGCCCGGCGTCCCGGAAGGCCGCGTCTGGATTGGCGAATGGGACGGGTGGGGCGGCCGGAAACGCCCTGCGGGTTCCCGGCCACTGACGGTTCCGGGACGGAGATACCACGTGACCGCGACGTCACCGCGGAGGCTGCTGACGGAACTGGATCCCGACCGTCTCCCGGACGTCGTCTGGGATGAGGCCGGAACCTTCATCATCCTGGCTGACATCGACCTGTCCAGCACCGTCGTCGGCTGCCAGAAGGGAATCGCCGAGCGGCTTCTCCGGTGCCCCGGCCTGGAGGCCGTGCGGGTTGACGGCGGGGCGCCCGTCGTCGCCTGATCCCGTCCCTGCGAATGGTCGCGTTCTCAATTCGCGCCGGAGCGCGCGATCTGTCCCCGCGCCGGACAGAGGTCGATGAAATGGACCGGGCCGTGAATCCGCCGGCGGGTTTTTCACAGCTGGATGGCCGCCAGGCGGGCGCGGTCCTCCGGGCCCGGGCGGCCGATGATGAACCGGGGCGGGTAGGACTGCGGATGGGGCCGCACCAGGTGGGGCAGTTCCGCGACCAGATGTTCGAACCACACCCGGTGGACGGTGGCCTCGCCGTCCAAGAAGTCCACCAGGTCCACCCGGGGGATGCTGGTGGCTCCCAGGTCCAGGGGGACCTCCGAGAAGGTCACCACATCGTCGTCGGCGAACGTTCCCAGGAAGTCGCTCATGAGGTCCACCCGCGTCTCGCCGTGACGCTGCAGCGCGTCCCGGCACGCGCGGTGGACGACGTTCTCGGCGTTGAACTTGAGGGTTTGCAGGCGGCGCCGCGTGGCGGGTTCCAGCCGCGGAACGTACTCCCGCCACCTGCCGTCGACGACGACGTGCGGAACCGGGTGGACGCTCTCCCGGGCGTCGATCTTGGGTTCCAGCAGGTCCATGAGCTCTCCCCAGTGCCGGGTCGTGGAGTTGACCAGCCACAGGTCCTTGCGGAAGGCGGGGATGGCGACCCACGGGGTGCCCGTTTTCCAGGAGTAGTACGCCAGAGCCTTGGCGACGTAGGCGGCCTGGGCGAACCACGACACCTCGTAGGCGGGGGGATTCTTCACCGCGATGACATCGGAGTCGTATCCCACGTCCTGGACCAGGATGTCGTGGGCCAGGGCCCCGAAGTTCTCGAAGGCCCTGCTCAAGAACTGGAGGTCCTCGACGTCCGTCCGGGGCTGGGGCAGTTCGTCCTCGGTGATGACCCGCATGCTGGAGGGCTCGTCGATGACGAGCCCGATGCCGATGAAGTCGGTGAGTTTCCCCACCAGCGCCGCCCGCGCCCCGCCCCGGTCCATGAAATAGGAGGCGTCGCGCACGATGGGAACCACGTTCGCCAGGTCGAGCGGGGGGCGGTTGATGCTCTGCTGCCACGCCTCCTCCAGGTGCTGGTGCACCTGGTCGACGAGTTCCTGCTCCGGAGCCCCGGTTCCGCAGGCCGGGAAGACGTCCGGGTTGATCCCCAGGCCCCTGCCGTCGTTCATCCGGAAGTAGACCACCCCGAGTTCCACGAACCTCTCGGGCTGCGGCTGCGGCACCTCCGCGACCGCAGGGTGGAGGGAGACGATCCTGATGAGTTCTTCCGGCGTCATTCTCCGAGCTTAAGGGCCCCCGGGCTCATCCCGGCTGCGCAGCATTCAAACCGGAAAAAAGCCCGTTTGGGCCCCGATTTCGGTTTGAGTGCTGCGCAACCGGGAAACCTGCCAGATCCCTCATCCGCGCGGGGCGAACATGATCACCCCCGCCCCGATCAGGCAGATGCCGGCACCGATGAGATCCCAGTGGTCGGGACGGTAGCCGTCGACGACCATCCCCCACGCGAGGGCCCCGGCTATGAACAGCCCCCCGTAGGCGGCCATGATCCGCCCGAAAGACGATTCGCCCTGGAAGGTCACGATCAGCCCGTAGAGGGCCAGCACCAGGAATCCGCCGCCGGCCCAGAGCCAGCTGCGGTTGCCCCTGATCCCCTGCCACACCAGCCAGGTGCCGCCCAGCTCGGCGGCGGCGGCCAGCGCGCGGAACACGCCGATGTGGCCGAGCGAGAGCAGGATGCCGCCGAAGTCGGCCACCGCGAGGCTGTCGAGCATCAGGCCGACGGTTTCGATGTCGGCCGCCACGCCCGCGTAGCCGTAAAATTCCGCGCCCACCTGCAAGGGTTCGCGCGTGCTCAAAAAGCCTTCGGGGCGGGCGTGCAGCACCGGGCCGGCGTAGCACAGGCGGTTGATGCCGTCGTTGGCCGACAACAGATGCGCGTCGATGCGGGCGACCTGCGGCGTGATGTCGGCACGGATGCCGAGCTGGCGGCCGCTGAGCTGGTCGGCGATGCGGATGGTTTTGAGGGAAAGGCCGGAATCGATGTGGGTGAGCAGGGAATCGCTGTATTCGAGCAGCGGCGGATGCACAAGCTCGTAGCCGTGCGAGCGGAACAGGGCGAGGATTTTTTCTTTCGCGCTTTCAAGCTGCCGCGCCCCGGTGGGCAGAATGTCGGCGACGTATTCGGGAAGCTGCCAAGGCTGCATAGTGGTGGACGACGCATAAAAAAAGCGGCCGGAAGACCTGCGTCTGCGTTGTTTTTAAAGCCGCACTTTAACATAAAAAAACAGTTTGTGCAGTTTGCTTTTCCATCGTTAAGAGGGGCTGCAAGAGCGAAGTTGAGGCCGTCCCCGCCTGCGCGGGGATGACGTTTCTGAAAGGCGGGAAACGGGTTTTCAGACGGCCTCGACCGCCCTGCCCCGTTGCCGCTTCGGCGGCACGATACGGGGCAAGCTGGGCTGCCCGCAGCATGCGGGTATCGCGAAAACGGTTGAGGCCGTCTGAAAACGCGGCTTCAACAAAGTTAAAACCCTT
>ERZ772924.660-NODE-660-length-16455-cov-3.652500_pt1 | contig 16455 bp, 12 predicted proteins | sample MGYA00512116_ERZ772924 | MGnify/ENA primary metagenome ERZ772924 (study PRJEB29015, sample SAMEA2737920) | human oral metagenome | biome: human oral; feature: human-associated habitat; material: dental | place: China | collected 2134 ...
CCGATATCTTCCGTATCCTCCTAACCACCCCAATACATCGCTTTTTCATCTCAAACTTTGGCAAAGTTTTAAACTTTGCCAAAGTTAAATTACTATTATTGCCATTATCAGCATTTTTGGTATTAAAAATTTTTTTCCTACCTTTGCACTTCATTGCATATTACACTGCTTTCATTGAAACATCTTAATTATGCGCATTCTTTTTTACATAACGCTATTTTTATCGCTACTTGCCTGCGATTCCAAAGAGAAGAAAGAGGAGGTAACACCCTTACTCTTCCCCGATAATACGCAAATGCTTTTCCGCATCAACGATAAAGACAACTTCCTCAGTGCCATTGCTAACAATACCTTTTGGAAAACGCTCAATCCTCATCAGTTGCGCCCACACGAGGTAAAACTCCTTAATAGCATTCTCACCGATGATAACTTGTGGGTAGCTTTTGATACCGAAGGTCATTTCTTTGCCATAACTCCCCGTATTAGTAACGATACTATTAGTTTTTGGCGCAATGCCGATACTCAAATCCAAAAACAAGCTCAGTTTGGTAAAGAATGGTTTTACACCATAGCCGATAACAACTTGGTTATAGGCGATTCCGAGACTGTTTCAGCTTATCAACAACTGAAACAAGAAACTAAAACAGCACGGCAACAGTCTTTGGAACAACTCCAAAAAGTAGGTAATACCGAATGCGTTGCCACTCTTTTCTTCCAAAAAGACGAAGCAAATGCTTACTTCAAATCGTTTTTCGGAACCGAGATATTGCAAAATGTAAAAGATTGGGTCTCTCTCGACCTTTTCTTAGAAGAAAACAACATACGTTTTAGCGGTATGGCACTCATTGCCAATGCCAATGCCGATATAATGGCACACACCCTACCCTATCAAAACAATGTGTTAAACGTACTTCCCGCACGCTTGCGTTCACTCGTTTCTTATACTTTCGACGACGGCGATAAGCTCGCTCAAAACGATAGTACAGCTACCAATAATCCGTTTAAAACCTCTATCAATGGGGTAGCTTTTGCTCAAACCTCCGAAGGTCAATTTGCGGTCGCCTCTTCTTTTGATGTAGATGAGACCATCAAACAGTTGCCCGTACTCTCAGAAGACTTTCAGCACAACTTCTCTATGTACGAACTAAACCCCGACCTCCCAATGGATTTTTTCACGGCTTTTGTACCTCAGTTTGTCCCTAAATACGTCGGAGTGTATGAAAAGTTCCTCGTGTTTACTACCACCAAAGACCTTCTTACCTCAGTAATCAACGATATGCAACGAGGCAATGTGCTTTCAGCCAATAAATCTTACGATTGGTTAGAACAAAACAGCGCTTCGAACGTGAGTGTTACACGGCTCACAAATCTTTATGACAACACAGCTTTTAGCAGTAAATATCCTTATATAGCCGAAAACTATCGCTGGGCAGTATTCCAACAAACCCCTCAAAACGACTATTACGTGCTCAATTTCATCAGTCAAAAACAAACTGAAAGCACTCTGTCCGATGAGATGAAAGAACGTTTCCGCCTTACGTTAGACGACCAAATGGTTATCCCTCCTACCATTCTCTTAAACCACCGCACCAAACAACTCGAAATAGCCGTGCAAGACACCAATAACGATTTATATCTGATAGGTAACAACGGTTCTCTCTTGTGGAAAAAACGCTTAGACGGAAAGATACAAAGCCCTATTTACCAGGTCGATTTATTTAAAAACGGCTTCTTGCAAATGGCTTTCACTACCGAAAAGTCTATCTGGATTATTGACCGCAACGGCAATGTGGTAGAGCCTTTCCCTCTAAAATATCAAAACCCTATCACACCTTTGGAGGTATTCGATTACGATAGCAATCGCGAATACCGCTTCCTCTTTGCCGAAAACAATATCTTGCACCTGTTAGACAGAAAAGGACAACAAGTGAAAGGCTTCTTACAGCGCACCAATGGGAAACCTTTATTTACTCCTAAGCATTACCGTTTCAATGGTAAAGACTATCTTATCTACCCTTCCGATAATGGTATCTTTAATATCTTGCACCGCAACGGTGAAAACAGAATAACAGTAAAGGGTAACTATCGTTTCTCTAACAATCCTCCTTTGGTATTCAATAACTTGTTTATGTTCACCACTCAAGAAGGTAACCTTATTTCTATCGATGAGAAAGGAGGAATGAATCGCACAAATCCATCGCTGGTAGAACCCTTTTATTGGGAAGGTAATCGTTATGCACTTACCTCTCTTTCGGGTAATATACTTACCATAGGCGGGCAACGCATTGAACTTCCCGAAGGTAAATATGCCCGTCCTAAACAGTTCCGTATTCGTGGCATCAACTACGTCTCAGTAAACGAACAGAACACCAAAAAAGCCTATTTATACGACGAAAAAGGAAAATTGTTAAAAGATTTTCCCGTAGAATCAGTATCCCCCATTGCAATAGATGTAGATTTAGATAAATCTATTTGGATAGTTACTGAAAAATCACCCACTGAATTGGTGCTCTACACTATGAGACAATTAGCTAATTAATATCGAATTGAAAAAAACAGTCATCATAGGCTTAGGTCTCATAGGAGGTTCCTTTGCCTTAGAATTAAAAAAACGTTTGGGCTATCACATTGCTGGTATCGACCTAAACCCTAATCATATAGAAAAAGCCTTAGCCTTAGGCATCATCGATGAAAGTACGGATTACAACCATCTCACCGATGCCGACCTCGTGCTCATAGCAGTACCCGTGAACCATATAGGCGAAGTGCTTATAGAGGTGCTCAATAAAGTAGGCGAGCACACGTTAGTAATGGACGCAGGTTCTGTAAAAGGTCACATCTGCGAGGTAGTAGCTACGCACCCCCATAGGCAAAATTTTGTAGCAGCGCACCCTATGGCAGGTACCGAGCATTCAGGACCTGAGGCAGCTCTTTACAATCTCTTCGATGGGAAAGTAATGGCTCTTTGTGAAGTAGAAAAAAGCAATTGGCAACTGCTTGACCGTGCGTTGAGTATTGTAAAAGCCCTTAATATGCGCGTGAAGATGATGCAACCTTCTGACCACGACTTGCATACTGCCTATGTATCACACCTCTCGCACGTAAGTTCGTTTATGCTGGGCAAAACCGTTTTAGAGATAGAAAAAGACGAAGCTCAAATCTTCGATTTAGCCAGTACAGGTTTCGCCTCTACGGTGCGTTTGGCAAAAAGTGACGCTCAGATGTGGTGTCCTATCTTTTTGGAGAACAAGGACAATGTGCTAAAAGCCCTCAATGAATATATCAAGAATTTAGAAGCTTTCAGAACTCTCATCGAAACTGAACAATCCGAAGCCCTTACCCAAAGTATCCACGAAGCCAATTATATTAGGAAAATACTCAAATAGTATTCTAATACCAAACGGGTATATACGCGATCCGTAACGTGTATATACCCGTTTAGTGATAGATATATACCGCTGACCTCACAGGTATATACTTTTCTAATAATAGGTATATACCGCATTAAAGTATTAATAAGTATTATTTTGCGCTCTCAATAAAAGTTTATACCTTTGTGCCAAATTTTACCTTTTACCTAATTATGAAGCCATTTCGCCTCTTTTTCACTAATCGTCGCAACCTCACTTTTGTGATATGCCTGTTGCTCTCGGTATTCATTTGGTCGCTGAAGAAACTCTCCAAAAATCTCATCAGAGAATTATCGGTACCAATAACGGTTATCAATCTGCCAGCCGACAAGGTATTTCTGCCCTCTGCTCCTAACTACGTGAGAATAACAGTAGAAGGCAATGGTTTTTCTCTTCTGAAATCCTACCGACAAAATGCTACCCTCACCGTAGATTTCTCCGATTTACAAGAAGTGGGCGAACACTTTTATACACTCTCTAAAAGCAGTAAGGACAAGCTCAGCAATACTTACCTATCGAATTTCAGAATACGCTCGGTAGTCTCCGATACTCTACAACTATACTTAGTACCCAAACACACAAAAAAAATACCCGTAGTAGTACACCTAAACGTGGAGTTTCCTAAAGAATACCAACTTACGGAACTGCGCCTCTTACCCGATTCGGTAGTAGCTTCAGGTAGCCAAAAAGTGATAGATACGCTCTCACAAGTTACTTTCCAATACCGACACAAGCGTCCGCTAAAAGACAATTTCGGTGAAACTTATACGCTCAAAAGCACTCCTTGGATACATTATAACGCTCATAAAATTGTGATGCAAGCCTTTGTCGATAAGGTGAGCGAGCAGGAATTGCGCGTGCCTGTAAAGGTGATGGGCGTACCGAAAGAGAGTCAAGTAAAAGTCTTCCCCGACGAAGTGAGTGTACTTTGTACAGGTGAATTGAGTATCTTAAAGACACTTACTCCTAACGATATAGAAGTAACTGCTGATTTGTGCGAGGCAACCGACAACCATATACCACTACAACTCAATACTCATAAACGACGCATAAAGGTAGCTTTTATGAAAGAAACCTCCGTTGATTTTCTAATACGCAAAGAATGATGGTAGTAGGACTCACAGGAGGTATTGGCAGTGGCAAGAGCACGATAGCCAAAGAATTTGCTGCTTTAGGTATCGCAGTATTCAATTCAGATGAACAAGCTAAAGCGCTCATCGCTAACAATGCGCAGGTAAAGAAACGCATTATGGCTGCTTTTGGTGAGGAGGCTTACCAAAATGGAGAATATAACCGCGCTTATATCGCCCAGATTGTATTCAACAATCCTGAAAAATTAGCGATACTCAACAGCATTGTACATCCTGCCCTTGCGAAACATTTTAAGCTGTGGGCAAAAAAGCAAACGTCACCTTATGTACTGAAAGAAGCGGCTATCCTCTTTGAGAGTGGAAGTTATAAGGATTGTGATTATATCATCACGGTTACAGCACCTGAGGAGGTGCGTATTGCCCGCGTAATGGCACGCGACCATTGCACCGAAGCCCAAGTGCGAGCGCGTATGGCTCAACAGTGGACTGATGCCCAGCGTATTGCTCTTTCAAATACGGTGATTGAAAACATAGATTTAGAAGTAGCAAAAAAAGAAGTACGTAAGCTCAATGACGAGTTACAAATGACGAGTCTTCAATTTTAGCAAAATATGTGACGCAACGGCTTTTGTCAATTGTCAATTATCAATTGTCAATTATGAATTATCAATTGAAAAAGATTATCATTATATCAACCCTTATCATTGCCTTTTTAGGCATTACCTACGCTCTTTACGCCTTTCTGATGCAGATAGGGGTAGACGAGGGCTATGAACCTATACAACCTATTCACTTCTCTCACAAAATTCACGCAGGTGATAACCAAATCGATTGTAAATATTGCCATTCAGGGGCACGGACTTCAGCAGTAGCAGGTGTGCCCTCACTCAATGTATGTATGGGTTGCCATAATACTATTTCGGAATATGAGGGTGAGGAGGATCTCGCCAATGGTTACACTAAGGAATTTTATACCAAAGAAATCAAGAAATTATACGAAGCAGTAAGCTGGGACGAGCAGAAATTTCGCTATACGGGCACTCCTAAAGGGGTTCAGTGGATACGTATTCACAAACTCCCCGACTTTACTTATTTCAATCACAGTCAGCACGTAGCTGTAGGTGGATTGGAATGTCAGAAATGTCACGGCGAAGTACAACAAATGGAGGTGGTACACCAGTACGCTCCTCTTACGATGGGGTGGTGTATAAACTGCCACCGTCAAATGCCTGTGAATGCTAACAACCCTTATTATCAGCATTATGAAGAAGTGCATAAGGCTTTAGCTAAAAAGCTAAATGTAGCCAAACTGACGGTTGCCGAAATGGGAGGCTTAGAATGTGCAAAATGCCACTACTAATAATTACGAATTACGAGTTACGAATGACGAATGAGAATATACATAATATATCAACATCACGGCGGGATTTCCTAAAATTCTTAGGTTTTTCTACAGCGGTGGCTGCCTTGGCAGGTTGCGAAGGGGCGGTACACAAAACGATTCCGTATGTAATACAGCCCGAAAGCATTGTAGCAGGTGAAGCCAATTATTACGCTACTTGCATCGCCGATGGTTTTGACTTTGCCAGCGTACTGGTGAAAACTCGCGAAGGGCGACCCATTGCTGTATTGCGCAACCCCGAAGCCAAAGCAGGAGGGGCAGTGAATGCAAGGATATTGGCATCGGTATTGAGTTTGTATGACGAGCATAGAAACCCATCCCCTACCCTCTCTCAAGGAGGGGAATTGTGGCAACAGCTGGATACTAAAGCCATTACAGCCTTAGAAAAAGCAAAAGCTGAAGGGAAGCAAATAGTGATGCTCACTCAAACACTCGCAAGTCCGTCGAGTTATGCTTTAATAGAACTATTAAAAGAAAAATACCCTACTTTTAAACTCATAGAATACGATACCGTTTCAGAAGAGGCTACTCTCAGAGCTTTTGAAAAACGTTGTGGACTGCGCGCGATGCCCGATTACGATTTTAGCAAGGCAAAGCTCATCGTTTCCTTTGATGCCGATTTCTTAGGCGATTGGAATGGAGGGGGCTATGAAGCAGGCTATGCGCAAGGGCGTATCCCCAGCAAAGCAAACGGAATGTCGCGCCATATTCAGTTGGAAGCCAACCTCAGCCTTACAGGCGCTAATGCCGATGAACGTATCGCCCTCACCCCTCAACAACTGAAAGTAGCTTTAGCACAATTCTATATTTTTTTAACAGAATATCAAACTTCTCATTCTGAAAATCTTCCTGCTGAAATCAATGAAAAACTCAAAGCAATAGCCAATGAAGTAAAAAAAGCGGGTAGCGATGCCGTAATTGTAACAGGTATTGACAGGGACAATGCCCAAGAACTCACCTTTGCGCTGAATAAAAGACTGAAAAGCAAGGCTTTTATACCTGAAACACCCGTACTCACGCGCAAAGGAGATGTAACGTGGAAATTCAAACCATTGCTCACCGATATGAACGAAGGCAAGGTAGGCGTTCTCTTTATCAACAATCTCAACCCTTTATACAGTTTGCCTAACGCCGAAGAGTTTGCCACAGGCTTGAAGAAAGTACCTTTTTCGGTATCCTTTGCGATGCGCGCTGATGAAACCGCACAACAAACGACCCTTTGGGCACCTCAACCGCATTATTTAGAGTCGTGGGGCGATGTAGAATTTAAATATGGGCACTACGGACTGATGCAACCTTGTATACGTCCGCTTTTCAACACCAAACAATGGCAAGACTGTTTTTTGCAATGGATAGGACACAAGGAGAGCTATTACGATTTTATCAAAACTCATTGGGAAAACCATATTTTAAAAGGATTTCCTTGGGAACAAGCCCTACACGACGGCACTTTTGTAGATAAGGAAAAAAGATTTGATTTTGAACAACAAGAAGAGGAACGACTAAGTTTATTCCGCACCAAAGAATCTTTTACTGATATATCTATCAGTCAATTGCTTATAAGCCAAACGGAATCGCCTTTTGAGCTCACCCTCTACACCAGTACCGCTTTGGGCGATGGGCAACAGGCTAACAATCCTTGGCTACAAGAACTCCCCGACCCTATCCACCGCACTACGTGGGATAACTTCCTCACGATGCACCCCACCGATGCCCAAACCTTAGGCATTGAGAATTGGCATACCGCCGATGGTGCTTTGGACGGGCATCTGGCGAAAATCAGCGCTAATGGCAAAACTATTGTTGCTCCCGTACTCATCACCCCTGCGCAAGCACAAGGCAGTGTAGGGCTTGCCTTAGGTTATGGACGCAAGGCAGGCATACAAGCCGAAATGCAAGTGGGCGTCAATGCCTTTGTGCTTTATAAAGACCATTGTAAAACCCAAGGCGTACAGATAGAAAAAGCAGATGGCACTCACCAATTTGCCTGTTTGCAACTGCAAAATGAATTGGTAGGACGGAAAAATATCCTAAAAGAAATCAGTTTAGATACTTTCTTAAACTCCTCTGCCGAAGTGTGGAATCCTCAACCTCCTAAAACCAAGAAAGACCCTACTACCCCACATCACTTTAAACTCTCTATCGACTTAAATGCGTGCACTGGTTGTGCGGCTTGTGTGATTGCCTGCCACGCCGAGAACAATGTGCCCGTAGTAGGCAAAGAAGAAGTGCGTCGCTCACGCGATATGCACTGGTTGCGCATCGACCGTTATGAATCAAGAGAAAACGAACAAAGGTGCGTAGGCTTTCAGCCCGTGATGTGTCAGCACTGTAATAATGCCCCTTGTGAGACCGTTTGCCCTGTAATTGCTACCGCTCACGGACAGCAAGGACAAAACCAAATGGCTTACAACCGCTGTGTAGGCACGCGCTATTGCGCCAATAACTGCCCCTATAAAGTGCGGAGATTCAACTGGTTTCAGTATAGTGAAAACAAGCAGTTCAACTACAATATGAACAACGAAATAGGGCGTATGGTGCTCAACCCCGATGTAACGGTACGTTCGCGAGGGGTAATGGAAAAGTGTTCCCTTTGTATCCAGAACACCCAAGCGGTAATACTGAAAGCCAAAAGAGAAGGTCGTGCCGTTGCCCCAGGAGAGTTCAACAATGTAGTAGCTTGTGCAGCCGCTTGTAATACAGGAGCTATGGTATTTGGAGATGCTAACGAAGAAGGAAGCAAAATAGCCCAGCTAAGTGCTAGCGATCGTATGTATCAGCTTTTAGCAGAGCTCAATACCGACCCTAATGTGGTGTATCAAGTGAAAGTAGTGAATCGTGAAAAGTGAAAAATCAAAAGTAAATGGTAAATAAATCCTATCATACCATCAGTGAAGATATAGCGCGCCCCATCGAAGGTCGTGCTTCTCGCTCGTGGTGGATTGCCTTTGGCATTACCCTCCTTGCAACCCTCTGGGGAGTGTGGGCAATATGGGTAACCTTGCGCGATGGTATAGGCGCTTGGGGGCTCAACAAAAGCGTAGGCTGGGCGTGGGACATCACCAACTTTGTGTGGTGGATAGGTATCGGGCACGCAGGAACGCTCATCTCGGCGGTATTGTTGCTCTTTCGCCAACAGTGGCGAGTGGCTATCAATCGCTCGGCTGAGGCGATGACTATTTTCGCTGTGTTGCAAGCGAGTGTCTTCCCGATACTGCATTTAGGCAGACCGTGGTTATTGCATTTCAACTTGCCTATTCCTAACCAATACGGCTCGTTGTGGGACAATTTCAACTCGCCTTTGTTATGGGATGTGTTTGCTATTGCTACCTACTTTTCGGTATCCTTAGTATTTTGGTGGGTAGGCTTACTCCCCGATTTTGCGATGCTTCGCGATCGTGCTCTCAAGCCTTTTCAGAAGAAGATTTACAGTTTGCTGAGCTTCGGTTGGAGCGGGCGCGCCAAAGATTGGCAACGTATGGAAGAAACGATGCTTTTATTAGCAGGTATTGCCACTCCGTTAGTAATTTCGGTGCATACTATCGTCTCTTTTGATTTTGCTACTTCGGTGGTCTCTGGTTGGCACACTACTATCTTCCCGCCCTACTTTGTAGCAGGAGCTATCTTTTCGGGTTTTGCAATGGTGAGTTTGCTACTAATTATTTTGCGCAAAGTATGTAAGTTAGAAGCCTATATCACCCTAAAACACATCGAGTTGATGAATACCGTGATGTTAGTGACAGGTAGTATTGTAGCGGTTGCTTACCTCACCGAGTTTTTGATGGCAATGCGTTCTCATTCAGAATTTGAAAAATATATCTTTTTAAATCGTGCTACAGGTGATTACGCGTGGGCATTCTGGACGATGATTATTTGCAATGTAGTCCTCCCCCAATTGCTATGGTTCAAAAAGTTACGACGTAGTATCACTTTCTCTGTATGTGTTGCTTTGGTGGTATGTGTAGGGATGTGGTTCGAGCGCTTTGTGATTATCGTTACCTCACTACACCGCGGTTATCTGCCGTCGTCGTGGACGATGTTCAGCCCTACGTGGGTGGATATAGGGATATTTGTAGGCACTTTGGGATTCTTCTTTTTGTTGTTTTTATTATATGCAAGGAGCTTCCCAATGATTGCACAAGCAGAAGTGAAAGGTGTCAGCGGACAGGTGTCAGGGGACAGGTGTCAGGAGACAGATGTTAGGGAGCAGTTGTCTCTTAACTCTTATCTCTTAACTCTTACCTCTCCTGAAGAACTTTTAGATAAAATAAAAGAATTAAAATCAGAAGGCAAGGAAATTCAAGAAGTATATACGCCTTTCTATGTACACGGTTTAGACGAAGCCTTGGGGCTTAAGCGCACTCGCTTAGGCAAAGCTACTTTTCTATACGGACTCATAGGCTTGTTTTTCGGGTGTTGGCTTACCTATTTCACAATGATAAAAGACTGGCCAATGGATATTGGTGGAAAGCCTAATGCCACTTTCTGGCAAAACCTCCCCGCTTTTGTACCCGTAATATTCGAGTTGGTTGTATATTTTGCAGCGCATCTATTGGTGATTAGTTTCTTTATCAGAAGTAGGTTATATCCATTCAAAAAAGCTGAAAATCCTATAAAGAAAAGTAGTGATGATAAATTTGTAATTCAGGTAAGAGATAAGAAGTAAGAGGTAAGAAATGAAACATTTTAATAATTATATAAAGTATTTATTGCTAATATCATTGGCAGTTGGTTGCAGGAACAAGCAACAGCGCAACATTGAGTTTATGCCCGATATGTACGAGAGTCCTGCTTATAAAACTTATGAAGTTGCTCCGCTCTCTCCTCCTGAACACACTGTAAAAAGAGGCGAGTTGCCTTACCGCTACCCTAATACTATTGAAGGTTACGAGCAAGCCAAAACACAATTGCGCAACCCCTTAGCAACTGATACCCTACAACAAACTCAAAACCTAACCGATGGCAAAGCACTTTACGGCATCTATTGTGCGCTCTGTCACGGTAAGAAAGGTGACGGCAAAGGAGTTTTAGTACAACGAGAGAAGATTTTAGGAGTTCCTAACTACAAGAGCAGAGAGCTCACCGAAGGCAGCATTTACCACGTACTCTACTACGGACGCAATACAATGCCCGCTTTTGCTAATCAGCTGAGTGAGAAAGAACGCTGGCAAGTAGCAATGTACGTTGAACAGCTAAGAGATAAGAGGTAAGAAGTATGAGCATATTGTTTTTAACATATTCAATTTTGTTGTTTGTAGCACTTACGTTGGTAGGGGTATTGGTATTCTATGCTATCAACAAAGTTACGCACGCTGAGTGGGCTATGAGTTTGTACCCTATAATGAAGCGTATCACAACACCTTTATGGTTAGTGTTATTAGTTTTGTTGGGAGTGCTGTATATAGTGCATCACGAACCTTATTTTTTATTGCGTACTGTAGGCTATATGGCAGTATGGGTGGGGTATCGCTATACTTTAAAAAAGTTTAAGACTTTAACGCCTCACGTACTATTTTTAGTTATTTTCTTTCTTACCGAAACTCCAATGGCGTGGGATTGGTTTTTAAGTCTTACTCCCGAATGGCACAGCACCCTCTTTGCGTGGCAATTGCTCAGCAGTTTTCTGCTCTCAGGCATTGCCCTCATCACCCTATTTAGCAAGCCAGAACACTTTTCTGATTTAGGCAAATACCTCTTTGGGTTCTCTATTTTTTGGGCGTATTTGTGGTTCTCACAATATATGCTGATATGGTACGCCAATATTCCCGAAGAAACTGTTTATTACCAAACTCTTCTCAGCAAAGGCTATGGAGAGGCTATTGTAGCAATGCTTATTCTCAGTTTTGCGCTACCTTTTCTCATCTTGCTTTCCTCCAAAGCCAAACAAAAAAAGCTGCTCCTTTTTGGAACAGCTATCCTTATATTATTGGGACAATACCTCAATTTCTATCTAATGGTAATGCCCTTTGTAAAATAGAACTTTATTCTTCGGCTTGTTTTTTAGCTTTCTTACTTCCTTCGTACATCTTATATTGTAACAATCGGCTTTCTAACTTACCATTAAAGAGTTTTATTTTTCTTGAAGGACGCAATCCTACATATTTTATACCTTCTAAATTAGAAGTGATAAACCACGCATCGGTATTGGGATAATGATGTTTAAGAGTGTTGCCTATCGATGAGTAAAGCTGTTCTACATCAGTTTGTAGGCGCTCATTGTAAGGAGGATTGAACACCATATGTAATGGTTGCTGTTTATCTTCTTTTTCAGTAGCAAAAAAGTCTTTTTGGAATACTTGAATGTACTCAGATAGATCGGCGTTTTTTAAGTTATCTTTGGCTTTGGCTACTGCTGACGGTGCTTTATCATATCCTATAATTTGGTGGTGAAACTCTCGTATTTTTTTAATACAACTGCCAAAGATAAGATTAAAGAGGTCTTCATCAAAATCATTCCAACGTTCAAAAGCGAACTCTTTACGGTGTACATTGGCTGGAATATTACAAGCTATCATAGCTGCTTCTATCAAAAAAGTACCACTACCACACATAGGGTCTAAGAAATCACACTGCCCCTGCCAACCGCTGAGTAGTAGGATACCAGCAGCAAGCACCTCGTTGATAGGAGCTATATTGGTAGCTGTACGATACCCGCGCTGATGCAGTGAATTGCCCGAACTATCGAGTGACACAATTACTTCGTTGCGCTGAATATGAATATGTATCTCCAAATCGGGGTGTAATACATCTACATTGGGACGACGACCTGTGGCATTGCGAAAAGCATCAGCAATGGCATCTTTGGCTTTTAAAGCCACGTATTGAGAGTGATTAAAAAGTTCGGTTTGTAAGGTGGCTGTAACAGAGAAGGTCTGGTCTACTCTTAGGTAGGTTTGCCAATTGAAGTCATAGAGTTTTTGGTAATATTCTTTCTCGTTACGCACATAAAAAGAAGCAATAGGTTTCAGTATTTTTAAAGCGGTACGCAAGCAGAGGTTCGCCTTATACATAAAGCCTTTATCGCCTTCAAACTGTACACTGCGAACGCCTTTGGTTACGTGCATAGCCCCTAAATTGCGCAATTCATCAGCTAAAATATCTTCAAAGCCAAAGAAAGTTTTGGCTACCATTTTATAATTATTTTCCATTAGTATATAAAAATATGGCAAATATACATTATTTTTGCCATTTGAGAAAATAAATAACTGAAAAATGAACTTGCTACATACTGCCGATTGGCACTTAGGACAAACGTTTTACCAATACGACCGCTATAACGAACATCAATATTTCTTGGATAATCTTTTGCAAATTATTGAAGAACAACATACTGATGTTTTACTTATCAGTGGTGATGTGTTTGATACTGCTAACCCTGCAGTGGCATCGGTAAAGCAGTTTTATCATTTTCTTCATCAAGCAACTGAGCGTTTCCCCCAACTGCAAATTATAGCTATTGCGGGTAATCACGATTCGCCTGTACGCCTTGAAATGCCCCAACCACTATTGGAAGATACACAAGTGCATTTGGTGGGATATGTGAAAAGAAATCAACAGAGAGAGATAGATTACAAACGTCTTATTATTCCGCTTTACGAAAAAGGGGGAGTAATGGCTTACTGCCTTGCTGTGCCTTTTCTCCGCTTAGGGGATACTCCTAAAAATGAAGATACTAACCCCGATTATACTCAAGGGGTGGAGGCTTTCTACCGCGAAATTACGGAAAAGGCTTTAGCTATTGCCAAAGGAAAACCACTGATTGCTATGGGACATCTGCACGCTTTGGGAGCAGAACTCAGCGATGAGGACACAGCTGAGCGTCCTATTATTGGGGGAATGGAAGGCTTCAAACCAACGAGCTTTCCTGACGTGTTACAATATATTGCTTTGGGACATATTCACAAAGCTCAAGCCTTAGGTGGTAAAGCTCATATACGCTACTCGGGAAGCCCTATACCTTTATCATTTTCAGAAAAGCATTATCAGCATCAAGTGGTAGCTTTTTCATTAAAAGAAGGACGTGTACAGGACATTAAAACTGTGCCCATTCCGTTGCATACTCCTATGTTAAGCGTGCCTGAACGACCTCTACCGGTTAAAGAAGTGCTCAATGCTTTGGCTTCTTTACCTAAGGGAACTACTCATACTCCTGCTCCTTATTTAGAAGTAAAAGTATTACTAAACGAACCCGCTCCTGAACTCAAAAACAGCATACTGAAAGCTATCGCTCATAAACACGTGCGTTTGGCGCGTATAGATGTGCGCTACCAACAGCAACAAAACACTACAAAGGAAACTTTGCAAAAGGAAATTACTTTAAACGACCTGCAACCTTATGAGGTACTCCAAAGAGTTTACCAAAATAAATTCCAAAAAGAACTGCCTGAATTCTATAAACCTTTGTTTGATGAAGCAATGGAGAAAGCGAATGATTAATGGTTAATGGTTAATGGTTAGTGGTTAATTGATGTGAGTTTGATGTAAGAAAAGTGTAGCTTACGCTACACAAATATTACAAATCTTTAAAAAAAATCAAACAAATAAGTTGCTTTACTACTTTAAAATCTCGCACAGATTAGACGGATTGCACGGATTTTAGCAACGAGTTGTTTAGATTTTACTGATTATAACGTAAACATAACTGTAAATCAGTGTTATATATATCAAACTGATGCTAATTAGTAAGACAATTCTTTTTAGATTTCTGCAAAAGCAAGTTTAATACGTGTTACTAATTTTTATTGACTAACTTTTGAATCTTTTCTCGTTCTTCACTATACGGTATTTCGCATTGGAGGGCTTTTTGGAAGAGCTGGTGTGCGGTTTCTTTGTTACCTTGTGTTTGATAAGCTCGCCCTAATAAATAATAGGCTTTCCAATAATGCGGGTTGAGACTTGTTATGTGCTTTACCTCGTCTATCACAATAGGGGTGTGTTCGCGCAAATGTGTTTCTATCTGTTGCTCTAATACCCTATACGCTTCGTAATCCTTAAACGCTTGGGTGTACATAAAAGGGTCGGGCGGAATATTTAGGGAAGTTTGAGGATAAGGGCTGTGCGACGGATAAGCTTTGGTAGCAAATATCTGCTTTAAATCATAGGCTACAAAAGTGCCTAACTGATAAGGAGCTGTCGATACCCATACCAAGCGTTCTTGAGGTTTAAAAATTACTGCGTGATGTGCCAATAGCTGGTTGAGCGCTTTCTCATTGCCATAGCCTATGGAATCGGCGTGTAAGCCTTCGGTACTGCGGAGGAGTGTAGCTATTTTAGAGGGGTTTAGCTTAGGTTCTTCTGTTAGGAACTCCTGCATTTTGGCATATCTATACGCTGAATGCGAAGTGCGTATCTGTTTGAGATTCTTCTTATCTTTCTTGTACACTTCACTTTGGAAATGATTGGTGCAAAGCACTGCATTAGGAGCTTCGTACACCCCAAACTTTTTGGGTGATACCTCGATGATTACTGCTTTGCCGTCGGTAGCACTCCCCACCATTATAGCTTCGGACACGAATACCTTTCGCTTTTTAGCAATGGCAATCGCCTCATCGATATTTTTGGCGTACTGCAAGATTTCACGGCAGAGAAGGGAAATGGGTGTGCGAGCTTTCAGCGGAATAGATGACTTTCCTGCATTGATAGTAACCGTAAGACCTTCGAGATTCATACCCGAGAGCACACCTATCATTCCGCCCCAAGCGTAACTCATAAAAGGAATGCCCTCCTCAGGACGCACAAATCGCACTACCTTTTCAGTAGCAAAGTCATCGGAGAGATAAAAATCAAAATTGCGCCCTATGAGGAGCTGACCATCTTCGGTTTTATCGCCCCAAACCGCTAACGAAGAACAGCCTACGAGCATCAAATCTTGCAAAGCGTGTCCTAAATCGTGAGCCGAATGCAGGTAAAGGGTGCGCTGATAAGCAGGGGCTATGTAGTTGAAAATCGTATCGGAGTACTGCGCTTGTCCCCAGAGTTCTTGCCGGAAAGGGGGTATCACACAATTATTGATATCTCGATTGAACCACTTGACGAACTTGCGCAAAAAACGCTGTTTGCGCTGTGAAGGCACAAACTGATTGAGTTTGACAAAGAGCAGACTGTCCTGACGGTGATACAAAGGCTCAGTAAGTGCGCCCGAATTAAGCCCTAACTGATACGGATTTCCCGAAAGGTAGAGTTCCCACAAGCCTTGTTGATTTTTTGCAATATAGTTATCCTGAAAATACCGCAACGTATCATTTAGTGCAGTAATTTGAGGTTTCTGGTACGGATAGGTTACCTCAGGCGGAGTGATTTTCTTGTAGAAAATACCGCAAGAGGTGAGCAGGAGGTAAAAAGTAAGAAGTAAGAGTTTTTTCATTTCGCCGACTCGTGGAACTGCTGATTAAGGTGCAAAAGTAGAGATTATTTTTTAATACCCAAAATGCTTATAATGCCAATAATACCAGAAATGCGAAAATTGTAGTTTTCTGAGCATACAGTAAAAATTCGTACGGATTCGGAGAATATCGGATATAGTCGAAGGTAGTAGAAGAGTGTACTTAGCTTA
>ERZ772924.662-NODE-662-length-16444-cov-21.426445_pt1 | contig 16444 bp, 14 predicted proteins | sample MGYA00512116_ERZ772924 | MGnify/ENA primary metagenome ERZ772924 (study PRJEB29015, sample SAMEA2737920) | human oral metagenome | biome: human oral; feature: human-associated habitat; material: dental | place: China | collected 2134 ...
CCGTCAGGGCGCCGCCGCGTGCGGCGGCGATGGAGACGCACCAGTGGTCGAAGCCGGCGGCGAAGTTCGACGTGCCGTCGATCGGGTCGATGTACCACACAATATCCTCGTCCGTCAATGGGCGGATTGCCCCTGATTTGTCCAGAAGGCCTTCCGCCTCTTCTGAAACGGCCAGGGAGTCCGGATACGCAGCGAAAACACAGGCTAGGACGATACGCTGAGACTCGGTGTCCGCCTCGGTGACGATGTCGTGGAAGTCGGCCTTGAAATCCACGGTGTGACGCCGTTTGAAGGAAGCATTCAAGTAAGGGCCAGCGGCGCGTGCAGCGTCCATCGCGGCCTGGGAAAGAGAGATTGACAGAGCCATGCACTCATGTTTGCACACTTCTCGAGGATGGGTACAGATGCCCGTAAATCAACCTTGGGGTGGATCGGAAGGCCTTGACGGCCGGTGGATCACACATGTGTAATTTACGTGTAGTAAGCCCTGAGGAGGACAGCGTGCTTAAATCTCTTTCTGCTCCGAATGCACACACCGGCGCGGACTCATATGTCGAAGAGGCTCAGCTCCTTATGACGGACATCTTCGACCTCGGTTACGACAAGGCCTCTGCGGAAGAGCTCCGCTGGCAAGACTTCGCCCTGTGCGCCGAGACGGATCCCGACATTTTCTTCCCGGAGAAAGGCGGGTCGACGGCTCCGGCGACGAGCGTCTGCGCTTCGTGCCCGGTGCAGGCAGAGTGTCTCGAATACGCCATCTCCAACGACATCCGCCACGGAATCTGGGGCGGGATGTCCGACAACGACCGCAGAAGAATCTCTCGCGAACGCCGCCGGGCCCGTGGCGCCTGATTCCTGGGCGGTGCGCGAGGACGTCCTCGCGATTCTCGCAGTGCGCAGTTTCAGCACCCGCGCGGAGCGGGTGCTGACTGCTGTAGCCGCCGGAAAGCAGCGGCCCACGCGGCTCGTCGTGGCCGTCGCCGCCCAAGAAGACCCGACCGTTCGGGCCGCCGTCGAGTCGACGTGCGGCTCGGTGCCGACCGTCACGGTCTTCGTCGGACCGTGCCCGAATCTGGCGACCGTCGTCGCTCGGGCGCTCCGGGAGGTCACGGTCGTCGAGCCGTGGGTGTGGATCTTGCACGAGGACTCGGCCCCGACCTACGACTGCCTGTCCGAGCTGACTGCGGTGGGGGAGCGCTCGACCAAGCTGGGAGCGGTCGGCCCCAAACAGGTCGGCTGGGACGATCCGGAGCGGCTCGTCGAGGTCGGCATACGGGCCACGCGCAGCGGGCGCAGGGTCCCGGAGATCGACGTCGGAGAGCGCGACCAAGGCCAATACGACATCCGAAGCGACGTTCTGGGAATCGGAACCGCCGGGATGCTCGTGCGGCTCGCCGCGGCCGAGGAGGTCGGATGGCTCGACACCGCCCTCGGCCCCTTCGGCGACGGACTCGAGTTCTCTCGACGGCTCAGGGCCGCCGGGTGGAGGGTCGCCATCAGCCCCGGCGCCTCGATCCAGCACGAGAGGATGAGCTTCGGCAAGGGCAAGCAGTCGTACGGAAAGCGGCGGGCCGCCCAACTGTACAACTCGCTCGTGGCGGCCCGCGCCCTCTGGCTGCCCTTCGCCGTTCTCGGTTATGTTCTCGGAGGCCCGATGCGGGCGCTTGCCCGGCTCCTGACGAAGGAGCCGGCTTTGGCCGCGCAGGAGATGTCCGCCGTCGGCGCGATGATCGGGATGCTGCCGAAGGCGCTCGCGGCCAGGGCCAAGCTCAGGCGCGTGCGCAAGGTCCCCGCCTCCGTCATAGCCGGGTTGGAGGCCAGCGGGCGGGACGTCCGCGTCGGACGCCGCGCGCGACGGTGGGCCCGCATCGAGGCCGAAACCCTGGCCAACCGCCCGGACCCCATCGTTCTCCAAGAGCGGCACGCATGGCGGGCCTCCACCCGCAGATGGGGAGTGTTCGCCGTAGTGGTCGCCGCGGCCGCCGGCCTGCTGGCGACCATCGACATCCTCGGATCCGAGCTGACCGGAGGCGGGCTCCTTCGCGATTCGTGGACTTTTGGGGACCTCGCCCATTCAGCCGCCCACGCCTGGCTTCCCTCCGGCGACGGCCTCGCCGCCCCGGTCGACGCCCTGTGGATCCTTCTGGCGCCTTTCATCGGGCTCACCGGCTCCACCCTGGGCTCGTTCGCCAGCGCGATCGTCGTCTCCGGCGTCGCACTCTCGGCCCTCACCGGCTTCCTCGGATTCAGGGTTCTGACCAACTCCCCGCAGGTTCGCGCGCTCGGCGCGCTCGGCTGGGCGTTCGCCCCGCCGCTGCTGGCCGCCGTCTCCTCGGGCCACGCGGCCGCCGTCGTGTGGCATGTGCTCGCCCCTCTCGCGCTCAGGGCGGCCGTCGTAGCGTGGCGCACCGGCTCGGTTCCGGCTCTCGGCTCGGCCGCCATTCTCCTGGCCTACATGTCAGCAGCGGCGCCCGCGACCCTCGCTCCGGCGATCGTCCTCGCCGTCGTCGGCTTCTTCACACGGTCAAAGGGACGCCGGCACTGGCTGTGGCTTCCGATTCCCGCCCTCGCGGCCCTCGCCCCGACCCTGCGCGCTGCGCTGAACTCCGACGCGCCATGGAGGCTTTTCGCCTCGACGCCGGGGCAGCCCGTCTCGGCTGCGCCTTCCAAGATCGGGCTTCTCAGCTTCTCCCCGACGTCGACCGTGCAGGCGCCGGGGACCGTGCTGGAGGCTGTTTCGCTCTTGGCGCCGGGGATTCTTCTCGCCCTTGCGCTGCTGGCCCTCGTGCGCAAGCGCAATTCGAGCTCCATTCGAGCCGGCTTCGCCCTGCTCGGGACGGGCTGGGCGTGGGCCGCGGCGTGCTTGGCCGTCCCAGGCTCGATCGTCGACGGCAACGGCTATCTGTCCGCGCGCGGATGGGCGGGAATCGGCCTCTCGCTGGCCTTCCTCGGCCTTCTCGTCTCCCTCGTCAGCGCGGGCGACGGGCTTCGAACGGACCTCAAAGAGCGTTCCTTCTCCTTCGTCCAGATCGGGCTGTCCGCCGCGACGGCGGCGGCCTGTGCGGCGACGCTGGCCTTTGTCGGAGCGTGGGGCCTTGCCACGCTCAAAAGGACGCCCAACGACGTCGCCAAGCTCGCCCTCGCCGAGGTGAAGTCCAACGCGGCGCCCACGATCGCCGTCTCGGACCAAAAGGGTCCGAAACGCAACAGGGTGTTGGTTCTCTCGACCGTCGAGGGGGGCATCCAGGCGCGCCTGTGGCGAGGCAACGGCGCCGAGCTTCACGAGACGTCGATGGTCGCCTCGCTCATGCCCAAGGGCGACGCAGCCGATCTCTCCCTCACGCGTGCGATCGCCTCGCTTGCCGGAGACTCCGAGGACTTCACGCGGACCGTCGCCGAGCACGCCGTCTCGGTGGTGCTCGTCAAAACGGACGACAGCCCGGCCAATCGGGCCCTCGTCTCCGAACTCGACTCCGTCGATGGGCTCGAGTACGTGACGACGGCCGAAGCCGGCTCCTTCTGGCGGATCCGCCAAGAAGACCACGCGACGTCAAGGCTCACCGCGGGCAAGGGCGAAAAATGGCGGGATCTGCCCTCCGGCGACGTCTCAGCGGATGCGCGCATCCCGTCCTCCGACGAGGGCGGGCGGGTCGCTTTGGCCGAACGCGCGGATTCGGGGTGGCGGGCGAGCCTCGACGGAAAGGGGCTTGAGCCCGTCAGGGACGGATGGCGTCAAGCTTGGAGGCTTCCCAGCGGCGGCGGGCGCCTGGAGGTCGATTTCGACACGGGCCTCGGCTTGCTGGTGGCCGCGTGCCAGGCGATTGTGGCGGTCGCGGCGGCGGTCACAGCCCTGCCGCTGAAGAAGAGGAGGGCAGGCGAGTGATGAAGCATCGGATCGTCGGCGGGGTCTCGGCCCTCGCCGTCGCGTGCGCCGGAGGGGCCTTGGCCGTCTCGCAGGCGCGCTCCGTCCAGACCCCGCAGAGACATCCGGCCTCCGCCGTCGCCGCGCCGCCCGCGCCTTTGAGTTTCGCCTGCGGCGGCAAGCTCCAGAGGACCGTCGCCGAAGGCGTCAACGTGGGCGAGGTCAACGAGTCCATCAAGGTCCACTCGTGGATCGCAGCCGCCTCGACCGAGGGCCGCGCCGCCCCGCGCACGCGCATCGACGGCGGGCGCAAGGTCCCCGCCGTCGGAAAACTGGCCTTCTCTTCCAGCGAGTCGCCCCTGACGGGCACGGTCTCGACCGACTCCGTCGCCACGGGCTCGGCGGAGCTTGCGGCGGGCACCTTTCACAGCGCGGCCGCGGGCGATCTGCGCGGCATCGCCATGAACCCCTGCCAAAGGCCGTCCCTCGACCAGTGGATTGTCGGCTCGTCGGCCAAGGTCGGGGTCTCCAATCAGCTCATCCTCGCCAATCCCGGCGCCAAGCCGGTCACGGTTTCCGTCGCCGCGCACGCCGGAATCGGCAAGGCCGAGCTCGGCGCCAACAGCGCCGTCGTCGTGCCCGCTGGGGAGACGAAGCGGGTTCTGCTTGACGGCTCGCTCTCCGACCAGGACCGCATCGCCTTCCACGTCACCGCCCAGTCGGGCGGGGTGGCCGTCTCCATGCAGGCGACGGCGCTCGACGGCTACACTCCCGCGGGAGTCAGCTTCGTCACGCCTTCCCAGGCGGGGCGCAGCCTGACGATCCCTGGGATCAGGATCGACGACGCCGCCGGCGCGGCGAGCCTGAGAATCGTCAATCCGGGCAACTCGACCGTTTCCGTGGACATATCGACCTTCTCCGACGCCGGAAAGAAGCCCCTCCCCGGCGGGGATGGTGTGAAGGTCGCACCGGGGGCGGTTCTCGACCTTTCGCTGGAAGGGCTTCCCGCTGGCCAAACCTCTGTCTCCGTGGAGGCTTCGGCGCCCGTCGCGGTCGGCGCCCGATCGACCTCCAGGAAAGCCGAGGGCGCTCCGACCGACGACGCATGGGCCGCGGCTCGGCCCGCCGCGACGTCCGGATCCGCCGTCTACGGCGCGGCCAAGGCGAGGATTGCGGCGGTGGCGGGCGCCCAGCGCGCCAACGTCGTCGCCACGCCGATATCGGAGTCGGGGCGCGAGATGACGCCCGTGCGCGCGAGCATAGGCCCGGACGCCCAGGGGGTGCTCGAACTGCCGGAGGGGTCCGTGGCGGTCCGCTACGAGTCGAATGCGCCCGTCTCGGCCGCTGTCGCAACGTCTGCGGAGGTCAACGAGGGCGTCGGCATCGACTGGGTGCCGCTCGCCTCCTCGGGACTCGCGGAGGAAAGCCGAAGAATCGCCCTGGGATGAGGCGGCGCCTCACCTTAGGTAGTCGATCTCCTCGGCGGGCCTGCCCAGGGCGCTCGCCAACTGCTCGGTCACGATGTCGTGGATGAACACACGCGGATCGAGTGTGCGTTTCGCTGCTTGGAGGATGGGCATGCGGTAGAAGACAATCCGTCCCGTGATCTGCGCACCTCGTTCAAAGGGCAGGTATCTGGCCAGTGGGATTCCCCGCTCCCACGGTGCCGGATCGCTCTCGGGCACGTCAAGCACGCCGTAGTCGATATGGGCCATCTCGTCGCCGAGTATTCGCCGGTATTGCGCCAAGTCCGCGGCGACGACGTCGTCGAACTCATCGGCGCGCGTGCGCCAAGCCGGGACTGAAAAGGGGATGACGGGGCCGCGCAGCCCGCGCCCGTGGCGGTCGCGGCGACGGGCGTGGGCGCGAGAAGGGATGTAAGAACGCGGCATGTGTTCAAGCCTAGCGTCCCGCGCGTCGTTCGCGCCGGTGATGGTACCGTTGGTGGCTGTGAGCCACGTCCGTCAATGTTCCCGTCAGTCCTGCCACGAGCCCGCCGTAGCGACGATGACGTACGGGTACGAAGACGCCACCGCGGTTATCGGGCCGCTGTCTCCGGCGGCCGAGCCGGGGGCGTTCGATCTGTGCGCCGCGCACGTCAAATCCGTCACCGTTCCGCACGGATGGCAGATGGTCAGGCTCCAAACGGAATTCGCTCCGGCGCCCCCTTCGACCAACGACCTCATGGCTTTGGCCGACGCGATTCGGGAGGCTTCCTTGCGCGAACCGCCGGCGCCCGAGCCCGCGCGCCGCGAGGTTCGCCGACCGGCAGACATTGCCGCCCCTCCTCGGGCGAAGGTGCGGCTCAGCCTCGTTCCGAGCCCGGAGGAGGGCGCCGACGCGTCCGATCCGTGGACCGAAGAACAGGAATCCGACGACGAGGAAGACAAGGAATGACCCTGCGAAATAGACGTGAAGCGTCGCCTGGCCCGGCGGAGCAGCCGGGGCTCCCGGAATGGGTGCTCGATGTCCTGCGCTGCCCCGTGAGCGGAGCCGAACTGGAGCTTTCCGACGGTCCCCAGGGCGTAGAGCTCGTTGCCGCAGAGGGGGCGGATCCAAGGCTCGCTTATCCCGTGCGCGACGGGATTCCGGTTCTTTTAGAGCACGAAGCGCGTCAAATCGACTGACGCCTGCCGGCGGCTTCGGATTGCATCGACGCGCCCCAGCCTGACGCACCCGCCTTTTGAGACCCACGGTCTCCAACTAGCGTGGGCATCTGCAAAAATCACCCATAAACATGAGACTATAGGCATATGAGCACACGTATCCTTGTTGTTGACGACGATCCGAGCATTGCGGAGATGCTCGCGCTTCTGCTCGAATCGGAAGGCTTCGAGGTGAGCGTGTGCGCGACGGGCAACAATGCGCTTCCCCTTTTCCGAGCAGATCGGCCGGACCTCGTTTTGCTCGACGTCATGCTTCCGGGGCTGGACGGCGTTTCGGTCTGCCGTCTCATCAGGGAAGAGTCGGACGTGCCCATCATCATGATGAGCGCCCGAACGGATTCCGTCGACGTCATCGCGGGCCTGGAGGCCGGTGCAGACGACTACGTCACCAAGCCATTTGAGAATTCCGTGCTCCTGGCGAGGGTCAAGGCCCGTCTTCGCCGTCAAGAGCCCGAGCACGAAGTTCTGCGCGTCTCCGATCTGACGATCGACCTCAAGGCCCATCAGGTGCAGCGGGCAGGCAAGGTCCTCCATCTGACGCCGCTCGAGTTCGAGCTTTTGTCCGTCCTGGCGCGCAAGCCGTGGCAGGTGTTCTCGCGCGAAGAGCTCCTCGAACAGGTGTGGGGATACCGGCAGTCGTCCCACGACCCCCGCGTCGTCAACGTCCACATACAGCGCCTGCGCTCGAAGGTCGAGCACGACCCCGACCATCCTGAGGTCGTCCTCACCGTCCGCGGCGTCGGCTACCGGGCCGGTGCGGTCCAAGAGTGAGCATCTGAGGGTGAGCACGTCCCGCGCTTTGCGCGCCAGCGTCAGGGGAGGGCTCGCGGGAGCCCTCCGCGTTCGCGTGCGCGCACTGCGCGAATGGCTTCGATCCTCCCTGACTGCCAGGGTGGTGGCGAGCATCTGCGTCATCGGCATCCTCCTCGTCGGCCTCGTCGGGACGATCGTGCTCCACCAGGTCAATCGCCAGCTTTTCGATCGGGCCGTCTCCACCCACCTCGACCAGTACTCTTCCGCAAGTTCGCGGGCCAAGGCCCAGATCGAAACGGCCAACGCGCCCGCTGCGGGCCAGCTCCAGCAAATCGCGAACGAGCTCGTCTCCTCCCAGAACAATCCCGACGGAGCCATCGTCGGAGCGGCCCTGGTGCGCTCGCCCAAGCAGCCCGAGGCGACGTCGTTCGAGATCGCCGAGCCCGCCACGGAGTCCTCCTCGCGAATCCGCACGCGCATCACCGCCGATATGAAGAAAGCGGTGGCCGACGACGACGCCGTGCACTGGCAGTCGATCGAGGTGCAGACCTCCGCGGGAAACAAGGTTCCGGGAATCATCGTCGGCTCGCGCCTCAACCTCCCGGGCGCGGGATACTACCAGTTCTACGTCGCATACTCTTTGGAGTCCGAGGAGTACACGACGGGCATCGTCACGAGCATCCTTACCGTCGGCGCCAGCGTGTTCCTCCTTTTCGTGGCCGTCAGCGCCGCTCTCATCGTGCGCCTCGTCTTGCGGCCTGTCCATGAGGCCTCGCGCAATGCGAGCATTCTGGCGCAGGGCGGCTTCGACGCACGCATGGAGGTCAAGGGCCGCGACGAGCTCGCCCAGCTCGCCCGCTCCTTCAACCAGATGGCCTCCTCGCTTTCGGACCAGTTCACCCAACTCGAGCGGATGTCCAAGGTGCAGCAGGAGTTCGTCTCGGCGGTTTCGCACGAGCTCCGCTCCCCGGTCACCACGATCCGAATGGCGGGCCAGCTCATTTACGACAGGCGCACCGACCTCCCATCGGTTTTGCGCCGCAGCGCCGAATTGCAGCACGACCAGCTCATCAACCTCGACGTCATGCTCTCCGACCTTCTCGAGATTTCCCGCTACGACGCCGGAGCGATGACGCTGGCGAGCACCAAGGCGGATTTGCGGGAGATCGCCGACGCCGTCGTCAATGCCCAGAAGCCTCTCGCCGAGTCCAACGGGGTGGAGGTCATCGTCGAGTCGCGCGGCGACACGCATGCCAAGGTCGAGCCGCGGAGGATCGAGCGGATCGTCCGCAACCTCGTCGTCAACGCCCTCGAACACGCCGAGGGAAAGCCCGTGCGGGTCTTGGTGGTCGGCGGCGAGAGCGCCGTCGCCGTCGAAGTCTCCGACAGGGGGATAGGCTTGTCCGAAGAGCAGGCGGCCCACGTCTTCGATCGATTCTGGCGAGCAGACACCGCAAGGGTGCGCAAATCCGGCGGCACAGGCCTCGGTCTGACCATCGCGCGCGAGGACGCCATGCTTCACGGCGGCCGCCTCGTGTGCGCGGGCGAGATCGGCGTGGGATCGACCTTCCTCCTCAGCGTCCCGCGCGAGGTCGGCGAACAGTACACGAACCCTCTCACGCTGCGGGTCGCGGCGGCCGAGGAGGTCTGGGGCGGCGCCGTCGTCGTCGCGGGGCCGACGCCGGAAGCCGCCGACGCCGGGGAGGCGGAGGAAAAGAAGAACATCGACGGCCGCGCCGGGGAGGCGGCGGAAGGGGAGAACCATGAATAGAATGCGCCTGGCGGCACTTGTGGCCGCGGTGCTGCTGGCGCTCGCCGGATGCGCAGAAATTCCCCGATCGGGCCCCGTCGACAGGGTTTCGCCGTCGACCAACAGCGAGCCGCCCATCGGCCTTTCGGCCCAGCCTCCTGCGGAGGGGGCCACGCCCGAACAGATCGTCAACGGCTTTCTTTTGGCCAGCCAGGCGGGATTGGACGACGATTTTTCCGTGGCGCGAGAGTACCTCCACGCGGACGCCGCGTCGAACTGGAAGCCGCTCGCGCAGGTCAGGGTTTACCCCAATTCTCAGAACATCGCACTCAACACCCTCGACAGCGGGGCCGTCCGCGCGACGGTCGGCGCGCACGGATCGGTCTCTTCGCAGGGCATCTTCACGGAGGCGGCCAACGACGCCGTATCGACGTCGGAATTCTCCCTGGCCAAGAACGCGAACGGCCAGTGGCGAATAGTCTCGCTCGACGACGGCATCTTCCTCTCAGAGAACATCTTCTCCCAGAAATTCGCTGAGATTCCGCTCTACTTCCTTTCCTCGGACTCGAGCTCCCTCGTGGCGGACCTGCGCTACTACCCGAAGAAGTCCTTCGCCACCAACGCCATCAACGGCCTCATTTCCGGGCCGTCGCAGTGGCTGGCCGACGGCGTCCACACAGCCATACCCGCAGGGACGCAGTTGACGAAGACAGTCGACGTCGCCAACGGCGAGGCGTCCGTCGATTTGTCAAGCCAGGCGCTGTCCGCCTCCTCCTCGCAGCAGGCACTGATGATCGCCCAGATCAGGCACACCCTGGGGACCTCGAACGACGTGAGATCCGTCAAGCTCACCGTGGAGGGGTCGCCTCCGGGCGTCGACGCCGTCAAATCCCTTCCCTCCTACCCCTTCGGATCCTACCCCGTCTCCGTCGTGTCGAACGGGGCGCCGGCGACGGTGCTCAAAGCGGGGGAGATCCAAAACAAGGGGAGGGGAGGAGGCAATCGCCACCTCGACTCGATCGCGGCCAGCTATCAGGCGGGGCAGTCCGCTTTCGCGGCGACCGCAAACAACGCGACGCAGCTGTTCGCCTTCGACGCCGAGAAGGAGACATGGTGGAACGTCAAGGAGGGGCGCAATCTTCTGTCCCCCTCGTATGACTCTTCCGGTTGGATCTGGTCGGGCGAGCGCGAGAACGGAGGATCCCTCATCGTGGCCAACCCGTCGGCCGGGCGGGAGAAGACCGTCGGCGTCTCTTGGCTCAGAGGGGCAAAGGTTCGCGACATCGCGGTCTCGCGAGACGGCTCGCGGATCGTCGTGGTCAGCGAGCTGGCGGGAACTCCCACGATCCAAGTTGCCGCGATCCACCGCAACGCCGATTCCGACGACGAGCCCATGCAGCTCGGCGACCCCATGACCATAGGCCAGAGCATGGTCGATGTAACGGACGTCGCCTGGATCGGCCCCACCAAGATAGCCGTGCTCGGGCGGGCCTCGGCCGGGTCCGACCGCGCCCTGTACTCCGTGAAGATCGGCGGCCCTTCCGAACGGCTCATGGCCCCCTACACCGGCGCCGTCGCCATCACCGCCGGCCGCGACGAGGGGTCGATCATCGTCTTGACCGACAAGAACGTCGCCTATTCGCGAGAGGGCGGATCCTGGCGGGCGATAGCCAGTTCCGTCACCGCCGTGGCGCTTCCCGGCTGATCGGGCTTGCCTCTGCCCGAGGCTCGCGGCCCTCGCGCAGCGCCGTCGGCGTCCGTCACGTTCCGCCGGGCGCCGCCTTGCGCGGTTGGGGGCAGCCGACGAGGCCCCGCGGCCCGTCGCCTGTGGACATGTGGACACACCGCCCCAGCGCGCCCTGCAGGGGCGAAGATCGAGCTGTGTTCGACGAGCTTATGGACCTGGTCTTCCCTCGGTCCTGCGCCGGCTGCGGGGCGTGGGACACGTCGCTGTGCGCCGCCTGCGCATCGGATCTGGCGGGGTCGTGGACGGACGCGTCCTGGCGCGCCCCCTACCTGCTTCATCCGAGATTGAGCCGTGAGGGGCTGGCCGTGCCCGGCGACTTTGAGCCGGCCTTTCCCGTCTTCTCCCTCGGCGAGTACCAAGGGAGGCGGCGGCGCGCGATCATCGCATGGAAGAACGTCGTCGACCGCGAACTCACCGACGCCGTCTCCCGCATCGTCGAGGCCCGCGCCCTGGAGCTGGCCGGCACTCTGCAGGCGCGAGACGCCAAACCGGCAGGCGCGCCGCGGGTCGACGGGAGGATTCTCGTGGTTCCGGCCCCTTCGCGCTTTCGCAGGAGGCACGACGGCAGGTTCGTCGCGGGGCACATCGCTCGAGCCGTGGCGAAGGGGCTGACCGAGGCGGGCGTGCGTGCGAACGTCGTCGACGCGTTGAGAACGGGGAGCGCGCGAGGCTCGGGACTCCGGGGGCGACGCCGGAAAACGTCCTTCATTCGGGCGCGCCACGAGTTTCGCACGGAGCTAAATTGCGTGGTGGCCGACGACGTCCTCACCTCGGGCGCAACACTGGCCGGATGCGCGCGTGCGCTGGAAAAGGCCGGTGCAAGGGTGGTTTTCGCAGCCGTCCTCGCGGCGGCAGCCGACCCGAGAAATCGAAGGGCAAATGTGATTTAAACCTCGCTCGGAGGCGTGCGGTCGATTACAATGAGTGCATCGACGCGAACGCCCCGTTGGGGCGGCGGCCGTCTCCGGAAAAGGGGGTGATCTTCTCTGAGATTGCGTGAGATGCAGCGCCAGTTCCATTAAAATCACACCCCCAAGGAGAGCATTGTGGAGATTATCGTCAAAGGTCGAAACGCCGAAGTTTCCGACCGTTTCCGCACCCACGTCAACGAGAAGCTCTCGAAGATCGAACAGTTCGCGCCGAGGGCGCAACGGGTCGACGTCGAGATAACCCACGAGCCCAATCCCTCCCAGGCGGAAGTCTCCGAGCGAATAGAGATAACCGTCATCGACAAGGGCCCCGTCATACGCGCCGAGGCCGCCGCGTCCGATCGGTACGGGGCCCTCGACCTGGCGTCGGGAAAGCTTCTCGAGCGGCTGAGGCGCGCGCGTGATCGCCGCAAGGAACACCGACGTTCCGACGCCCACGTGAGCGCACCGCTGACGCTGACGCCGAAGGACGTCAACATTCCCAAGGCCAAGGAGCAGGCGGCCCCGGAGGCGGCCAAGGTCCCGACCGTCCCCGGCGAGGAGGTCGAGAACCAGTTGGGCGATTCGCCCGTCGTCGTTCGCCAAAAGCTGTACGAGGCGCAACCCATGTCGGTCGACCAGGCCCTGTACGAGATGGAGCTCGTGGGCCATCCCTTCTATCTCTTCATCGACGAGGAGACGAAGCAGCCGTGCGCCGTCTACCACCGCCACGGGTGGACGTACGGCGTGATTCGCTTGGACACTCGAACCGTCTGACCGACGCGGGGGCGGCGCCGAAAAGCGCGCCGCCCCCGCCGCAGCTTCGTGGGCCGCGCCACGCAGTGCAACGTCGAGGCTCCTTCCGGGATAAGCTTTCCCTCGGCTCTCTCGAGGAAGGACATACGTGGACAAACGTCACTACAACGTCGCTGTGATCGGCGCCGGCCCCGCAGGCATATACGCCTCGGACATCCTGTCGAAGTCCGATCTTGACGTTTCCATCGACCTGTTCGAACGGCTGCCCGCGCCCTACGGGCTGGTTCGATACGGAGTCGCCCCCGACCACCCCCGCATCAAAGCGATCATCGACGCCCTGTACAACGTTCTTCAGAGGGGGGACATCCGGCTGCTCGGCAACGTCGACGTCGGCTCGGATGTGACCTTGGCCGAGATGCACGAGCATTACGACGCGATCATTGTCGCCACGGGTGCGCTCGCCGACGCCCCGCTCGACATTCCCGGCGTCGACCTTCCCGGCTGCTACGGCGCCGCCGACTTCGTCGCCTGGTACGACGGCCATCCCGATTTCCCCCGCGACTGGCCGCTTGAAGCGACCGACGTCGCCGTCCTCGGCGTCGGAAACGTCGCCCTGGACGTCTCGCGGATTCTCGCGAAGCACGTCGAAGACCTCATGCCGACCGAGATCCCGGGCAACGTCGTTGCCCGGCTCAAGGACAACCCGGTGCGCGACGTCCACGTCTTCGGCCGTCGCGGACCCGCGCAGGTCAAGTTCACCCCGATGGAGCTGCGCGAGCTCGGCCGCGTCCCCGACGTCGACATCGTCGTCTACCCCGAGGACTTCGAGTACGACGACGCTTCGCAGGAGGCCGTCGAGAGCAAGAAGATGACGAAGCAGGTCGTGGACCAGCTCACCAATTGGGTGTTCCAAGAGCCCGAGGACCTCACCGCCTCGCGCCGCATACACATCCACATGCTCCAGCAGCCCGTCGCGATTCTCGGCGACGGCAAGGTCGAGGCGATCCGCATGGAGCGCACCCGGCTTCGGGGCGACGGGTCGGTCGAGGGGACCGGCGAGTACATCGATTATCCGGTGCAGGCCGTCTATCGCGCGGTCGGCTACGCCTCCAGCCCGATCGAAGGGGCGCCATTCGACGAGGAGAAACGCGTGATCCCCAACGTCGGAGGGCGCGTGGTAGAGGATGGGAAGCCCGTGGACGGGCTCTACGCCACGGGATGGGTCAAGCGCGGCCCCGTCGGCCTCATCGGATCGACCAAGTCGGACGCGCAGGAGACGATCGCCAACCTCGTTGAGGACGCGAACGCCGGCAGGCTTTCCGCAACGGGAACCCCCGACGGCGGGGAAGGAATCGTCGCCTTGCTGAACGAGCGCGGCGTGCGGTACACGACCTGGCACGGCTGGGAGCTGCTCGAAGCCTTCGAGAAGGAGCTTGGCGAGGCCGAGGGGCGCAAGCGGATCAAGGTCGTCGAACGCGAAACCATGACGGCCGTTTCGCGGGGCGAGGAGCACGACGGGAAGCTGTACTGACGTCCGCGCCGGCCCCGTGGGGTCGCGCGGCCCGCCGCACCCTCGTCGCGAGTTCCTTCGCTTCATCTTGCTGTGTCCGCTCCAGTTCTGGAGCTTGTCGGCGATGGGTCGGCCTGCCCTCGACGGGCCTGGAACTCGTCAGCGATAGTTTTGGAACTGGAGGGCGCAGTCGACGTCCGCGCCCTTGAGCAGAGAGATCGTCTCCTGAAGGGCATCGCGAGACTTCGATGAGACGCGCAGCTCTTCGCCCTGAATCTGCACTTTGACGCCCTTGGGCCCCTCGTCGCGCACGAGCTTCGAGAGCTTCTTCGCGTTCTCCTGGCTCAGACCCCGCTTGAGGGTCCCGACGAGCCTGTACTCCTTGCCCGATTGCTTTGGTTCGCCGTCGCCGACGTCGAGCGACTTGAGCGAAACCCCGCGGCGCACGAACTTGGTTTGGAGGACGTCGTAGACGGCAAGAACCCGCTCGGGGGAGTTGGCGGCGATAGTGATCGTCTCGCCGGAGAGCGCGATCGATGCGCCCACTCCTTTGAAGTCGTAGCGTTGCGAGATCTCCTTGGCGGTTTGGTTGACCGCGTTGTCGACTTCCTGGCGGTCGTACTCGGAGACGACGTCGAAGGACGAATCTGCCATGGATGCTCCTTTCGCCCGCGGCGGCGGGGATGTTTCGTTGATTTGGCGCGGCGGTTCCCGTTTCTGAGAATGGGAGCCCCCGCCTCGTGACTCGCGTCTCCCATTCTACGGAAAATTTGACATGTACTGGGATCACCCTGGTAATCTCGTTTGGCGATGTCCGGGAAACCGAGCATTGTAAGGCGGGTTTCCTGAGCGGCCAAAGGGATCTGACTGTAAATCAGACGCGCGAGCTTCGGGGGTTCGAATCCCTCACCCGCCACGCGCATCATCGCGCAATGCGTGATTGGCTTCACCAGCGAGGCTGCGATCCTGCATGGATGGCAGCCCCCTTCGTTGATAGGCTGATCTGCGCTGCCCCGATAGCTCAGTCGGCAGAGCGTCTCCATGGTAAGGAGAAGGTCAAGGGTTCGATTCCCTTTCGGGGCTCCATCGCCGAGGACGTCGGCGAGATGAGGCGGGGTAGCTCAGACGGTCAGAGCGCACGACTCATAATCGTGAGGTCGCGGGTTCAATCCCCGCCCCCGCTACGGTGCGGAACGGCGAGCCGTTCCGCGAACGACCAAGAGGAGCTGGAAAAGTGGCAAGCAAGTCGCAGGATGTGCGCCCCAAGATCACCCTCGCCTGCGAGGAGTGCAAGGAGCGCAACTACATCACCAAGAAGAACCGGCGCAATACGCCCGACCGCCTCGAGCTGAGCAAGTTCTGCCCGAGGTGCAACAGGTCGACGGCGCACCGGGAGACCCGCTGAGCCCACCGTCCGCTCCGGGCCCGGTCCCGGAAGCCGATTCGACGCCTCGATCACCGTTCGCGAAAGCCCGAGGAAGACGCTCGCCTTCCCCGGGCTTTCGTCGCCTCGTCCCGACACCGCGCCCTGTCGCCCCGCTGCCCGCGCCCGCCGCCGGACGGTGCTGGTAGGCTCGCGACGTGAGCAGCAACATCCCCGAACGACCCGCCCCCTCCCTCCCCTCGGCTCCCGTGCCCGCCGACCGGCGCAGCCCCGGAGCCGGCGCATTCGCCGAGCTCACGACGATCGGCGCGGGAGGCGGTTTCCGGGAGCTCGTCGAGGCGTCCAGCGAGGAGGAGATCGTCGAAGCCGTCCGCGCCGCCGACGCAGAGGGCCGCCCCCTCATGATGCTCGGCGGGGGGTCGAACGTTCTCGCCTCCGACGACTACTTCGACGGAGTCGTCGTCAGGGACGCTCGGCAGGACGTCGTCCTCGTTCAAGAGGGGGGCTGCGAGGGCGCGAACCTCAGGGTGACGGCCGGAACGCCCTGGGACGCTTTCGTCGTCCACACGATCGAACGCGAATGGATGGGCCTGGAGGCCCTCTCCGGCATCCCCGGCACGGTCGGCGCGGCGCCGGTCCAGAACATCGGCGCCTACGGGCGGGACGTGGCCGGAAGCATCGCGCGCGTGCACGTCTACGACCGGCTGGCCGGGCGCCCGGACGATCTGCCGGCGGAGGCCCTCGGCTTCGGGTACCGGACGAGCCTGATCAAGCGGTCGCTGCTCGACTGGGGGCCCAGCCCGCGCTACATCGTCCTGTCCGTCGACTTCCAGCTCCGCCTGGCGTCCCTGTCCGCCCCCGTCCAGTACGGCCAGCTGGCGCGCCTCCTCGGCGTTCAGCCGGGAGGGCGGGTCCCGTCGGCGGACCTGCGCGAGGCCGTTCTGGAGCTGCGCCGCTCCAAGGGGATGGTCCTCGACGACGCCGACCGCGACACGTACTCCTGCGGCAGCTTCTTCACCAATCCCGTCCTCACCGAGGAACAGGCGGCCCGGCTGCCCGAAGGCGCGCCGCGCTTCGGCGTCGCGGACGGGTCGCGCGCCGCTCTCGG
>ERZ772924.663-NODE-663-length-16434-cov-16.619085_pt1 | contig 16434 bp, 15 predicted proteins | sample MGYA00512116_ERZ772924 | MGnify/ENA primary metagenome ERZ772924 (study PRJEB29015, sample SAMEA2737920) | human oral metagenome | biome: human oral; feature: human-associated habitat; material: dental | place: China | collected 2134 ...
AGGTCGCGCAGGCGAGTCGGACGCTGGAGTGTGCCGACCCGCCCGATGCCCTGAGTCGGATCCAGCGGATTGGGCTCCAGCGGCACGGCGGAGAGCACGCCGACAGCAGCGGCGAGGGCGGCGGCGACGCCCCCGTGGGCGGCATCGAGGGTCGTGTGGGCGTTGGCCAGGGCGATTCCGGCTCGAATGAGGCGGTGAACTGACCGTCCCTTGGGGTCGGTGGCGGACACATGGTCGGTCCCGCGCAGGTAGAGGGGATGGTGGGTGATGACCATATCGACGCCGCGCTCGATGGCCTCCTCGACGACGGCGGTGACCGGGTCGACCGCCAGGAGGACCGAGCCGACGGACTCCGCGGGATCGCCGCAGATGAGCTGGTTGGAGTCCCAGGACTCGGCGAGCTCGGGCGGGGCCGCGGTGCGCAGCATGGCGACGACATCCGCAACGGTGGGGGAAGCGGGGGATGCGTCAGGAGAGGTATCGACGGCCTGCGCGGAAAGTGGTTCGGCGGGGCTGGAAGCGATGACGGGCTGGCTCATGAGTGAAGGCTAGACTGATACAGGCGTACCAATGCGGATCTCAATAGACCGATTCAAGGCGACACGGCTGAGCGAAAGATCATGAAAGGGTAACGGGACCCCTGCCCGTCTTTTACTCTGGAGTTATGCGTCGAGGATCCAAGGCTCAGAAAACAGACCTGCGCGTGTTCCTCACCGAGCATCGCGCAGTAGTCACTCCCGCCATGGCGGGCCTGCCCGCCAAAGGCCTGCCGCGTCGCGTGCCCGGGCTCCGCCGCGATGAGATCGCTCGATTACTGGGAGTCGCCACTGATTACTACGCGGACCTCGAACGAGGTCTGCTGCCCGCGGCACCTGAAACGTCTTTACAGGATCTTCTCAGCGAGGTGCTGGCGCTGAGTCCGAATGACCGCCGGCGCCTCAGTCTCCTGCTCGACGCCGCATATCCCAATGGCGGTGCTGTCACACCGGAGCAAACACCCGCCGATCCGCCCGAGCAGCAAGCGAGTAAGCCAGACTCTCAGCAAGATACGGAGCACAGTTCACATGCTCCGATCAGGCAGCTCTTGGATTCTTTCGACATGCCGGCTTACATGCGCACTCGGTCGCTCGACCTCGTGGCGGTCAATCGACCGGGTCGCCTCCTGTACGCGCCCGTGCTGGAATGGGCCGGAGCCCGGAAGAAGACGGTGAATCTGCTCGAATTCGCTTTCCTCGACCAAGACGCGGCGCAGAGCTTCTGGCCCGACTGGGGCGACGTGATCACACGCGCGGTCTCCGATCTGCGAACGGCGCTTGAGGCGTATCCGAACGATCCTGACCTCATCGGTGTGGTCGGCACTCTGACCGCCCGCAGTCGCCTGTTCTGCCGCATGTGGATCGATCAGGATCTGCCGCCGCACTCATCGCAGGGTGAGGAGAAGATCTTCCACTCCCTCATCGGCACTGTCACGGTCCCCTTCCGCATGCTCGCCGAGGACGACGGCGCACAGGTCGTCGTGTTCACTCCGTCTGCCGGCTCCCCCGCACACGCCGCTATGCAGCGTCTGCGCGCCTGGGCTGCGGCGGGCTGACCCTGAGGCGCTCGTTGGGGCTATTGGGCCACATCCGATACCAAAACGGCCCAGGACAGGAAGAGCGGTGAATGCCAATAGGTCGGACGAGCCGCGCCCACATGGATGTGAAAAGCAGATCACTATCGTATGTTCTCAGCCTCTATGCTCTCGGCCTGTGAATCTCCCCGCATGAGCGCCAGCGTGATAACTGCCGTTGTCACGGCGATCACCATCATTCCAACGAGCACGACATGAAGCGAGGCAGTGAACGCATCGGCGAGGACGTTCGTAAGCATCTGGTCGCCACCGGCGAACTCGGCGATGTTCCCGCCTAGTACCTGGTTCGCGGCCTCGGTGGCACTCTGTCCTTGTAGAGCATCTGCAGCACGGAGTTTATTTTGGACCAGGCCTACAAGAACGGTGCCGATAACGGCGACTCCGATGGTCTCGCCCGCCAACCTGGACGTGTTGAACATACCTGCGGCGGTGCCCGCGCGCTCCGGCGGAACCGAACCTACCGCGGCACCATCGAGAATACCCGCAGACATGCCCATTCCGGCACCGATCATCAAGAGTCCGGGCGCAAGCGCCGCAATAGGAATGTCAGGGTCGATGATCAGCAACGCACCCGCTCCCGCGCCGACGAGCAGCATCGAGACCGCTAAAAGCCGGGGAGCGGTGGCCCCGCGCGCCAGCAGCTGTCCGGCCAGTATCGGGAACAAGACCACTGGAACCGTCATGATGACCATGATCCAGCCCACCACGCCCGAGTCGAAGTCGTACGCAGCAGTCAGGTAGATCGGCAAGTACACCAGCAGAGCCACGAAAGAGAAAGCCAGCGCGACCGGAATCAAGCACAGTGCGAAGAAGCGCGGCTTGCGCAGAAGCGCAAAATCGAACATCGGATGATCCGACCGGCGCTCTGCCCAGATGAACAAAACACCGAAAATCGCCGAGGCAGCGCCCCCTACCATTACGAAAGGCGCAACCCATCCGAGCTGCGGCCCCTCCATGATGGCAAGTACGAAGGCGAAAAGCGCCGGAGTGAACGTTCCTGCCCCCGCCCAATCGATACGAGATGTAGCAGGCGCAATCTCCCCCTCAGGCACGCCAATAGTGAGCAGTAGAATGACGACGGCTACGGCGAGGTGCGATCCGAACACGGATCTCCATCCGGCAAAACCAACCAGGAGACCCGAGAGTGACGGACCGACTGCTAGTCCGGCACCTGCGGCAGAACCGAAGATCGCGAATGCTTTTGCCAGTCGCTTACCCGCGTAGGCCTGGGCGAGGAGGGCACTTCCGGCGGTCATCATCGCCGCAGCACCAATGCCGGATAAGCCACGCGCAACATCAAGTAAAAGGATGTTGTGAGCTATTACGCTGACCAATGAGCATGCTGCGAAAAGCGCTGTCCCAGAAATAAACACTCGTTTTCGACCGAGGATGTCCGCGAGTGATCCTGAGATCAGCATGAAGGCCGCAAACGTCAGGTTGTATGCATTGACGACCCACTGCAACGCAACGAGGCCGGGACGCAACTCGGCATTGATCTGAGGAATCGCGACCGATGTTCCGGTGAGAGAAGCAGGGAGAATCAGCACCGCCAGACAGGCGGCGACGAGCTTAAGCATCTGCCGCGAGCGACTAATCGTCTGCTCAGAAGACATGAAATACCTTTCCATCGGCATGCGTTTTGTTACTGAACGCGAAGCGCAACCTTGCCCGTCGTGCGACCGGCTTCGAGTGCTTCCAGCAACCGTGCAGCGTCGGCCAAGTCGGCCGTCTCTGTCAGATCGACTCGAATGAGGCCGCGCGCAACGGCGTCAAGCGACCAGCGGAGAGAGTCGGCCCCCTTTTCCGGACGATCGGCCAACCAGGCGCCAACATTGAAGCCCGCCGTCGTCTTGTTCTGCAGCCAGTGCTGGGTCGAGTTGACGGCGACGTCGGCCGCTTGAGAGGCATTGCCGACACGGACCAGGCGACCACCGCTGCGCAGTACCCGGAAAGCATCCGCGGTCGCCTCACCACCAACCGGATCGATAACGATGTCGTAAGTGTCACCGGGGATCGCGGATAGGTCGTCACGCAGGTAACTATGTTCATAACCGAAACCAAGTGCGATTTCCCTCTTCGCGTCCGTCCCGACCACGGCGTCAATTCTCCCCGCGCCGAGTGCGCGGGAGACCTGGGCGAACTGTGAGCCGAGGCCACCGGCACCCGCGTGGATAAGGAGGCTTTCGCCTGGAACAAAGCGGATAGCGGTCGTTAGTGCGAGGTGAGCGGTGACAGTGTTGATCGGGACGACGGACGCGAGATCCATGGTCAGATCGTCGGGGACCTCCGCAACCAGAGAGGCTGGGGCGCAGACGACTTCGGCGAAGCCACCGGTGCTCGGCAGGATCGCCGCAACCTTTTGGCCGACCGTGACAGTGGTGACGTTCTCGCCGAGCTCACGGATAGTTCCCGATACCTCCAAGCCGGGAATGCGGCCGAGCCGAGAAGGCATCCTGCCGGTAGTCCATAGAGCATCGATAAGGCCGACACCCGCGAATTGGACATCGATACTGACTTCGTCGTTCGCAGGCGACGGACTCGGAACTTCGGTGTCATCGAGTCCGTTGAAGCGGTCATGACGGTTGATGACAAGTGCGCGCATAGGTCTATCTCCTGGATGGGCATCGGACGAGAGCGTTGACGACAACGTAGCATAAGGGTTCTGATACATGCCAGAACTCGATCATACAGCTGAGCTCTCATGTGTCACAGAACACACATCACCTAGCACAAAGATCTCTCGTCTCACGCGCTCACCGAACGCCTCACTGCCGCACACAACCCAAGCTCGGTCATCAGTACGCCAGGCTTCGGATGTCGACGACGCGCTCGACGCCCTGCTGCCCGTTGCCTTGTTGGTGGTTGTGGGGAGAAGCCTCGCGGCTGGGTCGGCGACGGCCGGCATGATGTCTTGCCCCTTGTCTATCGAATGATCCGGGGGGGGTGTTGTCACCGGCCGTCGTACGGCGAGGTGTGACCGCCGATAAGGGGAATGACCCACCACCTGCTACTGGTGGCGAGGTCTTTCGCAGGCGTGGGTGCGGGGCTCGTCGTCAACAGCCGGCCCTCGTCCCACGGAGCGAAGGAGCGTGTCATGCAGGTGGACGACATCGGCGTCTTCATCGGTATCGACGTCGGTAAGAGCGGGCACTGGGCAACGGCCCTGACCGCGGCGGGCAAGCGTCTGCACGACAAGCCCTTGCCCAATGATCAGAGCAAGCTGCGGGACCTCTACCACCGCCTGTCATCGCATGGCAGCCTGCTCGTCGTGGTCGACCAGCCAGCCACCATCGGCGCCCTAGCGGTCGCTGTCGCCCAGGACATGGGCATCACCGTGGCCTACCTGCCGGGCCTGTCGATGAGGCGCATCGCCGACCTGACCCCAGGACAGGCCAAGACCGACCGACGTGACGCGCAGGTCATCGCCGAGGCGGCCCGGACCATGCCGCACACCCTGCGCCAGGTCACCACCAGCGATGAGGACGCGGCAGCCCTGGCGATGCTGACCGGCTTCGACCTGGACCCAGCCCGCCAGGTCAACCAAGTCTCCAACCGGACCAGAGGCTTGTACACCCAGACCCCGCCCCGCCCTCGAGGCCGTGCTGGGACCACGGCTCGAGCACGACAGCGTGCTGGAGGTGATCGCCACCTGGCCCACCCCGGCAGCGTTAAGCAAGGCGGGGCCGGCCCAGATCGACGCCAAGCTCAAGGCCCACGGCGCCAAGCGCCACGCCCTCTGGGCGCAGGCGATTATCGATGCCCTGACCAGGCAGGCCGTCACCGTCGCGGGGACCGACGCCACTGGCGTCGTCCTGCCCCACCTGGCCCGCCAGCTCATCGCCCTGCACGCCCAGCGCCGTGACGTCGCCACCCAGGTCGAGGCCCTGGCGGGTGGCCCACCCTCTCTTGCCCGGTCCTGACCACCCGTGCCCGGCATCAGGGGTCCCGGCCGCCGCAGTGTTCCTAGCCAAGACCCTGGGCAAGACCTTCACCACCGGGGCCCAACTCGCCTCCCACATCCGGCCTGCCCCCCTCACCCCCAGATCTGGCTCGTCGATCCCAGGCGAGTACACCTCCCACGCCGGCAACAAGCGCCTCAACGCGCCATGTTCCTCTCGGCTTTCGCCTCCCCCAGATCGGACCCTGCCTCCAGGGCGTACTACCAGCGCAAACGCAACCAAGGCAAACGCCCGGGCCAAGCCATCCTCGCCCTGACCCACAGACACATCCCCACCCTCTACGCAATACTCAGAAACAGCACCCTCCACCACCCCCAACCAGCCCACCAACTCACCACAACCGCTTAACACACCACACAGGAACACCCCTCTCCCGCAGGGCCGCAGCAGAATGCTGCTCCGAGAACTTTCAGACTCGGCTCATCATCACCGATCAGAACGACCCCGAGTGGGCCACCCTCAAGAAGCGCCGAGTATCACAACCGCGGCGAGCCCCATTGCCACCCGCACCCCGGCACATGCATCCCGGGCGAAATGATACAGGCAAGAACTAGGAGATTTTTCGCGCAAGGATGCGCTTCTCAGAGCGCGCCAAATATTCGTGAAATTGGCTGAATTCATCATCGGTGAACGCGGACCGAAGGTCATCCTCGATCGCTCGAACCGATTCATCAGCTTTTGACACAAGGCCTTCGCCCGATTCAGTGAGGCGACAGACAAGCACTCGAGTATGCAGCGAAGAAACATCCCGCGCGATCAAGCCCTTGGCTTCAAGGTTACTGAGAATCGTCGCCATTGTCTGCGGCGAGACGAGCGCAGCTCGAGCAAGCTGAGCGGCAGATTGACCGGGCGACTGAGCGAGTGTTGCCAGAGTCGCGTACTGGGGCACCGTCAACTCGAAGTCGCGCAAGGCACGAGCCTTCTCCCCCATAAGGAGGTGCTCGACCCGTTTAATCCCATTACCGAGACGCAAGGACACGTCACCGATGCGCTGCGCCTTCTCCGCGTCGCTTTTCACATTTCCCCTGCCTTCACGGCCTTCATACGGCTCATTACAATGCACAGCAGTATAACAGGAAGAATAGACATTTCAGCGGCCGTCGCCGATCAGGCGAGGTGCCCTCGGCGGGACTCGAACCCGCACGCCCGCAGGCAGCGACTTTTAAGGTCGCGGTGTCTACCGATTCCACCACGGAGGCCGGCCACTCCCGATCATCGGGAGCCAGGACAACTTAACACCTTCGACATCGGCGGCCGTGACCGGTTCCGAGGGCCGTCACTCGGCCGCGATGGCCCCGCGTCGCCGGGCCGGGATCGCCGACGAGAGCCCCGAGCAGGGCCCGGTGAATCGAGCAGATCCTCGATGCGACGGCAATCGGTGGGGGTGAAATGGTTGCGGGTGGTGGATGCGCTGCGATGTGGACGAACCGCGGGCGCTCGGGGGGTTGTCCCGTGGGCGCGAGTGTGCTTGGGTTGTGCGCGTCACAGCGCGGTGGCCGGGCGGTGCGCCGTCGAAGGACGAACCGTTTACCGCTGCCGCGCGGATCCCTGAATCAGGCCCCCGGGAGGCTCGTGATGATGTCCGCATACGCCCCTTACGGCGGTGACTCCTACGATGACGACGGCGGGGGTCATCCTGATTGGCCTCCTAATCTCAAGCTCAAGGCGGTTCAGGAGATCAAGGCCAAGGCGGAGGGGGTGGAGACCGATCTGACGACGAAGTGGAGGACGTCCAATCAGGCGATTCCCTCGGGCGGTGGCTCGGGTGATGTCAACCCGACCATCGTCGTGGGCGGCGAGACGGTGGAGAGCCTGAAGACGGCGCTGGACGATGACGTGTGGGACTCCCCGGCGGCCGAGGGCTACCGGGTCTGGATCACAGGTGGTATCGACGCGGTGGCCACCATGCTGAGCTGCATCGTCGAGGACCTGACCAGTGCCGAGAACGTTCAGCTGACCTATCCCGGCAAGAGGGCCGAGCCGGGGTCGCCCGAGGCCACGTGGAGGCAGGCCCAGTGAGAGCCCGGGAAGGGGGCTCCGAAAGCGCGATGGGCTCGCGGGGGCCGCGGAGATTCGTGGAGACTACGGGGGATTGTCATGACGTTCGTGAAGTTCGATCCCGAGGGCGTGCAGGCGCTGATCAACAACCTGTACGCCTATGTCGAGGATACTGATGAGGGGCGCAGCGCGATCTACTGGGCCAGTGATGATCGTGATCACCCGGTGCCCACGGTCGAGGAGATGACGAGCGCCCCGGCCCTGTACTCGTGCGCTCCGGCGGACGGGGTGTCGGCGACCACGATGGGCAACGCCGCCGCGATCCTGCTGGAGGTCGCCGACGACCTCGCGGCCCGCCGCCGGGAGATCATCGATCTCAACAGCAGCGGCGTCACCACCGCCGCCCCGGACGGCAGCCTGACCTACTACCTGCCCGACGACGCCGAGGACACCATCACCAACCTCCGCAGCTATAACACCGAGGCCGCCACCGCCGCCGGCGCCGACGCCGCCGCCCTGACCCAGGCCAAGAATTCCGAGAACGGCACCGCCGACGACGGGCGCACCACCGACCAGATCCTGACCGACATCACCAACCACCAGGACAACCCCGCCTACGGGGCCGCCTTCATCAAGGCCGCCGGCGGGGCCCAGGCCTACCTGGACCTCGTGTATGAGATCGATCGGGCGAGCAACTACCCGTACAAGAGCGAGTCGGCGGTCACGACTCTGGGCCATGTCCTGGGGGCCGCTTCCCAGCCCGAGGTGGGGGGTGACGACCTGGGGGCGCAGTTCGCCTCCGTGATCGTGCAGACGCCGTCGGCCGATCGCACGGCTGTCTTCAACGCGCTGACGAGCCAGTCCGAGGTGGTCTACGGCACGGGGTTCCTCACCAGCGCTGCGGACGGACTGATGGGGCTCGACCCCGTCAACGTGCACGGCGGGACGTCCTATCTGTCGACCCAGTACTCCCACGACCCCATGGCCGGGGTGCTGACCGCTATGGGCAACAACCCCCGGGCGGCCCTGGACTACCTGGGTGGCGACGGCCACATCGACGGCGATGGGAACTGGGTCCCCGACGACAAGGCCCAGTGGCGGTGGGAGAGGCTGACCTCGCGGAACTGGGGCTGCGACTACATGATGCCCGGCTCCGACAAGCCGACCGCCGCCGACGGCCTGACCGCGGCGCTGGCCGCCGCCTCCTCATTCCACAACCCCGCCCCCGCCGATGACGGCACACTGGCCAAGGACGCCGCGCGCGACGACGCCAAAGCCGCCTACGCCTCGGCCCGGGGCATCATGTACTTCGGCGGTGAGTCGGTGTCCAAGAACGATATGACCACGGCTATGCAGCGGAATCTGGCGGTGGTTCTCGCCAATTGCCCTGAAGAGGTGATCGCGACGGCCAATGGGACAGATACGTCCTACGATGGGCAGTTCGGAGGCCCAGCTTTTGGGCCTAGCGTGACTGACTACGGTGTGTCCACCAATAACATCAGTACCTTGATCTACCGCATTGGCAGTGATAAAGATGCTGTGACGACCATGTCGGCCGGGGTAGGTGATCAGTTCGGCTATGACCTCGCGGCGAGGATGAAGGAGGGAAATGAACCCCCGGCGACGATTCTGGGGGACCAGTACCAGAGTCGGGCGGCTACGGGCAGGTTCATCGAGCGGTTGGTCGGCCAGCGCTTCACCGACGACGGCGCAGACAGCGAGCAGGACGAGGCGCGGAGCAAGGCGGTGGTCGATACTGGTTTGTCTGTGGCCACGACTGTTGGTGCTGCGGCGCTGGCCGCGGCGACCGATGGGGCTGGTGCTCCTGCGCTCGGCTATGCGGTGAGCTCGACCATCGCCAAGCCTTTGGTGGCGGACGAGCTCTCGAAGGATCTGGGTATCTCCGACCCGTCGCTGACCGGCGGCAGCGAGGAGGAGGGGCGCCCCGGCACCCTGGCGGCGCAGGCCTACGGGGATGCCTTGAGGTACGGCCTCCTTGGCGAGGGCACTGTTGGCAAGGCGCGCAATAATCAGACCGGCTGGTACTCCGAGGACGTCGACGGCAAACCGACGATGCAGTCATCGGCGTCGTTGAGTTCGGACCAGCTCAAGGAGATCGGCTCCTGGGCCCATTACAGCGGCGACCCCGAGTTCGGAAAATTGAACAGCAGGATCACCGACGGGCGATCCGGTTGCGACGGCTTATTCGATAATGAGGAGAGCAGAGACTCCTACGCGCCCATTAGCGGGTAGCGAGCGCAGAGTCGATGTCGATGATAGGGGTGACGCTGTGAGGTGGTCCCGGGGGTGGGTCTGGCACGGTGCTGTGGCGCTGGTGGTGGTCTGCCTGGTGGCTGGGGCGGGTCTGTGGATCAGGTGCGCGCGTCAGCGGTCGGCGTCCACGGCGGCCACGGCGTCGGCCTCGCCGACGTCGGCAGTCGATGAGGTCCTGTGCGATGCCGTGCCCACCGCCGTGGTCGACAACGCTCTCATGCGCGTCACCAATGACTGGGAGTACTGGCACGAGCCTGCCTCGAGTGCGGGGGCCTACCCGTCGGACGCCGACTACCGGTGCGCGATGTTCGGTGAACGTCCGCCCGATGAGACCGTCCTGGTACTCAAGATCATGTACCGCGCGGGGCAGTGGTACCCGTGGAACGTGCCGTCGACGAACAAGACCTACGCCCCGGCCGACGGCGCGATCCCCTTCTCCCTACCCGATCGTCAGGGCGAGGGGTACGTGTGGCAGTGGCCTAGGACGGAGGGCGTCACCGTGCTGTGGCTGGCCCCGCAGGGGCAGGTCTACGAACTCCAACTCTACACCTTGAAGAACGGGGCCACCCCGCACCCCGACGTCGTGGACACCACCGAGGCCGAGGGCATGAAGACCATCCTGGACAGCGTCATCGACACCATCCCACCCGTCGCCGACGGACCCGCCCACCACGCCACGCCGAAGGCCGACACCACATGATGGCGGGCCACCGCGCCGCGGGGCGTTTCACGGCCTCCACCGCGACGTTGGGGCGTGTGCTGGCCGCCGCGAGCCGGTCGGACTCGGGCGGCGAGCTTCTGGCCGAGGACCTCCACCGGGTGATCGAGGACAAGGGCGGGGCCCCGGGCTACATGGTGGCGCTCAACATGATGCTGAGCGCGCCCGAGGCGGTCTACGACACCGACTTCCTGATCGGCCTGGCCGGCAGGCTCGAGAGCCGCGACCCGAACTCGATGATCCCGCCGACCATGCACTTCATCAACGGCCAGGCAGGCACCTCGGACCCCCTGACCGGAGTACTGACCGCCATGAGCAGCAATCCCGAGGCGGCCTTGGAGTATCTCGCGCCGGCCAAGGACGGCAGCGTCGATGACGCCGGGAACTGGGTTCCCTCCCAGACCGCCACCGAGCGGTGGGAGCTGCTGACCAGCCGGGACCGGAACATCCAGCACCAGGACGCGGCCGAGGCCCTGAGCGCCGCGACCGCGGCGGCCTCCTCGTTCCGCAATCGTGCTCCCAGCGCGGATGACCCGGTGCCGGCGGACGCCGACGCGCGCGCCACCTGCGCATGCGGCCGGGCCATCACCTACTTCGCCGGCGAGGCGTTCTCCAAGGACGACATCACCGATGCCATGAAGCAGAACCTGGCGGTCATGGCGGCCAACAGCCCCGAGGAGATCACCACCATCGCCGAAGGCAAAGACCTGAAGAGCGGCGACGGACCCAGGCTTTTGAACTGGGGCGTCACCGAGGCCGACATCTCGACGCTGGTCTACCGCCTCGGCGATGACAAGGACGCCATGGCGACCCTGGCCACGGGCATGGGCGAGTTCCACCACGACCGAATCCAGAGCAAGATGGCCGAGCCCGGTGCTGGAGAGAATACCTTGAAGAGCGAGTATCAGCAGGCGGCCGCGTCCTCGGCCTACATCCGGTCCCTGTCGGAGTCGCGCTTCACCGACGACGGGGCCGAGGGCTCCGCCGAGCAGAAGGACACGGTGGGTACAGGCCTGTCGGTGCTGACCACGGTGGCGGCGGCCGGGGTGTCGGCCCTCAGCGACGGCGCGGCCGCCCCGCTGGCCTTCTCGGTGGGCTCGACCATCGCCAGGCCCCTGGCCGCCGAGGCGATCACCGACGCGCTGTGGGCTGCCATTTGGCACGCGCCGCCTTTTTATGCCCAAGGGCTGAAACCGATTACAATCCGCGCTTTGTTTAACCGCGAAAGAGGTTTCATAATGAAAAGCGGTTTTTTCTTTTTATCGGCGGCGGCGCTGTTGGCGGCGTGTGCGGGCGCAACATCGCCGCAAAAGGCTGTCAACCAAGAACCGCCGCCCCTCGGCACGCCCAATCCCGCTTCGGTGTTTTGCGTGCAACAAGGCGGCAAATCGGTTATCCGCAAGGATGAGGGGGCAACGAATACGGCGTGTGCGTGTTCCCCCGACGGCAAGGAAGTGTATGAATGGGCGCTGTTCCGCCGGTATCACGAATAACGCCCAAGGCAGCCTGAAAACGGGTTAAGCGGGTTTCAGGCTGCCTTATATATGGCATAATCCCGCCATCGTTCACACAGGATGCAAACCATGTCGCTTTCTATTGCTAACTATCTGTTATACATCGGCTATATGCTCGCCAGCGTGGCGATGGCGGTGTTGTTTTCGTTCACTTATCTGCTGACTACGCCCGCGCGCGAGCTGCATTTGATTAAGCAAGGCAATGTGGCGTGCGCTTTGTCGTTTGGCGGCGCGCTGGTGGGATTTTGCCTTGCGCTGGCTTCGGCGATGACGCACAGTTTGAATATTCTGGATTTTATTTTATGGAGCGCGGGTGCGGCGATTGTGCAAATTGGCGCGTATTTCGCCACCACGCGGCTGATTCCCGATGCGGGGCGCGAATTGCAGCAGAACAACATCGCCGTGGGCGCGTTGTATTGCGCCTTGTCGCTGGCAATCGGCGTGTTGAACGCGGCGTGTTTGGTGGATGGCTAACCATGCGGGGCAGCCTGAAAATGAGCGAAGCGCGTTTCAGCGAAGCCAAAACGTGGCTCAACGCCCTGCTGTTGCCGCATATTGCAACGCTGGTGCTGCTGATGCTGGTTGCGTTTGCGGCGTTTTTCGAATTGCGCGCCGATTTAATACTTGAACTACTGCTCGCGCCTGTGCTGCTGTGGCTGATGAGCGGCACAATCGGCTGGTTTGCTTACCTGCCCCATGTTGCCGAGTGGACAAGCCTGATTATCCCCACGTTTACTGTATTGCTGATTATTGCCGCTTGCCTGTTTTCAGGCTGCCGCAAACGGCATGGCAACAGCGGCAAATGGCTGATTTCGCTGGCGGTTTGGCTGTGGTTTGCTTATGGGTTTGTGTTGCTGGGCGTGCAGTATTAGCCCGCCGCATCCAATCCGCCTCGTAAGGCAGCCTGAAACGTGATGTACCTTGCACGGCTTTGCTGCCCAATCCAAAATTGAAACAAATCCGACGGCAGCGCAACGCGCGCGCTGGCAAATCCGCTTTTCAGGCTGCCTAATGCTTTCAAATTCTTTTTACAGATTAACGGCTTCCGCTTAAAATCCGCCCGACAAAATCCGCCCTCCCCCAACCCCTAAACCAAAGGAAAAAACCATGATTATGAGCTTTATCCGCAAGCAGTTTATTGACGTTATCCAATGGGAAAACCCCGATGAAAACACGCTGGTATGGCGTTTTCCCGTTGCCGATCAGGAAATCCAAAACGGCGCGAGTTTAACCGTGCGCGAAAGCCAAATGGCGTTGTTTGTGGACGAAGGCAAAACCGCCGATGTGTTTTCCGCAGGTCGCTACACGCTCAACACGCAAACCCTACCCGTTTTAACCAACCTGAAAAACTGGGACAAACTGTTCCAATCGCCCTTTAAATCCGATGTTTACTTTTTCAACACGCGCCAGCAAATCGGCAAACGCTGGGGTACGGCGCAGCCTGTAACCGTGCGCGATGCCGATTTTGGCGTGGTGCAACTGCGCTCGTTTGGCATGTATTCCTATCGCATTGCCGACCCTGTGCAGTTTTTCAAAGAAATTTCGGGCGTGGTGGAAAGCTATTCGGGCGAGCAACTGGAAAGCCAGTTGAAAAATATCGCTATGACCCAGCTTGCAGCGGCATTTGGCACATCGGGTGTGCCGTTTTTGGACATGGCGGCAAACCAAGTTTTGCTGTCGCAAAAAATGACCGAATTGCTCAAACCCGAGTTTGCCAAACTGGGCTTGGCGTTGGAAAACTTTACCGTGGAAAGCATCACGCTGCCTGAAAACGTGCAACAAGCGTTGGACGCGCGCATGAGCATGAACGTCATCGGCGATATGTCGCGCTACACGCAATACCAAACCGCCACCGCCATCCCGATGGCAGCGCAAAACGAAGGCGGCATGGCAGGCATGGGCGTGGGCATGGGCGCAGGCGTGGCGTTCGGGCAAGCGATGGCGGGGGCAATGGCCGCGCAACCGCAAGCCGTGCCGCCCGCCGCCGCGCAAGAGCATCAAGCCAAGCTCACGCAGCTGAAAACCCTGCTGGACGGCGGTTTGATTTCGCAGGCGGATTACGACGCGGCGAAAGCCGAAGTGTTGAAACAGCTGATTGGCTAAGCAATCGGCAGCCTGAAAACGGATTGAGCGCAGGTTTTCGCCGCGCCTGTTTTCAGGCTGCCTTTTTGCGCGTGTGAACGGCGCGGTTTACGTTTGGCGTTCGCGCGCGAAATGGGGCATAATTTGCGCCGTTTGTCGCTTAACCGTTTTCAGGCTGCCGCAACCGCTGATGCAACCTGAAAACACGTTTGATTTTCCCTTTTCCCACCCGTAAACCTAAGGAACCATCATGAACAAAATCGCATCCGCTCTCATCGCCGCCGCCTGCTTGGCAAGCGCAACCGCTGGCGCGCACGGCAACCAACTCGCTGCCAACGAACCGAGCAAAACCCCCGTTGACCGCAGCGTGCAGGTGTACAAAAAAGCCGAAATGCAAACTTGGAACCGCAGCAAAGCCGCAGGCGGCGAAGGCGAATTGCTCGGCAAATTTGCCTACACGCGCCACCAAACCGACGACCAAGATGCCATCCGCGAAATCGGCTGGCTCACGCTGCCGCCCGGCGCATCCGTCGGCCTACACAAACACACCAACAACGAAGACGTGTATTTAATCGTGCAAGGCAAAGGCACGTTTGTGGACGGCAATGGCAAAGAAACCCCCGTTGCCGCAGGCGATGTAACCATTGCCCGCCCAGGGCAATCGCACGCGCTGAAAAACACCAGCAAAAAACCGCTTGTGTTTATCAACTTTATCGGGCAACTGCCCAGCCAAGCCGCGCCGAAATAAGGCAGCCTGAAAAAGCAAAACCGTTTGGTGTTCTACCAAACGGTTTTTTGCTGGATGAATTGGCTTTCAGGCTGCCTCAAATCTTGCACGCTCCGCCCGCGCAATCATCTTCCTCGTTTGCCGCATCCACACCGCCTTCCACCGCCATGCCGTCAAACTGGGCAAACAGGTTATCCAAATCGTCAAAATCATCGCCTGCGTCGGGCAAATTTTGGTTTTCGTTCATATCGTGTCTCCATAAAAAACAAATAGGATGGCGCAAATGGGGGCGGCAGCCTGAAAAGCAAGACAACCACGCGCAAACCGATGCACCTTCCCTGCCAATATAGGCAGCCTGAAAACCCCAAAACCGCTATAATCGCGGTTTTCATTTTTTGCAACCCACACAAGCGAAACCACCATGCAAGAACACTATCAACCCTCGCTCATTGAGCCCGCCGCCCAGCAAAAATGGGCAACGCAACGCGCGTTTAACGTATCCGAAGACACCAGCAAACCCAAATTCTACTGCCTTTCCATGTTCCCCTACCCCAGCGGCAAGCTGCACATGGGGCACGTTCGCAACTACACCATTGGCGATGTGCGCAGCCGCTTCAAAAAAATGCAAGGCTACAACGTGTTGCAGCCGATGGGCTGGGACGCATTCGGCATGCCCGCCGAAAACGCCGCGATTAACAACAACGTTGCCCCCGCCGCGTGGACGTATTCCAACATTGAATACATGAAACAACAGCTCAAATCGCTGGGCTTCGCCTTGGATTGGGAGCGCGAAATCGCCACTTGCCGCCCCGAATATTACCGCTGGGAGCAGCTGCTGTTCACCAAACTGTTCAAAAAAGGCATCGTGTACCGCAAGCTCGGCACGGTGAACTGGGACCCGATTGACCAAACCGTGCTGGCGAATGAGCAAGTCATCGACGGGCGCGGCTGGCGTTCGGGCGCGCTGGTGGAAAAACGCGAAATCCCGATGTACTACTTCAAAATCACCGATTACGCCGAGCAATTGCTGGCGGATTTGGACGGTTTGGACTGGCCGGAACAGGTGAAAACCATGCAGCGCAACTGGATTGGCAAATCGCGCGGCATGACCGTGCGTTTTCAGGTAGCCGCCGACAGCCGCGAAGGGCTGCCTGAAAGCCACCGCGAGTTTGTGCAGGTGTACACCACCCGCCCCGACACGCTGATGGGCGCGACGTATGTGGCCGTGGCCGCCGAGCATCCGCTGGCCGCCGCCGCAGCCGAAAAGCAGCCTGCACTGCAAGCGTTCATCGCCGAATGCAAGGCGGGCAGCGTGGCGGAAGCCGACATGGCGACCATGGAGAAAAAAGGCATGCCCACCGGCCGCTTCGTCATTAACCCGCTCAACGGCGAGCGGCTGGAAGTGTGGGTGGCGAACTATGTGCTGTGGGGCTACGGCGACGGCGCGGTGATGGCTGTTCCCGCGCACGATGAGCGCGATTTCGCCTTTGCCAAACAATACCATCTGCCGATAAAACAAGTGATTAGCGTGG